>Ga0206803_1155_pt2 | contig 12551 bp, 10 predicted proteins | sample Alteio_BWOrgCont_61_FD_152909 | JGI IMG/M metagenome (GOLD analysis project Ga0206803, IMG submission 152909) | Enriched cells from forest soil in Barre Woods Harvard Forest LTER site, Petersham, Massachusetts, United States -... | ecosystem: Environmental > Terrestrial > Soil > Temperate forest >... | reverse complement strand
AATTAACTCGTCCCGGCTGCATCACGCCTGCATGCGCTACAGCGTTAGAAGCTTTAAGAATGCAAAATGAGGCTCTCCCTTGTAATGACAATGCCAAGAAAGCCTGGCAGATTCAAAAATTGATTGGCTATGGAACCTTAAGTTTAAATAACGATCCTTATTTAGCATATATAACTTTTAATCATGCTGCTCAATCAAGTCCCAGCCCCGTCACGTATACTGCATGCGCTGCGGCTTTAAATGCTTTAGGAAGACAAGGTAAGCCCCTGACAATATTAGGCCCCGCCGATACCTTGCCCCGCGCCCTGGAAGCCTGTAACACAGCCCTAAAGTGTAATGAAACCTTCCCTGACGCGCACTATGAACGCGGTGAGGCTTTACGCCTTTTGGGCCACCATACTGATGCTCAAAAAGCCTATAATCGAGCCATAGAGCTTAGAGCCCAGATTGATAACGAAGAGTTTCCTGCAGCGCATTATGGGCTTGGTTTAATTTTAACAGACCAGAAGCAGCCTAGAAGGGCTATCTTAGCCTTTACAAAAGCCCTAAATATTGAACCCTTTCCTGCTGCATATTATGAACGCGGCGCGGCTTTTCTCATTTTGGGAAAACATTCCAAAGCTCTTGCAGACTTTGACGCAGCTCTGAATCTTCGACAAGACTTCCCTGAAGCGCATTGTGAACGGGGCGAAGCGTTACTCGGCTTAGGCAGACTTCCCGAGGCTCGCGCAGCCTTCGAAGAAGCCCTACGATTGAGAGAAAACTTCCCAGAGGCGCACGCTGGACTCGGCTTGTGTTTGCGCTTCTCGGGAGAAACTTCCAAGGCTCTAGAAGCTTTTGGCAAAGCTCTAAAAATAAAACCCTTCCGTCAAGCTTATTATGAACGTGGTGTGACTTTCCTCAGTTTAAAACAATATGCCGCGGCCCTTACAGACTTTAATGCAGCTCTGAAGATTAAAGAAAACTTCCCAGAGGCGCATTGTGGACGCGGCGAGGCATTACTCGGCTTAGTCAATCTTAAAGAGACTCGCAAGGCCTTTGAACAAGCTCTTCATTATAAGAAAGACTGCCCTGAGGCACACGCTGGACTCTTTAAGGTTTTACAAGCGCATTATGAACGGGGTAAGATTTTGCTCAAATCAGGACGACATTATTCCGCGGCTCTTGCAGATTTTGATGAAATTCTGAAGAGCAATAAAGCCTACTATCGGGCGCATTGTGGACGCGGCGAGGCATTACTCGGCTTAGTCGATCTTAAAGAGGCTCGCAAGGCCTTTGAACAAGCTCTTCATTATAAGAAAGACTGCCCTGAGGCGCTCGCTGGACTCGCCCAGATATCACTAAAAGAAAATAAAAATGTCGTTTAAAATTTCAAATAATAATTTTAATCTTGTTACGACTGAACATTAATGGGAATCATGACGCATAGGGTCGTGACGATCACGAGGGAGAGGATGAACATCTGACGCGCCCAGAGTTTGTCATTAGTGCTCTTAAACCCTTTGATGCAGAGTAGGCCCCAAGAGAGCCCAAGCAGAGATGCGACGATTGAGTAGGCGTAGCCCATGTAGCCAAAGACGGTGAGCATGAGCGTTGCTACTGTGAAGGCGATGATGTAAAGCAACATCTGGACTTTTGTTGCGTAAATCCCTCTTGCGATCGGTAGGACCGGAATCGACGCAGCCACATAATCATCAAATCGATACATTGCGATTGAGAAAAAATGGGGCATTTGCCAGAGGACGAGAATCAAAAATAAGAGGATTCCGCCCATGTCCAAGGAATGACTCACTGCACAATAGCCAACTAGGGGAGGAACCGCCCCAGAAATGCTCCCAACGAGGGTCGCATAGCTGGTATGGTATTTCCAAAAACTATAGAGAGCCACGTAGACAAAAAAACCAAGCGATGCAATGAGCACTGCTAAGAGGTTCGTGTAGATCGCCAAAACAACGAGGCCCGCTACTCCCATTAGGAGGGCAAAGACGATCGCACTCCGGACTGAGATCAATTTTTGCACCAAGGCCCGATTTTTCGTCCGCGCCATCTTCTCGTCACTCACCCGATCGATGTAATTGTTGAATACACAGGCAGAGGCGATAATCAGGCCTAGACCGATGAGAGTGGATAAAAATAACCAAGGGTCGATGTGACCTTTTGAGCCTAGGGCAAATCCGCCGACAGCAGTGATTAAATTGCCCATAATAATGCCAGGCTTAGTGAGTAAGTAATAGGTTTTAATCATGAGGTTGCCATTAAGTTGTAGTTGAGGTGATACATAATCCAAAGCGAGCCAAATACTAAAATGACCGTGACCATGATCGTGAAGAAAAAGACGAGGAAATTCCAGCGAGGCTTCGTCTCTCTGCCCAGATTGAGAAAAATGACCAGCTGAATCCATGCTTGCGCAAAAGCGAGGAGGGCGATTGCGGAATTTAAAAGCCAAGTGGTGAAGAGATGGTTTACGGTGATAAAATAGGCCGCCAAGGTCAAAATAATCGATCCGATAAAGGCGAGGAGATAGGCTTTAAAGTTGCCGGTTTCGACTCCTTGTTGTGTTTCCATTTAGGTGACCCCCATCAAGTAGACAATTGCATACATAAAGATCCAGACCACATAGGAAAAAAACCAAAACATGCTTAGGCAAGTGAGTCTTCTCTTGGTGACTGGAATCAGACCTCTGCGGGTGACTTGGATGAGGAAGACAACGATGAAGACGAGTCCTAAGAGAATGTGGAGGGCATGTGTGCCTACAAGGGTGAAATAGGCCGATAAAAAGGCGCTTTTTTGCCAGGTATTGCCATCTTGAATGAGATGGCCAAATTCAGTGCAAACTTGAAGGAAAAACCAAAGTCCCAATAGGAACGTAACAGCGTACCATGCAATGACCTTTTTTTTGTTGTCGACGGGGATGGCTAGTGTGGCGAGGCCACAAGTAAAGCCGCTAGTGGAGAGGATGAGGGTTTCAAGTAACACGGCAGGGAGATTGAAGAGCTCTTTTCCTCCAGGGCCCCCAAAGGTAGCGTCTCGCAGTACAGCGTAGGACGCGAAGAGGGTGGCAAAGAGAATGAAGTCAGTCATTAAATAGATCCAAAACCCGAAGAAGGTATTATGGGTCATTTCATGATGCGTATCGGGAAAGTCTTCGTGTTGCGTCATACTTTTCCTCTTTGCGCTTCGATTCGCTCTACTTCTTCTACGGACACATATGTTTCTGTATGTCGATCAAAGAGCCGATAGAAGAGACAAGCAAAAATTCCAATGATGCTTAGGAGCGCAAGCCACCAAATGTACCAAATGACCGCAAATCCAAAGAAAAAGCTCAAAACGCCAATGTTAAATCCTTGTCCTGTATTTTTGGGCATGTGAATGTCTTCGTATTTGGGCTTTTCTTTATGAGTCTTGCTATGCTTCATGGCCCAAAAACCATCGCGGTCGTGAACTTCGGGGATGACGGCAAAATTGTAGAGGGGGGGCGGCGATGCGGTTGACCACTCGAGGGTTCTTCCATTCCACGGATCACCTGTCGTATCGCGGTTTTGCGCCCGCTCTTTAAAGCTGATATAGAGTTGTAAAACCTGGAAACCGATCCCTGCGCAGATGACGAGAAAGCCGAATGCGGCGATCGCAAAGAGAGGAAACCATCCTGTCGAGGCGTCGTAGTGGTCTAAGCGCCGGGTCGCCCCCATTAAGCCCAAGACGTAGAGAGGAATAAAGGCGAAGAGGAAGCCGAAAAACCAGCAAAAAACAGCGTATTCTCCCCATTTTTCATTCAATTTGAAACCGTAGATTTTAGGGAACCAGTAGGTAAATCCACAAAAGAAGCCAAATAAGACGCCGCCAATGATCACCGAATGGAAATGGGCGATTAGAAATAAGCTATTGTGCACCTGAAAGTCGACAGGAGCCACAGACATTAAAACACCATCCATTCCTCCGATGGTGAAGACCACGACAAAGCACAAAAACCAAAGCATGGGCGTTGTAAACACAATCCGTCCGCGGAACATGGTGAAGAGCCAATTGAAGATTTTGACCCCCGTCGGAACAGAGATGAGCATGGTCATAAAGCCGAAGAATGCGTTGACGTTTGGCCCTGCGCCCATCGTAAAAAAGTGGTGCAGCCAAACCAGAAAGGCGAGAAAGGCGATCGCCACAATGGCCCAAACCATTGAGACGTAGCCGAATAGCTTTTTTTGAGAGAAAACGGGAACGATTTCGGAATAAATGCCAAAAGCAGGGAGGATGAGAATGTATACTTCCGGGTGGCCCCAGGCCCAAATCAGATTGACGTACATCATTGGATTACCTCCAAAACCCGATGTGAAGAAGTGGGTGCCGATCGTCCGGTCTAAAGTGAGCATTCCAGCCGTTGCTGTTAAGATCGGAAAGGCAAAAACAACGAGAACCAAAGTGACTAAAGAGGCCCAAACGAACATCGGCATCCGCATCAGCGTCATTCCAGGGCAGCGCATCTTAAGAATCGTCACTAAAAAATTGATTCCTGTAAGCAAAGTCCCTGCTCCTGAAATTTGGACGCTCCAGATCCAATAATCAACCCCCACACCTGGGCTGTATTCGAGATTGGAAAGGGGAGGATAGGAAACCCATCCTGTGCCAGAAAAGTTTCCGACCATCAATGAGGCAATGAGGAGAGCGTTGCCGGAGGCAAAAAGCCAAAAACTGAGCGAATTTAAAAAAGGAAAGGCCACATCGCGGGCGCCAATTTGAAGAGGCACTAGGTAATTGATCATGGCCGATATCACTCCCATGGCGACGAAAAAGATCATCGTTGTTCCATGGGCGGTAAAGAGCTGCTGGTAATGGGGCGTGGACAGGTAGCCAAACGATTCGCCAACGGAGAGAAGCTGCTGCGCTCGCATCATGCCCGCATCGACGACGCCCTTGAATAACATCGCAGCTGAAACGATGAGGTACATCTGGGCGATTTTTTTGTGATCGACCGAAGTGAGCCAATCGTACCAAAGCCATCTCCACCGCTTGTAGTAAGTGAGAAGAAAGACGATTGCGATGAGCGCCAGTAAAATGGAGACCCCTACAGAAGCCTCAATCAGATCGTGCTTGAAAGCATTCAACGTCAATCTTCCAAACATATTTTCCTATGGCGTTGTTGGTGACATGTATTTCATCATAATCCAGTTAAATAAATTCGTCTCACCCGAGCTATAGTAGGCGACTGGATTGTATTGGCTCGGTTTATGTAATTGAATATATTCGTCTTTAGATAGCTGGGAGGGAGACTCCTTGACCGATTCAACCCATTGATCAAATTCTTCTTGCGAAGTGGCTTTAGCTATAAAAGTCATTCCAGAGAACCCGGCGCCGCTGATGTTGGCCGATGCACCTCTAAAATCTCCAGGCACATTGGCAACTAAATGCAACTTGGATCTCATCCCTGGCATCGCGTACACTTGCCCGCCCAATTGAGGAATCCAAAATGAATTCATGGGAGCATCCGAAGTGATTTCAAAATTAACGGGCACCTGCTCAGGAAACTGAATAAAGTTGACTGTTGCGATATTTTGCTCCGGATAAATAAACAACCACTTCCATTGTAAGGCGACAACCTGGATGGTCAGAGGTTTTCTGTCGGATTCGATGGGTTTGAAGGGGTCGAGTTCGTGGCATCCCTTCCAAGTATAAGCCCCTAGTACAATGATGATGAGACAAGGAACTCCCCACCAGACCGCTTCAGCGAGAAAGCTATGGCTCCAGTCAGGGTGATAAGTGGACTTCTTCTCAGCTCTGTACTTCCAGGCAATTCCAAAGGTAAGGGCAAATACTGGAATGACCACAATGAGCATGAGAATGGTGGCAACGAAGAGGAGATCGCGCTGTTTTTCTCCGATCATTCCCTGTGGGTTCAGTACGGCAATTCGATCGCCAAATATAAACAGCAAAGCGATTGCGGCGATTCCAAATAAAACCAAGAGGAAGAAAGCGATTTTAAGTCGTCTATTCATGCGTTTCTCAAAAAAACGTATAGTATATAAAACGGACGCCCCCGTCTAGCAAAAAATATTTTTTTTTAGGGTGCCGACTGTAAAAAAACTTTTTTGAAATGCATAGATAAAAACACCGAGCACACTGAGGAAACACCGAGAAAAAAATCGCACCTGTTTTTTTTTACGCGGGAGAGGTGCGGACTTGGAAGAGCTCGAGGAAGGCGAGCCATCCCATAGCGATGAAAGAAAGATAGACATACCACGGGAAGGTGATTCCCAGGAGCAGGCTGATCAGTACGACAAATTGAAGCGCCGTTGTCACTTTGCCCCACCGAATTGCGCGGAATACGATCGTCTTCCACCGCCCCGCTGCAAGCATTAGAAGGCCGTAGAGGCAGACGAAGAAATCGCGCGAGAGCATCGCAGCCATTTCCCAAGTCGTCATCCGGCTTTCGGTGAATAGAACTGTCATGGCGAAATAGACGAAAAATTTATCCATGGCTGGGTCGAGGATCGCCCCAAAACGGCTGACAGATTGACTCCGGCGCGCTAAATAGCCGTCTACGCTATCAGTGATCATCGCTAAGACGACTGCCAATATGCGCAATGAGGGGCTCTCTTGCAAAAAGAGCAATGCAAGGGGCGCTCGGACAAACGAAAGACTGTTCGATACCGTTATCATGATAAATAGCTGGAGAAAAGAATAACCTAAATGGCCGCTTTTTTCTTTCTTTTATACCAAATGAAGCCAATTATCGATACAGCAAAGGCGGCGAACAGGAAAATATTGAAAGTTTTTAGAGTTCCTAGGAGAGCGTCGTAGTTCTTTCCCACCATATAAGTCACTGTAAAAAGAGCCGTATTTGAGCAGAGACAAGCGATCCCATCGCTCAAAAGAAATTTTCCAAAGGGCATTTTACCTAGACCCGCTGTGAGAAAAAGAGCATTGCGGACGCCGAATGGAATGAACCTTCCAACAAGAAGGGTCAGAAAGCCATATTTGGCATAGTATTGGTGAATCTGGTCGATTTTTTTCCGCTCGAAAGTCTTTGCAAACCAGGTGATATTCCAGAGCTTTGGCCCCAACTTTCTCCCGATCCAATAGCAGACCCAGTCGGAAATATAGCAACCGAGGAAAACTCCCAAAAACAGTTTATAGGTATTTTCAGGAATCACCGTTGCAGCCAGAACCGCACTCAAGATAATCATTAGATCTTCGCTGATTGGAATGTTGAATCCAGCGAGCATCAGCGCCCCAAAGACAATCCAATGGGCATGAGGTGCGTGGTCGAAGATAAGTTGTATTAACGAGTCCATTAATTTTTGTTAAAATTGAAAAAATGATTTTTGTAAAGTAGAACCCTAACTCACAGGAGTGTCTTTGACGAGTATCGGTTTATCCGGGATCTCCAATTGTGTTTTGTCTTGGACAAGGGCATCGAATTGTTTGCCGAGAGCAGACACCGATAGAATCCAGACCAGGACCACAATGAGGAAAATGGCTGCCACATAGGGCGTGCTGGCTCCGACGGTAGCAAAGAGGATCAGAAGCGATTGATGAATCACGGAACCTCCTGACTTGCCCAACCGAGAGCCTACTCCATCGATGGCCGCCTTCCCCTTTAATTTCGATTCATTGCTTAAGGGGATGAATGCGATTTCCTTCGTCGCGTCAAAGAGAGTGTATTTGGAAGCTCTGCTCAGGCAGTTTTGCATAGAACCCAAGGCGACGCTCATCACGAGCGGAGTGAATCCAAAAATTGTGCCGATCCAAGTCAATCCTGAATTCGGGAAAAGGACAAAAATAAAGAAAGCAGCGCCCGTCAGGAAAGTAATCACAGCGGGAACCAGTGCGCTGAAGGTCCATGAACATCTTCGGATCAAATTTCCCGTAATGAAAATCGACGTGATCGTAGCGATGACCCCCATCAACGTCATCACCTCTCCCATATAGGCATTGTAATCGCCAGCGCTTGGGTAGAGTTGCTTGATCTGATTTTTCCAGACGACTTCGATCAAATTAATCGCAATATTGTAGGTGAGGACAATGAGCGCGATGCAAATTAAATACTTTGACTTCATCAGGTAAGCAAAATTTTTACGCATCGACATCTTGATCTTTTCAGGCTCAGGTCGCGTTTTCTCAGACGGGCGAATCACATGTCGGTTCAACCAGCGGAAAATGGCGATCGTCAAAATGCCAGAGATAATGATCATGCAGTTTAAAAAAAGCATGGACTGATCCCAAGAAGTTTTTCCATAGGGGAGAGAAGGAATAAATACGTGGTTCGATAAATAGACCGAAGCTTGTCCCGAAAGAATCCCCGCGATATTCGCGCCAATCATCAGGATCCCATAATAGCGCCTCGCTTCGCCGACATTTGTCACATCATTCGCAAATCCCCAGAAAAGAACCGTTAGAATCGCCGTTCCCCACAGCTCCGCCATCACATAAAATAGGGTAAACGTCCAATTGCGGAACATGGCAATAAATCCCTTAAATCCTTCAGGAAGCATGGCTTGCAATTTATCCGCAAGAGAGGTTGGGTGGAGGATTTCTTGAGCCGGGAAGAGAGCAAAGGTGAAAATTAAAAAAAAGCCAATGAAGATGCACATCATCACATAGAAAACTTTTTCTCGGCTGAAGCGGTTGGCTAGGCGCGTGAAGAGAAAGGTGAGGAGGAAGGCGGCGGGGAGGATGGCCCAAACTTTAATAAAGGGGAGAGCTTCGGCGCCCGATTGCGGGGCGGTGACAACTAAGGAATCTTTGCAGGCGCGCAAAGCGTTATAATTGAAGGAAATGAGGAAGAACATAAACAGCATGGGCAGAAACTTTTTAAGCTCCCACCGATGTACTGGCCAGAAGAAAGCGCGCCACTTTCCGAATTCTGCCGTTTTATCCTTCTGCATAATCCACTAAATTATGACCCCGATTTTTCTTGATGACAGCATGACATATCGGGGCATTTAATAAAACGACGAATACGCGAAAGTATGAACGATTAATAAAGATTTGGCTTGTCGGCGAGGGGGGTGTTAAGAATTATTTACTTTGGTTTGTCGGAGAGGGCATCGATGCCTGGGAGATGGCCGAATTCGAGGAATTCAAGGGAGGCTCCGCCGCCTGTTGAAAGGTGGGAAAATTTGTCGCTCAACCCCATCTGTTGGATGGCAGCCACTGAGTCTCCGCCTCCGACGATTGTTTTCGCTTTTGATTTCGCTAATAACTCGGCAATCGCTCTCGTTCCCACAGCGAAACAGGGCATTTCAAAAACCCCGAGAGGGCCGTTCCAGAAAACGGTGGCTGCCTGTTCTAGACTTTTTGACCATTCGGCAATGGTTTTAGGACCGATATCCATCCCTTGCCAGCCTGAAGGAATTCCCTCTTTTAACAAGACAGTCTTTTTTTGCGCCTCATTGGAAAATGCATCGGCAATTATGAGATCGATGGGAAAATGGATTTTTTTTCCGCTTTGATGAAGAAGATCCCGTGCGGTTTGTAGTTGCTCATCTTCGCAGAGAGAGTTTCCAATTTCGATCCCCTGCGCTTTCAAAAATGTAAAAGTCATCCCTCCTCCCACAAAAAGGGCATCGACCTTGTCGAGGAGCTTTTTGATCACCCCGATTTTCGTCGAAATTTTGGCTCCGCCTAGAATCGCGTAAAAAGGGCGCTTTGGGTTATGCAGGAGGGGGGAGAGTTCTTTGATTTCTTTTTCCATCAAAAAGCCCATCGCCGCCTTGTTTGGAAAATACTTTGCGATCGCAGCAGTTGAGGCATGGGCCCGATGCGCCGTGCCAAAAGCATCGTTTACATAGAGATCGCCCAGTTTGGAGAGCTGAGAGACAAAAGCGGGATCTTTTTCCGGCGCTTCCTCTCCTGTATGGAACCGAAGATTTTCCAGGAGAAGAACCTGACCAGGTTTTAGACCCGTGGCTAATTTTTCCACTTCAGGACCCACGCAATCAGGCGCCATCTGGACAGGCTGCTTTAGGATTTCAGCTAAGCGTTTGGCACAAGGCGCTAAGGAAAATTGCGCCTCTGGTTTTCCCTTGGGTTTGCCCAAATGGCTCATTAAGACCACCGAAGCGCCATTTTTCAAAACGTATTGGATGGAAGGGAGCGATGCGACAATGCGAGAATCGTCGGTGATTTTCCCCTTTTCCATCGGGACATTGAAATCAACGCGCATCAGGACCCGTTTATTTTTCAAGTCGAGATCTTCTAAAGCTAATTTTCCCATGGGCGTATCGTAAATAGCGAATTCGATTTCGTCAAGAATCTTGCGAATTTCGGTGCCTATTAGCTAAAATATTCTTATGCCTTCTTACCGAACTCATGTGTCAGTCAATCTTTTTCTCGGCTTGCCGCTCGGTGTTGCGGCTCTCAAATACACTGTTCAATCGACACCGATGGACATCGGCAGTTTCGCCGCCGCCTTCATCTACGGGACCCTCTTTCTTCACCCCGATCTCGATCTGGCCCGTAATATCCGCCTCCTCTCTCTGAAAGGACTCCTCACTTTGCCCTTTCGGCCTTACAGCTACCTATTTCGGCACCGCGGCATTTCTCATATCCCCGTCGTAGGAACCCTCACCCGCCTTCTTTGGCTACTCGGCTTTTTCTATTTAATGGCTTACTGCCTTGATTGGGCATTTCCCCATCTCATGGATTGGAATCACCCCTATCTTTGGTTTGCTATCGGTGGAATCGCCTTAGCCGACCTATTTCACGTGATGCTCGATCAAGTTAAATCTTAGTAGTTTTTTCTTTAAAAATAGGGGGTAGCACCCACCTCTTCCTTTAAAAATCAAGGATCTATAGACTCCAAGTAAACCGTTCTCAGGGAAACATGTCATCACTTTCATCGAAATCGATCGAGCCAACCTGGGTTTATCCCGAGAAGAATCCCTCTCTTTTTCAGGCGATTATTTCTGAATTCAACATCCATCCCGTCACTGCGCAGATCTTGATTTCCCGCGGGTTTAAAACCATGGAAGAAATCCATGAGTTTCTCTACGCCAAATTACCCAATCTATATGATCCCGATTTATTCCCTGACATGGACAAAGCGGTAGAGCGGATCGTTAGTGCCATCCAGAAAAAACAGCATATCCTTGTCTATGGAGACAATGACGTCGATGGGATGACTGCTGCGGCCCTTCTAACGGAGTTTTTGCGCTCTGTAGGAGCAAAGGTCCACTTTGATATCCCTAACCGCGCGAGCCTGAAGAAAAGCCTCATTGGAGATGCTCTTGAATTTGCTATTGAGCATCGGTGCGCTCTTTTGATCACCGTTGATTGTGGCATTACGGCCGCAAAAGAAATCCAAGAAGTGGTCCAACATGGCATCGATGTCATCGTCACTGATCACCATGAACCCACCTCTAAAATCCCCAATTGCATCGCGACTCTCAATCCCAAGCTGATCAATAGCACCTATCCAAACCGAGAATTAACGGGAGTCGGTGTGGCTTTCAAGTTGGCCCACGCCATCACCAGTTATTTGATCGAAAATGAAGAGATGAGCCCCTCGAAAGTCGATCTGAAAAACTATTTAGACCTTGTCGCTCTTGGCACAATCGCCGATATGGGCGCGCTCAAAGGGGAAAATAGGATTTTGGTCCGCTATGGGTTAAAACAAATGCGGAAGATGAAGCGAGTCGGGTTGGCCAAGCTCTTTGAAGTGAGCGAAATGCAACAAGGGGACCTTTCCCCTGTCGATATCGCCTCGAAAGTAGCTCCTCGCCTCAATAGTCTCGGACGGATCGCCGACCCCATCAAAGGAGTCGAACTCCTTTTGATTAGGGATAGCGATGAAGCAGAAAGCCTAGCTAAAGAGCTCGATCTCCATAATCTCGAAAGGCAAAAGATTGAGCGCGAAGCCTCGGATGATATTGAAGAATATATCTTCCAGCACCCTGAAGTGCTTCTAGAGAAAGCGATTATTTTATCCTCTGAAAAATGGCACCCCGGAATCATCCCGATCATTTCAGCCCGCATCGCAAAACAGTACAATCGCCCTACCCTAATCATTTCGATCGAACAGGGAGTTGGCAAGGGATCGATCCGCACCATTCCCGAATTCCCACTTTTGCCTATTTTGAAGCAAAACGAGAAACTGCTCATCAATTATGGCGGCCACGATTACGCTGCGGGTCTCACGATCAAGCAGGAGAACATCCCGGCCTTTAGAGAGCGCTTTATAGAGGCGGCAGATAAAAGCCTGAAAGAACAAGATGTCGTCGCCAAACTTTTCCTCGATGCAAAAATCAACTTCAACGATCTCACTTTTGACTTCATGGAGTCTTTGAATTTACTCGAGCCATTTGGCAATGAAAATCCCCATCCGATCCTCTACTGTGATGCGATGCAAATTTGGCCTCCCAAAGTCGTTGGTAAATATCACCTCAAACTCTTTCTCGAACAAGGAGACAGAATGCTCGAGGGAATTGCCTTTGGCTTGGCTGATCGAAAAGATCAGATCCGGCGTAAAAACATCCTCCTCCGGATCGCCTTCACGCCCCACATCAATCTTTTTCTGAACAAAGCGAGCATCCAGCTTCAGATCAAAGATTTCCAGCTCG
>Ga0206803_1160_pt1 | contig 12582 bp, 12 predicted proteins | sample Alteio_BWOrgCont_61_FD_152909 | JGI IMG/M metagenome (GOLD analysis project Ga0206803, IMG submission 152909) | Enriched cells from forest soil in Barre Woods Harvard Forest LTER site, Petersham, Massachusetts, United States -... | ecosystem: Environmental > Terrestrial > Soil > Temperate forest >... | reverse complement strand
TAGACCAGTTGAACGACCAGTTAGCCAAGTGCCGAATTATAAATCCTATTCACGGAACTGTACTCACCAAGTATTCAGAAAACCGTGAAGTGGTAATGCCCGGAAAGGCTTTATATAAAATAGCTGAAACAGACACATTGATATTAAGGGCGTATGTAACAGGCTCTCAGCTCAACCTTGTGAAACTGGGCCAAAAGGTGAAAGTAAGGGTAGATAAGGGGGCCAAGCAGTATGGATTTTATGATGGGACAGTTTATTGGGTATCGGATAAGGCGGAGTTTACGCCGAAAACAATTCCTACAAAAGACGAACGAGCAGACCTTGTATATGCTATTAAAGTGAGAGTAATAAATGATGGATACCTGAAGATTGGAATGTATGGTGAAGTAAAATTCAATAATGCCAAGTGAACGCTATTACATTAAATAATATTACCAAGACCTATAACAAGGGCACTGTTCTCGCAGTAGATGATGTATCATTTTCTGTGGAGAAGGGAGAATTGTTCGGCTTAATAGGGCCCGATGGCGCAGGGAAAAGCACTATTTTCCGTATGCTTACTACCCTACTGTTGCCCGATAAAGGCACAGCAACGGTGGGTGGATATGATATTGTAAAAGACTATAAAACAATACGAGGAATATTAGGGTACATGCCGGGAAAGTTTTCACTTTACCAGGATTTATCAGTTGAAGAGAACCTTACTTTTTTTGCCACTGTATTTAATACAACTATTGAAGAGAATTATGATTTGATAAAAGACATTTATGTTCAGATAGAACCCTTTAAAGATCGCAGGGCAGGTAAATTATCAGGTGGCATGAAACAAAAACTTGCTTTGTGCTGTGCGTTAATACACAAACCCGATGTTTTATTTCTCGATGAACCTACAACAGGTGTTGATGTGGTATCGCGCAAGGAATTTTGGGAAATGCTGAAACGTTTGAAAGAACAGGGAATTACCATACTGGTTTCAACATCATATATGGATGAAGCTACACTTTGCGACCGGATTGGATTAATATTAAATGGTAAAGTGCTCTCTATTGCATCGCCGGCCGATACTATTAAAGCTTACCCGGAAAAACTTTACGCGGTAAAGGCTCAGAACATGTATAAATTGCTGAATGATTTACGGAGTCACGAGCGTACAGTCAATTGTTACACATTTGGGGAATATCTTCATTTATCGATAAAAGAAGACGGAGAAACCATAAAGAACTATTTAACCGAGGCTGGCCATGGAGAATTAGTATTTAAGGAAACAATTCCAACAGTGGAAGATTGTTTTATACGATTATTAAAAACACAAAATGAACGAAACGGTAATAAAGGCGAATAAGCTAACCAAACGGTTTGGCGATTTTGTTGCCGTTGATGAAATTACATTCGACGTGCACAAAGGCGAGATATTTGGTTTCCTGGGGGCAAATGGTGCTGGTAAAACTACCGCTATGCGTATGCTTTGCGGATTATCTATACCAACCTCGGGTGAAGCTACAGTAGCGGGATATGATGTGTTCTCGCAACCCGAAGAAATAAAAAAGAACATCGGTTATATGAGTCAGAAATTCTCGTTATACGAAGATTTGACTGTATTAGAAAATATTGAATTCTATGGCGGTATTTATGGATTGACAAATAAGGAGATAAAAACCAAAAGTGAAGAGCTTACCGATAAACTTGGATTACATAAAGAAGCTAAAAAACTTGTGCGCTCTTTGCCGTTGGGATGGAAACAAAAACTTTCATTCCTGGTGGCAATAGTGCATCAGCCAAAAATTGTATTTCTTGATGAACCTACTGGGGGTGTTGATCCTTATATGCGCCGTGAGTTTTGGGATTTGATATATGATGCAGCCGATAGGGGAATTACCATCTTCGTTACCACTCACTACCTCGACGAAGCTGAGTATTGCAACAGGGTAACAATAATGGTGGATGGTAAAATTGAAGCATTGGATTCACCTTCAGGCCTTAGGGAAAAGTTCAATGTTCAATCTATTGATGAAGTGTTCTATAAACTGGCAAGGCAAGCAAAACGTTCGGCAGATTAATCAAAAAAATGAAACAGCTACTATCGTTTGTAAAAAAGGAATTCTACCAGGTGTTCAGAGATTCGAAAACCCTTGTAATGCTTTTTGGTTTGCCGGTTGTGCAAATTGTTCTCTTCGGTTTCGCACTTACAAACGAATTAAAGAATGCAAATGTTGTTGTAGTTGATAATGCAAAGGACCTTGCTTCGCAACAGATAATAAATAAAATGGAAGGCAGTAATTTCTTCCATGTTGAAAAGACATTGTGGAGTTCCTCACAAATAGATGCAGCATTTAAAAGTGGTAAAATAAAACTGGCCGTGGTGTTCCCTGCGAATTTTAATACCGACCTTCTGCACCTCAATAAGGCTTCTGTACAGGTTATTGCCGATGCGTCTGACCCGAATACGGCCACCCAACTTTCGAGTTATGTTTCCTCTATTGTTACTGATTACCAAACACAGCTTTCACAAAATTCGGCCATGCCGTATACTATAATTCCTGAAGTAAGAATGCTTTACAATCCTGATTTGCGTGGTGCACCAAACTTTGTGCCAGGTGTAATGGCAATGGTGTTATTGCTGGTTTGCGTAATGATGACTTCAGTATCGATTGTGCGAGAAAAGGAATTGGGTACTATGGAAATACTATTGGTATCGCCTGTTAAACCAATAATGGTAATAATATCAAAAGCTATTCCTTATCTTATTCTTTCATGGATAAACCTGGGGGCCATATTATTGTTAAGCGTGTATGCTCTTGATTTGCCGATTAAAGGAAGTGTATTACTGTTAGTGGCAGAAAGCACATTGTTGATTATAACAGCGCTTTCATTAGGACTTTATATTTCCACTATTACAAAATCGCAACAGGCAGCTATGTTTGCGTCTATGCTTGGAATGATGCTTCCAACCATGTTATTAAGCGGTTATATGTTCCCCATTGAGAATATGCCAATAGTGTTGCAGGTAATATCGAACGTTGTGCCGGCGAAATGGTATTACATAATTGTAAAAGATGTAATGCTAAAAGGGCTTGGTTTTTCGGCAATATGGAAAGAGACCGTTATACTTATTGGCATGACCATATTTTTCATTCTGATAGCTCTCCGAAACTTTAAAATACGCTTAGAATAATGAGACCACTTTGGTTTTTACTACAGAAGGAATTCAGGCAGATATTCCGCGATAGAGGGTTTATCGGAAGGTTATTTATTGCACCTGCCATACAGCTTATACTGTTGCCAATGGCTGCGAACTTCACAGTTAAAAATGTGAACCTGGCTATTGTTGACCATGACCATTCTACTTTCTCAACTAAGTTATCCAACAAAATATTGTCTTCAGGATATTTTAAACTGGCAGGCTATACCGATTTTAATTCAAAGGCTGATAAGCTTATAGAGAACGACAAGGCCGATATTGTAATGGAAATTCCGCAAGGCTTTGAAAAGAACCTTATTAGTGAAGGAAGCCAGAAAATGGCAATTGAAGTAAATGCCATAAATGGGGTAAAAGCCAGTGTGGGTTTTGCGTATTTAAGTGGCATTGTAAGTGATTATAATAATGATATCAGGATGGAGCTTTTGCAACCAGCGCGTACTAACGACCAGCCAGTGATAGATGTTATTACCTCATTCTGGTATAATCCTGCGCTTACCTATTATATTTTTATGGTACCCGCCATATTGGTTTCACTTATTACAGGTATTACAGGTTTATCAGCAGCATTTAATATTGTAAAAGAAAAGGAAATAGGTACAATAGAACAGATAAATGTTACTCCCATTAAAAAGTGGCAGTTCATTTTGGGTAAACTTATTCCGTTTGTGGTAATGGGTGCAGTTGTATTCACATTTGGTTTGCTGATTGCCTGGATAGGTTACAGTATAGTGCCTATAGGTAATTTAGCCATTCTTTATCTGTTCCTTTTGGTGTTTTTATTTGCCATACTTGGTTTTGGCTTACTTGTTTCTACATATAGTGAAACACAACAACAAGCTAATTCACTTATGTTCCTGTTCATGATGGTATTTAATATGATGAGTGGCCTCTATACACCAATTGACAGTATGCCTGATTGGGCTAAACTAGTTACACATCTTTTCCCGGTAAGTTATTTTATAGATGTTATGCGGATGGTGGTGATAAAAGGCAGCGGCCTTTACGATATCCGTATGCATATTTTATACGTATTTTTGATAGGCCTTGTGTTGAACACGTGGGCTATAGTAAACTATCGGAAAACCACGTAATATAATCGCAGGTTATGCGTTTTAAAATCGTCAGTTAAAGTATACGCAAGTGTAAATGGTATGAAGAAAATTATTTTGTGTTGTTATTTTTTAGTTTGTGCATCAACAATTTTCTCTCAAAATAAATACACCATCAGCGGTACACTAAAGGATTCGGCTTCCGGCGAGGCTCTTATAGGTGTAATAGCTTCAGTAAAAGAATTATCGGGGATAGGGGCCAGTACAAATGAATATGGTTTTTATTCCCTCACCCTGCCGGAAGGGAATTATACGGTTATCTATAGTTATTTGGGTTATAAACCTGACTCAGTAAAAGTCTCATTGCATCAGAATCTGCAACAAAGTATAAGGCTTGCTGTAGCTGGCAAAGCGCTTGGCGAAGTAAAAATTCAAGGAACAAAATCAAACGCCAATGTAACCAGTACCCAAACTGGAATGATACAACTGAATATAAAAGAACTTAATACCATACCGGTACTTTTCGGAGAAAGAGACGTAATGAAAACTATGCAACTATTGCCGGGTGTTCTTTCAGCGGGTGATGGTAACAGTGGTTTTTATGTACGCGGAGGTGCCTCGGACCAGAATTTAATACTATTAGATGACGCACCTGTTTACAATGCATCTCATTTACTTGGTTTTTTCTCTGTGTTTAATTCTGATGCCATAAAGGATGTAACACTATATAAAAGTGGAATGCCCGCACAATATGGCGGGCGGTTAGCCTCAGTGGAAGATATAAAAATGAATGATGGTAATGACCAGACGTATCATTTAAGTGGAGGAATTGGGCTTATTGCATCGCGTTTGAATTTTGAGGGACCGATAAAGAAAGGTAAAGGTTCTTTTTTAATATCAGGAAGGAGAACGTATGCTGACTTGTTTTTAAAGCTGTCCAATAATGCTGCTCTACGCAATAGCAGTTTATATTTTTATGATTTTAATGTAAAAGCAAACTACACTTTTGGAGAGAGGGATAGGATATTCCTTTCAGGTTATTTTGGTAAAGATGTATTGGGTGCTGATAACCTGTTTGGAGTTAACTGGGGCAATGCCACGGGAACATTCCGCTGGAACCACATTTTTGGCTCAAAGCTTTTCTCCAATACATCAGTTATATTCAGTAACTACGATTATAACATTGGCATAACTGCAGCCGGTATAAACCTTAATATTCAATCAACTATCAGAGACTGGAGCTTGAAAGAAGAATTTCAATATTTCCCGAACTCTAAAAATAAAGTATTATTTGGGTTCAATTCCATTTATCACACTATCGTTCCCGGTAATCTTACTTCAAACGATTCAAATGTGAATAACACTCATATACAAAGCCGGTACGCGCTTGAAAATGCAATTTATGCCTCAGATGAAATAAAATTAAGTGCCCGCCTCAGCTTTATGGCAGGCATAAGGCTTACTACATTCAGTTTGCTTGGGGCAGGTACATTTGATACATATAACCCTGATGGATCTATTGCTGATTCGTCAAAATACACCAGCGGCCAAATAGTGAAAACGTATATTAACCCTGAACCACGTTTCAACTTCAACTATATGTTGTCGGATAATTCTTCTATAAAAGCATCGTATGACAGGAATATCCAGAACATGCACCTGCTTTCAAATTCCACAACATCGTACCCGACAGATTTATGGATACCAAGCAGTAACAATGTGCTGCCAGAGATATCTGACCAGTTTTCGGTGGGCTATTATCGCAATTTCGATGACAACAACTATGAGTTTTCGGTAGAAACCTATTACAAAATATTGCAAAACCAGATTGATTATAAGAACGGTGCGCAGCTATTACTGAATGAGAATGTAGAAAGCCAATTGTTGTATGGCAGCGGAAAATCATATGGCGTCGAGCTATTCTTCAAAAAGAAATTTGGTAAACTGACAGGATGGATAGGATATACCTATTCGAGGACTTTTGTACAGATAGCGGGAATAAATAATGGTTCTCCGTACCCTGCAAGGCAAGATATTCCGAATGATGTGGATATAGTGCTTATGTATAAATTAAATGAAAAGCTTACTTTCTCGGCTACATGGATATATAATACCGGTTACCCGGTTACATTCCCCAGCGGAAAATATGAAGTAGATGGTAATGTTGTTTATTACTACACATCGCGCAATGGTTACCGTATGCCCGATTATGACAGGATGGATGTTGGTGTTACATATGAATGTAAAAAACATGGGCGTTTCCAGGGCGAATGGGCATTCTCGATATATAATGTGTACGACAGGTGGAACGCATATACTATAACCTTCCAGACAAACCCTAACAATTCACAAGAAACACAGGCGGTACTCACTTCCCTTTTCGGAATAATACCATCGGTTTCGTATAACTTTAAGTTCTGATATGAAAAAATATAATTGGTATATAGCTGTAATTGGAATTATGATAATCTCATCGTGCCAGAAGGTTATAAATATCGATTTAAATTCTACATCTCCTGCTATTGTTATAGAAGCCAACATAAATGACCAGCCCGGACCTTATTCAGTAGTATTGAGCCAAACAGTTAATTTCAGCGAACCTAATACATTCCCTGCCGTTAATGGTGCATTTGTAACTATAGCAGATAACGCCGGTACCACAGATACATTGTTTGAAACATCCACGGCGGGGACCTATAATACAAAAAAGATTGTTGGCGTTCCGGGAAGAACTTACACACTTACTGTATTAGCAAATGGTAAAACATATACATCAGTTTGTACTATGCCACAAGTTGTAAATTTTGATTCGTTAGTGGTATTTAAAATTGCAAGAACCTCATTTGGGCGTGGAGGAGGAAAGACAGATACTACCTATTTGCCCGAGGCGCTTTTCCAGGACCCATCCACGGGGCTGCACTACTACAGGTTTGTAGAAACAGTGAACGATACATTGCTGACAAGTATAAATATTGTGAATGACCAGCTTTCACAAGGTAAATATGTTGGGTACCCTATACGTGAGGGCCACAGGTTAAATGAGGGAGATAGTGTTAAAATAGAAATGCAATGCATTGACCAGGGAACGTACCAGTATTTCTCTACGTTCGGTGAGGCATCGGGTTCTACTAATGTAACACCCGCCAATCCTATTTCAAATATTTCAAATGGTGCGTTAGGCTATTTCAGCGCCCATACATCACGTTACCGGTCGGTATATATTAATTAAACTATTTCTTCAGTTTCTTTACAGAAGCCATAGAGATAGAAGCATAGTGCTTCCATTTATCCTTATGCGCAAAAGGAATCTGCGCCCATTCTTTCATCTTCCTGCCTTCCATCGGTTCAAATAACTGTGAGCCTTTTAGCGCAAGGGCCTCCTTAATATCCTCGGCTCCAAGTTTCACCACCAGGCAATCTTTCCAAAGCATAGCTCCCGATTTTCCATTTGGAGTTTTAATACATAATGAACCAAACATTTTTCCTTCCTTGCCGTCTGGCAATTCTTTGGCTAACTGATGGAATAGTTCTTCTGCTTTTGTCATTTTACTTTACAAGCAAACTAATTACACCTGATGCAGCCTTCTTTACAAAGCCTACCATTTTATCTTTAATATGTGTCGGGTCCTGTTGAATATCCATAGCAGTTTCCACTCCTTCTGATACCAGCAGGCTTATTATATCAGCCTTAGTACTACTTTCTCTTTTGCCTTTGCCACCAATAAGCGTGCGCAATGCTATTGAACCAAGGTTATCGCTTATATAATCTAACTGCACGCCCATCTCTTTCTCTTTTTCCTTGCAAAGGGCAGCAAGTTCTGCTTTTCTTTTTTGCAGGGTTTCCAGGTTATATACGTTAGTCGTTTCCATTTTCTGCAGTTAATTTTATTATTTTGTTTATAATGGAAACCTCTGATTTCTTGCGCCATACCAGCACAAAGAGAATAAGTAGTACTAAATAAATACCGGCAGAAATAAGGAAGCCTAACCCATAACTGTGCAGGTACTGACCTAAAAAGAATGAGCAGGCAACCAACAGAGATAAAAGGCAGAACATCGAAAGAGCTATTATTATTATAGTGCTCGAAAAGGCTGCCGCTGTCTTTGCGCCACTTTCTACAAGCCCAAGCCGGGCTTGTTCCCGTTTCAATTCAATATAGTCTGTTAGCTGTTCTTTAAGAACTCTCAGGGGCTGATTGTTGGGGTTTTCCATAGTAGGGTTTAAAACATAAAGTTATAAAATAAAACCGACAAAACCCGTCTGTCGAATATTCAGGGTTATGATGAGCGATTTCCTACATTTGCAGTAAATAAGCTACCTGTGTTAAAATACCCCCTTACAATACGACTGACTTGCTGGCTATTGATAGCCGTGTTAGGAACAATGGTGCTTATTTACACCAAGGACTTTTTATTGCCTATTGTAATAGCTGCATTATTGTCGTTATTGTTATATCCTGTATATAGGTTACTGCTGAAATGGAAGGTGCCACAGATTTTATCTGTTATTATTACCATGCTAATTGTTCTTGTAATAATAGTAGCATCTATATTTTTTATAAGCGGACAACTTAAAAGCGTATTAATTGACCTGACGGGATTAAGTGGAAAAATGAATGACAAACTTACCCGGTTGCAAACCTATTTATCTACCGAATGGCATATAGAAGGCACTACTTTCACTGCATGGATCACAAATATTAAAACAAAGCTAATGAGTTATAGTGGCGATATGTTATCGGGTACTATAACTGCAACAACCAATATTTTCAGTACACTTATTTTAATAGCGGTATATGTTTTCTGTTTCTTGCTGTATAATCGCGATTTTAAAGATTTTGCTTTTTCGTTAATGACAACGGAAAAACGCACCGAGGCCAGGGATATTATAGGAGATATTCAAAAACTGGTGCAACATTATTTACTGGGAATGCTGACTGTTATTTTAATAATAGGCTCGTTAAATACTATAGGCCTGCTTATTGTGGGAGTAAACCATGCCATATTTTTTGCGTTCTTTGCCGCAACACTAACCATAATACCATACATAGGAATAGCGATAGGCGCATCGCTTCCTATTTTATATACAATAATCACACAAGACTCTATTTTACCTGCAGTGGCTGTTACTGCAGTGTTTGCGTCGGTGCAGTTCCTTGAATCGAATTTCATAACTCCTAAAATTGTAGGCAAGCGTGTAAGTGTTAATCCTTTTGTCGCCATTGTGGTATTGCTTATTGGTGGGCAATTATGGGGCCCTGCAGGAATGGTGCTGAGCATCCCCCTGACTGCGATTTTGAAGGTATTACTCGATAACCGCCCTTCTACTAAAGCCTTAGGTTATTTCCTGGGTACCGAACTGACTGACAAGAACAGTAATCCGTTAAAAATATTCGGTCCACGGAAAACTACGTTGAAGAAATAAAGAACTATTTCCAGTAATCTTTCATCAATTCACTTATCCACGCTGGTTGTTTTATTTCCCCTTGCGGAAGAAATTCTTTAACAACCGGTTTTATATCAAGCACAGGTGTTCCGTCGTCAGCATCGAGTAAAGAAACAATCAGTGTTCTGCCTTTTCTTTCAATGAGTTTTACTATGGTGGTGCCTATATGGTTGGGACGATCTTTCTTTCGCTGTGCAAAAATACCTACTCTTGGCCAAGCCTTATTTTCACGGGGATGCGAAGCGCTTGTAACTATTTTTGAATCATCAGCCTTATTAAAGTGATAGATAATTTCAAGGTGCGAAAATGCATCTATGCCATCTAAACATTCTTCGGGTAAATCATTAACAAGCGTTATTTCTGATATTACATTGCCCCAATAATCATCGCTCATATCATTGCGTAGATTTTTTACAAAGGCTATGGGTTTTACAATAATGTTTGTCATAAAATAAAAATTTATGTTCGCGTGGGGTAAGAGGAATATTTTATCGAATCTGTACTGAACTTGTCAGCATTGTTGTATAAAATAACAAGTATAATCATAGGTAAAATGGCTCCAATAGTAATTAACGAGAACGTTTGAGCTACCTCAGCTAAATGCATGCCTATTATTCCATCGGTGGTAAATATGGTGAGTAAAACCGATATGGTGAATAATACTTTCAGTGTTCTTGAAATTGAATTACTTAACTGTGATTTTGTTCGGAATAATAAAAGATAAATAATAAAATAAGCCGGCCACAGGAATATAAAGTAGGCTTTCCAGGCCAGTGGAGATAGAAGAGGAATAGCATTCGATACAAATGAGTATTCCAGCATTGCTGTAAGGCTGCTCCTCTCTTTAAGTGAGTTGCGGAATTTAATTGCCGGGTAAAGTGCTGCTATTATAACAATAAAGTAAGTAATAGTTTTAACGGTCGCCGGGTTCATATCAAATAGATTAATTTGAAAGATGGTTCCTAACGAGATGCTTGTACATAACCGGAACATTAAACCAAATACTGATTGGTTTTTATAATCGGGGCTTGCTGCTGCGGAAAGGATGTCGTGATACCAGTGATGGTAATACGACATAGAAGTATCAACTCCGAAAACCAGGAAGCAGGAGAGGTTGAATAATAGTATGAATGCCAAAGCCCATAATGCGGGTTTAAATTCGCGCTTGAAAATAAAGTAGAACAAAATGAAAATTGTGTAAACCTTCATAGAAATAGTGAGTGCAAGAAGCAGCCCCGATAAGGCATATTTTTTCCTTGTGAAGTAAAAGAAAGTCAGGCACGATAACCATAACATATATATATTAATCTGCAGGTTAGAAATGTTGTCGAGAATAAACCTGAGCATAAATATGAGTGGCACAAACACTACAGGGTCTTGAAATAAAAGTGCCTTGCTGTTTTTAAAACTTACTTCTTTACTCAATACCAATTTTGGAATAAGTTTTAATGTATAATAGGCAGCTACTATGCTTCCTATTAGCCACACAAGCCGCATAGCCACTATATTAATATTGGCGCCTAATGCTAATGGTATAGCAAATACAGTAAAAAAAGGTGGCCAGGTATTGCCATCATTGGAATAAATATCCTTGTGTGCAAGTGCATTATTTCCGGCAATAAGGTAGCCGTTAAAATCTCCTATTCTTTGTGAATCCCTTATTAATTCAAATACTAAGGCCAGCCCAATTAAAAGGAATACAATATTAGTTAGAATGTATTGTCGTTTCGACATGTGGAGAACAAAAATAGGAATCTATTTGCACGAATTCCGGATGCCTTCATTATTTCTTAAAACTCGGCTAATAAGACAAAGACGTACCTTTGAAATACAAATGCTAGCTAAAAGATTCACATATCCTTCTCCCGGTTTTTCGCACTACTGGAATTATGGCGCAGGCAAGAAAATGCTGAAGAAAATAAGTCACGTTCCTGGAAAAGAAGAGATCGAAAAATTTGCCGGATTATTATATGAATATGATATTACGGGAGATAATGTAATTCAAGAGCTTTATATTAAAACCGGGTACCATAAGGCAAATGAATTAATAAACACAGCTCTTGAAAAAGGAATAGAACCGGTAAATAATGCACCCGCATGCCTTAAACAATTGTTTAAGGAAGTTGATAAGGTTCCGGAATGGCTTGATATGGACTTGCTAAATTCAGGTTCGCAGTTTTGCAGAAGGGTAGGGGTATTTGGGTTGATAGTATTACGGAACTATTGTTTGATGGGAGGCTATGAATCATCTGCGATCAACAAACCACTTATATATACCGAGGCTTTAAAGAAAGGTGCTGCTAAACGAATGGCAGAAACAATTGAGTTTTGGGTGAATGTTACGGGAGATGGCGCAATGAAACCCCATGCTATTGGATTTAACAGCGCTGTGAAGGTACGACTGATGCATGCTTTTGCCAGAGCCACTATAATGAAGGTGCCAACCTGGGAGAATGAAGTATGGGGAGTTCCCATTAACCAGTGCGATATGATTGCCACTAACCTGGGGTTTTCAATTATTTTTATAGAAGGCTTAAGAAGATTAGGATTTCGACCCACAGACAGAGAGGTAAAGGGAGTTCTGCATTTATGGAAATATATAGGATATTTATTAGGCATACCTGCCGCATATCTTCCTGATACTGAAGAACATGCAATAGAACTAATTTATAAGTGGACCATGTTTCAGTCGCCCGCCGATGAAGATACAAGGGCGTTAGCACTGGCGCTTAAAAATGAGCCTTTGCTTGCTTCATACCCAAAGTATAAATGGCAGAAAAAAGCCCTAATTAAGCTCCACTTAGGGTATAATTATTATTTCCTCGATAACCGTGCGTGCCAGACTATGGGTTTACCTAAAACAAATTTCAGGTACCTACCTTACCTGG
>Ga0206803_1159_pt1 | contig 12585 bp, 9 predicted proteins | sample Alteio_BWOrgCont_61_FD_152909 | JGI IMG/M metagenome (GOLD analysis project Ga0206803, IMG submission 152909) | Enriched cells from forest soil in Barre Woods Harvard Forest LTER site, Petersham, Massachusetts, United States -... | ecosystem: Environmental > Terrestrial > Soil > Temperate forest > O... | reverse complement strand
TGTGGGGCTCTCGTTCGAAGTTATCGTCATGGATGACTGCTCGAGCGACGAGACCTCAACCTTGCCCCAACGCGCTTCGGGTCTGCGCTACATCCGCCAGGAGAAAAACCAACATTACCTCCTAAATTGCAGTCAGGGGGCGCAAGCCGCACGAGGAAAATATCTCTACTTCTTGAATAACGATACTGAACTCACACCAGGAACAATTCGTGGTCTTCTGCAAACCTTCGTCGACTTTCCAGAGGCCGGGGCGGTCGGGTCCAAACTGATCTATCCAGACGGTAGCCTGCAGGAGGTTGGCTGTGTGATCTGGGACAACGGTGAGTGCCATCCGGTCGGCCGTCATGAGCGCGACGCGCTCCTGCCGCAATACAGATATTTGCGTGAATGCCACTACGTAACCGGGGCGTCCATGATGGTGCCCCGCGCGCTGTTCAACCAGCTTGGCGGATTCGACAAACGCTATGTTCCCGCCTACTACGAGGATACGGATCTGTGCATGAGCATCCTGGCCGCAGGATACAAGGTCCTCGTTCAGCCGATGTCTGTCGTGATCCACTACGAGCACATCTCTACCGTCGTTGCGGGTAATAGGGCAAACGTCAAATTGCAGGAGCAGAACAGGCCAAAGTTCCTGAGCAAGTGGGGAAGAGCGCTCGCGCATCATCCACGACCGAGCGAACCATGGGACACTTTGAAGGACGTAGGAGTCACCCGGCGCTGCCTATTCTTTGATTGGCGAACTCCACGCGTTGACGAGGACGCCGGTTCCTATGCCGCACTGCAAGAGATGCGTCTCCTGCAATCCCTAGGGATCAAGGTCACATTCGCATCGCTTGAAATGGAGTACGCCGGGCGTCACACCGAGGCCTTACAGCGGGTGGGAATTGAGTGTGTCTATGCGCCCCACTTCAAGTCTTGGCAAGCGCTGCTTGATAAGCGTGGTTGCGAATTCGATTTCGTGTATGGCATGAGATTCGAGACCATGGAACAGGTTATCGACGGCATGCGGTCGCGCATGCCGAACGCCAAGATCTTGTTTAACCCGGCTGATTTGCACTTCCTACGACTCATCCGCGAAGCCAGGCTCAAGAAGAGCGCTGGCGACCCAACGGCAGACGAATTGTTCGCCAAGGCGGAGGGCGCGAAACAGCGAGAACTCAGTGTAATGCGAAATAGCGACGCTATCATCGTATACAACGAGATCGAGCGCGAGGTTGTGCAGACTAACCTGCCGGGTAATTTGGTTACAGTCCTGCCGTTTTTCGTGCCTACGCGCGATAAAGTGCCCGACTGGTCGAAGCGATCTGGCATTGCGTTCCTTGGTAGCCACCAGCACACCCCCAATCGTGATGCCGCTGAGTTTTTTGCACGGCAAGTCATGCCCTTAATCCGCCAGCAGATTCCAGACTGCGTCTTTCATATCTATGGCTCGGACATGGAATTGATGCGCCCGTCGCTTGAGGATTTGGAAGGCGTTGGCGTCAATGTCGTCGGCACTGTCAAGGAAGTCTCCGACGCGTTCGACCACCATAGAGTCTTCGTAGCGCCGATGCGCTATGGTTCCGGCATCAAGGGCAAGGTCGTCATGGCCTTGTGCAACGGTATCCCTACGGTGTTAACCCCAGTAGCGGCCGAGGGAACGAACGCGCGCGATCAACAGGAGGTTATCCAAGCGGAGACCCCAGCCGAATTTGCTGCGGCGGTTATTGAGCTTCACGAAAACGGTGCCCGCTGGCAGAGTATGTCTGACGCCGCTTTGCGCTTCGGCCGAACGACGTTTAGCCGGGACCGCGCGCGGGACGTGCTTCGAGCGACCATTTTGGGCACTGGCATCACGGTCCCAAGCTAAGGATATCTGCTGAGTTCAATCTAGGGACATATGCCTGCCCTGACCGCCGGGGTTGTTGCTCATGTCGCGAACCAACTCATTTCAAATGAGTCGACTGGTCACCGTGGCGACACCCTAATGCGCGGCATGGAAACCCAACGCCTATTTTACCCGGCGCTTGCCGGTCTTTTGAACTGACGACGTTCGTGGTGACGCCGTGACTCCAATGCATGCCGATAGTCACGCCTCCAACGCGTCGACGACGACCGATAGCCCGTGTAGTTCGTCCAATATATTCGACATATCCCTGTCAATCGACCTTCATCCTGCGCCTAAAAATGCGGAGCCTATCAATTAACCTGCGTGGAGGAGCTGGTAATTCCTGCTGTGCCAATGGCACTGCACTTTCTTCTCGAGGGGCAGCCCCAGTAGCGCCTGAATCGGGCGACTCGAGATCAACAATCCTCTTCCTGCAGGCAGAAGCTTTTTCAGTCTTGCCCCGCTGCTCGAATAAGTCGGCGAGGCTTGCAAGCGCCGATCGGGATTTCGGATCGAGTGCGAGCGCTTTTGCAAGCGACTTTTCTGCGGCACGATAGTGACCCTTACGTGCCAGCAATTTCCCGAGCACTTCCCGCGGTCGAGGGCTTCTGTGATCCAGACGAATGGCACGACGGAGCGACGCATGTGCATCCTCAATCCAACCCTGCTCCAACTGCACGGCGCCCAGGCTTGCATGAAAATCGCTTATCTTTGGACTGATACGGATAGCCGTTCGTAGCTCTTCTTCTGCCTCTCGAAGCTCGCCTTTCCTAAAAAGAAACTCCCCAAATCGAAAGTGCGGTCTTGCCTGCAACGGTCCGACTAACACAGCGTGCCGGTATGCCTCCCGCGCTTCGTGGGCGCGCTTTTGAGCAGAGTAAACTTGGCCTAGAACAACATAGTATTCCCAAGTTTTGCTTGGCTGCTGTAGCAACGCGAGGATTGCGCTCTCAGCATCCTTTAGCTGCCCCTTGCGCAGTAGGGATTCGACTTCAGCTGCCACAGCGGCCGCACTGGCCGCCACGGCAGATGTTTTCTTGTTCGCGCCAGTAACAGTAGCCAAGCCCTGAATGGCTTTCGGTTCGGTCACGGGTAACTTTTGATTCGAGAGTTCCCAAAGCAGGAACCCTGGGACCGGTGCTGACTGTAACAGTTGCAGAAGAACACCCAGAAAGAACCAAGTCCTAGTGCTGCCAATTTGGCAGAAAGGTCATATCGCAGCGCGCGTTCTTCTTGGATGGCCATGCTTTGGGCTATTCCTTATTAATATTATCCGTACCGCGCGCCATTGCATCCCACTTTTGGTTACGCCAAATATCGTCGTCTATCAGCAAATTGACCTTTCACCTTGTAGATTACGTTTTGAAGTATCGCTACAGATGCCTGCAAGATATCTCGCCGAATATAAGTCACGTAGCATTTCCTACGACTTAACCTGTTGCGGTATCCAGGGACCCCAGAACTTGCCGGGCTGTAAAAGCACATCGATTGCCAAAAGAGCTCCCCTTCGATTTAGGATTCGATAACAGACGTTCGGTGGCCCAACTCCGAGTACATTTCGTGGTGCATTCGCCCTATAACTGACCAGTCCAGCGCCTCGGCTCGGCGGCGTCCCGCTGTCGCCATTCTTGTACGGTCATCCATATTAAGCGCAAGCCTTTGAACGGCCTTGGCGAACGCTTCCGCATCACCCGCAGGACAGAGAATACCTGCATCATTTCCTAATGCTTCACTAACTCCGCCGACGTCTGTGGAAATTACCGGCACTCCACATGCCATTGCTTCAAGAACAGCGTTATTGGCCGTCGCATCTGTCAGCGGCAAAAAGAGAGCGTCGGCCGACCAATAAGCCTCGCGCAATTCACCATCCGTCAGTCCTGATCTAAAAATCAAGCGTTCGTGGTTTTTGCGAATAGATGCGCGGGGCGAGACCACGGTCAGTTCAATCTCCAGACCCTCAGCTAAAAGCGATTCAAAGACAGCGAACGCAAGCTTCAGATCACGCAGCCAATGTCCCACCAGAAGCATACGAAACGTTCCGTCATTCCGTCGCGCAACAGTCACGGGCGCGGGCCGGAAAAAAGCGGTGTCAACTCCATGCGGAATTAAAAATACTTGCCGCGGATCAACATATTTCTCTAAGTAACTCTGTTGACTCTTGCACAGTGCGACTATTCCATCATAGCGCTTTATTAGAACTCCATTAATCATCTGCGATAATATCGCAGGAGGCTGATGAAACGTCACAACAAGTTTTGGTCGCGTCTTCTCCTTAAACAACTCTGGGGGAGCCATCGAGAGTAGCCAGCCAGCATGTTCGCCGTCGATGCAATGGATCACATCAATCTTCTGAGCAGCCGCCTCCGCCAAGACTTCCGCTTCGGCTAGCCATGCATTGCCTTGTTGTCCGAAGGCTCTTAGCCCCATTAAGGCACCTGCCTTCCGGTACGAACCTCCCATTTCACCAGCTAGCTCGCTGCCCAATGGTACCGCGAAATGCGAGGAGTCGTATTCCGAGCGTGGAAGGTGCCGAAGGAATTGATATGGACCGGAATGCCCGGAATGATGCTCGTGGTAGGTTCGGACACTTATGAGCCGTGTGCGGGCGGAACGGGGCTCCTTTTCATCAATGGCCATTGACCGGACAATTTCTGAATCTGCAACGTGGTCGAGCACCAAGAGATTCAGCGGGAACCGAAGGAACTCTCGACCGGGACGAGGGTCCCGGGTCACTGACGTACGGGCGAACGCCTTCGCCATACGAGTCTGGATCTCAAGATTCGTTTCGGATGGCCAATGCTCTCGGATCGCCGGCGTACGTGATCCCTTCGCCGTACGCGATTGGCCTTGAAGACTCGGTTGCAATGGTCGATGCCCGGGTCCCAAGTAAAGGCTTTTGAGCTGCTCTCCGATAACCTGCGGGCTGTTTTCCAGCTCCACGGTAGAACGACAATGTTCCCGCATTTCGTGGCGGCCATGATATTCGCGCGCAAAGCGGAGAATGCCATCCTTGAAAGCGCTCACCGAACCCGCCTCGCTCACAACAACTCCGGTATGCCCGTCACTGACCATTTCGGTCATACCGCCGACAGGCGTAATTATGCACGGTGTACCGCATGCGAGGGACTCAATAATCACGTTGGGATAGTTGTCTTCGAGGGAAGGGACGCAAGTTACGTCGGCTATTCCAAGAACGTCAGACATCACGGCGTCACTGTCGATTGTTCCAAAAGTGATCGGGAAAACACCGGAGAACTCAACCAGGTCGGCCGATTTACCCAATGTAGCGATATGTACTCGCCCGCCGCTGGACAATATGGATGACAGCTCACCGGTTGTTACGAGCTCACGCATGGCCTCTACCAGAAAGCAGACTCCCTTCCGGCGTTCCATCAGATCCGCAGTACCAAATATTATTAGCAGGTCCTTCGGACTTATTCCAAAGGCGCTGCGTAGCTCCTGTCGATTTCTTAAAGGTGCAAATACGCTAAGCTCTACTGGATTTCTGACTACGGTGATTGGACGACGATGAAATATCGCACTTTGCTGTGCGGCGCGTGCCATCCACTCAGACGGCGCCAGAATATGGAGCGAACCACGGTCTTGATAACTAAACAATTTTTCAGCAAATCCATTGGCTATCAATCCTTGATCGTGTTCCAGTTGCGGGCATTTCATGCACGCGGTTCGGTACTGCTCACAACCTGCCGGGTAATGGCACCCGCCGGTCATAGGCCAGAAATCATGTAAGGTCCAGAAGACGCTCCGGCCTTCGTCGAGCCACGCTGCGATGGTGTTCGGGGTAATGCCCCAAGTCGGCCAATGCAGGTGAATAATATCGGCCGACGTCAATAGGCGATGTTGAAGGAGATCAGCACCCGGATACGGAATAGATAAAAGTGTATTTGATAATTCAGTACGGCGAGCCGCAATAAAGTCCCACTGAATGTGATCTGTGAGCGTGGTACTAAGAACCTCGTCAGGCGTTACGGTGGATCTTTTGTGCGTCGGAAGCACTATTTCCGTCGGGTTGCTACTTTCGCCTGTGATGCAGACGAAGGTCGACGTCAGGCCGACTGCCTGGCAAGCTAAGCTCGCCCGACGGCCGGCACGACCGGCACCGCCGTCGGAAGCGTAGGAGAAGTGTGTAACAATCATGTCGAATGCATTTGAGTCAACATCTACGTCTTTGCATTCACAATATTCAAAAGCTCGGTCTAATGGTGGTGAGCATCGATATTATCGTGAGCTCAACGCATGAACATGCAGGCTGCCGCGAGATAACTGTCACAATCGCTGCGGAAACCTTTCGCGCTGATATATTTCCTCGGCCTCCGGCAAGGGGCTGCAGCACGATACCTATGTACCTTTCTGGACATCTCGACAATGGCTTCGTCTCGTGCCGCGAAGGAGTCATGAATCTTGCGCCGGCTCCGCTCGTATCCATGCCAGTGCAATGCCCAGTGCCCTCGTATCTTTGGCTCCCCCTTCCGAAGGGCGCCACAAACGCAACACTCGTAGCGTCACAATTGTCGGCTCATCGCCGGACGTTGCTCTCAAAGGTCCCGCAACAAAAGTGGCTTGCACGCCGTCAACTTCACGCAGTGGATATATATCCCCGTCCACTTCGACGGTAAGATCAGCCGGGCCATTATTGCCCAACGAGATAATATGGAACGTCAAAAGGACGGGGCGCGCTCTTTTAGTCCACAGAGTGAAACGAGACTCCGAGCCGGGACCCGTCCATCTGAAGGGGGAGCCTTTAGGGGTGTGTTCCAACTCGTGAAACCCATCGGATTTCTCGGGAAGGGCCTTCGCGGTAAGAAGTGATTCTTCGCCTTCTTCGCGGTGCCATTCATCGGATTTTGGGCTTATAGAGCGCTGCTTTTGGCTACTCTGCTCAACGGAAAAGGATGCCCCAGGCTCCGGAATTCTTATTGGCTCGTCAGCTGCGAGCGACCGGGTCGGGCACCGGTCCGCAAGCGCCGGGGGCATCTCCGATTCCGAAATGCCCAGTTTAGCGATCCAAGCCTGCGAGTCGGGCCCGGGCCAGCACACAATATCCCAATCAGCCCAGTAACCTGCGGCGGCTAAGATATCGGGCCCGCATTTTACCTTCATAGCCCAGCCGTTGCTCTCGGTCGCAAAGGTGTCGACTCGCATGGGGATGCCGTTGACATACACCTCTATGGCGCGAGCAACTTCCGGCCCTCCATTGGTTCTGACTACGAAGTGTAGCCAGTTGTCCACTTGCGGGTTCATTAGTGCTCGGCCCGACACCACTCCGTCCAGAAGGAAGCCCTCCTCAGATCCCGTCTTCACCACGCTCGTGAGGACTTCGAGTTGTCCCATTTTCGCGATTCGCTCGACCGTCTCGCAGGGAGAAACTTGGACGCTTCGAACCAGCACACCAAGTTCCCGAGTTTCTCCCTGGGGCGTAGATGCCCATGGCAACTCGACGCGTACCCGCAGCGCAGGGCGGTGACGGTCGCCAACCCCAGAAATGGTTAGACCTCCGGAATTCCCGGACCCTGATACTGTGGCGCGAGTCGGAATTTCCCGCCCATCAGAGAAGGAGCGCGCGCGAGTAATCTGCTCCTGGCCGATGAAGTGAGCCACGTCTACGTCGATCTGCCATGGAACATTGAACGGCCAAGAGAAGTCGATCTCAAAACTCTTGGCTGTCCAGCGGACGATATTTCCGTTTAGCGTTTCCGGAAACGACCAGCCCTCCCGACCAATGTCCTCGAGCTGAAGGAACGAGGCCCGCGGCTGAGACATCAGGCTCGCCGCCAGCATGCGCGGCGCCCAGAGACGTCCGATCTGGTCCATCAAAGCGCTCATGCCGTTGTGAACCTGATAGCGCTCGGCGGCTTCCGCGGACTGCGCTCTCAGCGAAGGCATGGCCTCCGAGAAATCCGCAAAGCTCTCGACGATCCCGTCAACGCTGAATTCCTTGTAGCTCCGACACCCGGCGCCCCATTCCCGGGATTCATTCTCCAACCAAGTATCAGCCGGCACGAGCATCGGCAGACCCAGGCTGATAGCCTCCCAGATAACCCCGGAAGATTTCCGCGCATACACCACAGGGTCATAGGTTGCGACGAAGCAATCGGCCTTGTCCATAAACTCAACGTAGTCCTTACGTGACAGGCGGCCTGTTTGCACAATCAGGTTGTCGTGGTGCGGGCTAACCGCCGTCCTAAGCTCGTTATACGCCTGCAATGTCGGTCCCCAGGACGAGCCCAAATTGACGTGGATCAAGAAATCCCAACCCGGCCACTTCGCACAGAGCCGATCTGCGAGCTCTGGAATAAATGTAAACCCTTTATCGGCTTTAGCATCCCCCGCAAACAGCAACGCAGTTGGCCTCCCCTTTTCTCTTTGCGATTTCAGGCTTCTCGGATCGTACGGGATTGGATGCGCCTCGATTGTCGAGCCCGCTAACACCGAATACTCGCGCGCGAGTTGCCGCCCGGTACCAAAGAAATGAATAGGTGGCCCGCGCTCCGCGGCTCGGCGAAATGCAAGTCGGTAAAAGAGAGCCTGTAACGGGTCAGAGACGGTCCTGGCAGCAATCTCATTGGGGACACCTAACCCAGAAGGGAACATTAAATACAGTACGAACAGCGGGGCGCGCGCTGCATCGAAGGTTCTCATCCATGAGACGTACCCGAGAAGATGATTCTCGGTTAAGGTGGGTACCAAAACGGCGTCGGTGGCATGCAACCGGTCGCGCGGGATCAGAGCCAGCTCGCTTGCCAGCGTGTCGTTGAAATACGTGAAATCGTCGAATCTGCCGACGATTCTGTCTTGGTATTTGCATTCGTAAGTGGTATGCGAAAACAAGCGAACGATCTCAAGGCCGTCTTTACTTTCAATGGGACAGTCACGGTGCGCAAATATAAGCGTGTCCTGCTCCCGATCACGTGCCGCCGCGACGATCGCTAGGTCCCATTCCATGTGGTGCCCGTGCGGATGCGCGAGGTACGGATCTAGAATGATTAGCGCCATATTGTCCCTTGCTTCTGGCAGAGCGCCGCGACCAACGCGCCGAGCTTTGTCGACCGATCTAGCGGGTGAAGTGCTAGGTGCTGCAACAGCGAGATGGCCGCGGCGACCGCATTATCCTTAATGGACCCTCCGAAGGATGCCCAGGCAATCTCCTCTAAAGCACTGGCAAGCTCTGCGCTATTCGGGATTTCAGCAGGGTTGTTGTTCGTGAAACCGGGTATATGTTCCGCCACACCGCTTAAGCTAACCGGTAGAACCCGCCGCAAAACGTCGAAACTATGCGGGCGAGAGTGGCTCCAGATGGCGAGTCGCGCCGGACGAGTGCTCGTACCAATGCTCAGTCGCGCTCCCGCGTTTCCAGAAATCTCGGCGGCCCCATGTAGGTCCCGTCCCATGGCGATAAGACGAATCTCTCGTTCCTCTCGGTCGAATAGTCGGACGAGCACCTCGGTGGTGTCGACCCAATTCATTGCAGAAACCACAATTCGCCTTGTGCCCGGGCGAAGCGCCACAGCAAAGACAAAACCATCCTCGCTTTGGTTGTGTTTCCACATCGAAGGATTAACTAGGCTAAGTATTCAAAAACTCCTGAATTGGTCTACTCGCATTGCCTAAACAATTAGTCCTACAGACTAAAAAATTGCTTCAGATCAGATAACAACGCTGCAATTTACGCGGATCGAAGGTCCGACATTGCAGTTAGCACTATGTCAACAATCATATTGAAATAAAAACTCCGCAGTACGAATGTGCCTTTGAGATAATTTGCCAAATTCGTGCTGACTGTCCGCGCCAGCTGTGGCGAACCTACCAGCGCCTGCTTCCTGCATTCGGCCGCCTGGCAGACGCGTACGCTATATTAACCAATGCTTCCTGCTTCTTAAGCAATCCTTCGTCGTCGAGCATCTCCTTCTCGTGGCACGTCCAATGACAAGGTCGATGCACTATTCTTGTTTATAGTGCACCGCGGCAGTGCTTGCGCCGTCGGCAGAGATTTGGTTGGTTACATTACACCTTCTACGACCTAACACGAAGCTATCGCCCAATGTTTCCAACCGAAGATCAGAAGAGACCCACGGGACAAACAGAGCAAAAATGCGCCGAACGTCAGTATCGGAAGGAACGTATATGAAAAAGCCTTTTGTTCTCGGGATCGGCATCTTCATCCGTAGGCATTTAGTAAAGCGCCACGAGCGCGACGGGTTCTGTATTAAGGGTGTCGATGTGAAACTCCACGATTATGTCGAATCACAAGTCAACGATTTCGTCGGCCATGGACTGCGGGAACAAAGCCTATTCTGGGTTGTGGTGGATGGGTACTAGCTTCGCCAACTTATGCCGACTCGCCGCCGATATGGGACTGCGCTGGCTACATCTTTCCCAACAAAGGAAAGCGCCAAAGATTAGCAGCGGGCGACCAACGTTGTCCGCGGCCTTATTCCCATGAGTTAACAGAGCACAAGGCGATACCGGAAAGTCCTCTACTAGCAGGCTGCTGAAAAAGTCTTGTTTTTCAGCAGCCTGCTAGTTCGAACAGCTTGCGACCAAAGAACGCCAAGAACCTAAGTATCGGCGCTCACAAACCTTCCCCAAACCGTGGAAAGCGATGAGCATACTTCAGCTTTGGGTACAAGGCTTCTTCAGCCTTGCGAATTTGCTCAGGCGAAAAGAACTCACGTTTCGTATCAGGAGATGCGCGCCAGAAAAATTCGCCATTCCGTTTCGTGGCAACCCTCGTACTGGCAAGCCCTCTTTCGAACCTCTCCGGAGGCACGTCAATACCTGCTCTGGCCAAAATTCCTCGCATCGAACCCGCCAAGTCTGATACTAAGTTATCGTAGTTTAGTACAAGAATATCATCGTGTTCGGCCCGAACCATCCAACTATTCACGTTATCAACCCAGCTCCCTGACGTTTCACGCATCGGCATCATACCAAAATCGCGAACAAATCGATCTAAGAAGGACTGCAGTGCACCCGTTCGAGCGAGTTCTTCAACGGGACGCGGCTCGTCGCGAAAATAAGCGGCAAACGCTGGCACGTTTTTTCTATTGATAAACATATAGTTTAGTGCGGAAAGAAAAACGTCCAAGGGGTGTCTATACAAATACACAGCTCCGATAGAGCGAATAGCGTCGCTTGGCTGGCGCCAGTGTGTCTTCAAAAATAGCACTCTACCGTTTGTCGTGGGAAACTCCACGCCGCCTAAGGGTATTCTTCTGCCGTTCACGTATTCTGGAAAATTTTTATCAAGTTCAACCTGAGCCTCTGCGGGCAGTAGGATTCGACTAAGCGCGATCCTAATTAGCGTGTTGCCGGATCGCGGATATGAGGCAATCCAGAACACGCCAGCCTGCTCAGCACTATTTCCGATCATCGAAAGTACCCCTGGGTCAAGTATGCTACTAGGCTTAGATAGCCAAAACTTCACAAGCGGCAGAGTCAGTATCTAGAGTCGACAAACAGTCATGATTACGCCGTAACATCGAAAAATCAAATACCTTACATGACCAGAACTATTCAATTATTTCTGCCACCAGCTTTCCGCGCGATGTTCATCGTTCTCACTGAACGATGAACATCAAATATATTCGAAATTCACCCCCATGCGCTTGGCCGCCGACAGAATCGCAGCACCTTTAGCCTAACGCATATCTCGAGCGCTGCTGCTACGATGTAAAGTAATCTGCACCTGCTTTTGAACCCGGCTGCCGTAATCAGTGCCGAGGTGACCTGCCGGCTTTCTTCGGACCATTGGCTGCTTAGGAAATGGCTGGTTCCGGGTTGTTGGTTGATGACAGTTGCTGTTTAAACTCTGCCGGGGTCAGTTGCCCGAGACTCGAGTGAGGTCGAATTTCGTTGTACTGGCGCCTGAATAGTTCGATGGTGATCTTCGCATCGATTCGATTTCTGAACCACTCCATAGACAGGCACTCATCGCGCAGCTTGCCGTTGAAGGACTCTTTCATGCCGTTCTGCCATGGCTTTCCCGGGTCGATCACGGCAGTGCGGATCTGCTCGGCGCTCAGCCACTTTAGAATAGCCCTGGAGACGAATTCCGGACCGTTATCGGATCGCAGGTACTGACGCGCACCGTGCATACTCACAAGCTTCGAGAGCACTTCGATCACTCGCACGGATGTGATGCTGCCGGCGACATCGATGGCCAGACATTCGCGCGTGTACTCATCGATCACCGTCAGACACTTCAGCTGCTCGCCATTGGCACACTCATCGAACACAAAGGCGTAGGCCCACATCTGGCTGTGCTATGCGGCGGCGCGGCCGTTTTTTCAGCACGTGCAGCCCATGCAGCTGCCAGAGCCGGTGCGCCCGGTCCGAGCTCATCGCATGGCCTCGGCGCCCCAGAAACACTTGGATGCGCCGATAGCCGTAGCGCGGATATTGCGCGGCCAGCTCGTGCATCACTGCCACCGCCGGTCCATCCTTCTTCGCCAACCGCGACTCGTAGTTCACCGTGGATCGGGCCACGCTCAACAGCGCGCACGCTCGCCGCACCGACCGACCTCGTTGGCACACGTAGGCGATCTGCTGACGGCGCGCGGACGCGCTCATCATTTTTTTGCGGCAACTTCCTTCAAGATCTCGATTTCCAGATCCCGCTCGGCTACCAGCTTCTTCAGTCGCCCGTTCTCCAGCTGCCGCAGGCGCTTCACGTCCACAGCCTCCAGTTGCCCATA
>Ga0206803_1158_pt1 | contig 12676 bp, 14 predicted proteins | sample Alteio_BWOrgCont_61_FD_152909 | JGI IMG/M metagenome (GOLD analysis project Ga0206803, IMG submission 152909) | Enriched cells from forest soil in Barre Woods Harvard Forest LTER site, Petersham, Massachusetts, United States -... | ecosystem: Environmental > Terrestrial > Soil > Temperate forest >... | reverse complement strand
CACGCTACTGCCCATTCAGGCTGGGAGCATCGAGTTGCTTGGAATGGAAGTGGCGACGCAGTCGGCCGCTGTCCGGCGCTGCATCGGTGTCACATTTCAGTCACCCAGTCTCGATATCAAGCTGACGGTGGAAGAGAACCTGCGGCACCAGTCCCATCTTTATGGTCTGTTCGGCAGTGCGGCGACAGCGCGGATTGATGAGCTTGTGGGGCAGCTTGGCCTGGCGGATCGCGTCTCCCAGCGTGTCGAAGCGTTGTCGGGTGGTCTTAAGCGACGAGTGGAAATTGCGAAAAGCCTGTTGCATCGACCGGACTTGCTGTTGCTGGATGAGCCCAGCACGGGGCTTGATCCGGGGGCTCGACACGACATGTGGGAATACCTCAATTGCCTTCGTCGCGAACAGCAAGTCACGATTCTGGTAACGACGCATTTGATGGATGAGGCTGAGCGATGTTGTCGATTGGCGATTCTCGATCGTGGGCGCCTGGTCGCACTTGATACTCCAGAGGCATTGCGCCGATCGGTCGGCGGGGATTGCCTGACGGTGCGTGCCGCTGATCCAGATGAATTGAGTCGCCGGATTTCATCAAAGTTTGGAGTGATTCCGAATCGCGTGGGGTCGGAACTGCGCATTGAGCATGAAGCAGGGCATGAGTTGCTGCGAGATCTGGTGGCGGCCTTTCCCGATGAGATATCCGCGGTGTCGTTGGCCAAGCCGACGTTGGAGGACGTGTTCATTTCCAGGACAGGTCATCGGTTCTGGGAAGGCGAGTCCGAGGAATAAGGATTAAGGGGATGACCGCTCATTCGAGCAAGACTGATGTACTCGTCGCCAATTCAGGCGCGGCGGTTGGCGTACGCGAGGGACTGATGGCTGGAATGGGGAACCGCTCCGTTTCACCTGGTTTGTGGTTGCCGGTCGTTACCTTGGCGCAACGCGAACTGACACGTTTTTTCCGCCAGCGGACGCGGATTGTTGGTGCGCTGGGGCAGCCCATCATTTTCTGGGTACTGTTCGGAGCGGGGCTGAACGGATCGTTTCGTGGTCCTGGGGAGATGTCTTATCAGGAGTATTTCTTCCCCGGCATCGCAATCATGATTTTAATGTTCACGGCAATCTTTTCGACCATCTCGATTATCGAGGATCGTCGTGAAGGGTTTCTGCAGGGTGTGCTTGTGGCGCCGATTCCCCGTGCCAGTCTGGTATTGGGAAAGGTCGTGGGAGGAACGATTCTGGCGGTCTTTCAGGCGATGGTGTTTCTAATAGTCGGTCCGGCGCTAGCTTGGGTGGGGCTGTCACCACCGATGCATACGGGGCTGACGTGGCAGAATGCCGTTGCGGTCATCGGGTTTCTTGGATTGGTCGGTTTTTCGTTGACCGCGCTTGGATATCTGATTGCCTGGCCGATGGATTCGACACATGGGTTTCATGCCATTATGAGTGTGTTCCTGATGCCAATGTGGCTTCTATCCGGATCATTTTTTCCACCCGGTGAGTCGGGCTGGCTGACTTGGGTCATCCGCTTGAATCCGTTGACATACGGTGTTGCGGGGCTTCGCAGGATCATGTCGGCAGATCCCCAGACGGTGGAAACGTTGCCGTCTTGGCAAATCTGTCTGACCGTGACAATCCTGGCAGCGGCAGGTTATGTGGCGGTAGCGATCTGGATGACTGGACGCAGATCCGTGCATAATGCGAGGTAACTGTGAATCAAGAAATCCATATGCAGCCTGTAGAACCCACGAGCTTCTTCCGAACGCGCGCCTTCTGGACGGGTAGTGTGATGTGGGGCGTGGTTCTCATTGCTGCCTGGTTTGCATGGCACCGCGGCAAGTCGGTCGACATTCCACGTCCTGGATCGCCGGAAGGTTCCGGGCAGCGCGAAGCGGAAGACAAGCAATCGAAGACGTTAGTTTTGAAGCAGGATAAAGATGGCAATTTGACGATCGATCAATCTGCCAAAGTAGGTGCATCATTGGCTTGGGATGCTGATGGTATTGCGGACTTCGCATTCACGGACACTGAAAGTAAATCGGTGACCAAGGCGGATTTAGTGGGGAAGCCGTGGATCGTTTGCTTTGTGTTTACGCACTGTGCGCTGACATGTCCCACCGTTACGAAGTCGATGAGAGAATTGCAGGATCAGTTGAAGGACTATGATTTTCATCTGGTGACACTGACTGTTGATCCCGAACGCGATACCCCGGACGTTCTAAAAGGATATGGTGAGCAATATGGTGCGGACTTCGGCAAATGGTTCTTTCTGGGAGGGGACCAGCGTGACATTTATCGATTGATTCACGGCAGCTTCAAGATGCCAGTTCAGGAGATCGTCGGAGAAAAGCGTCAAACGGGTTTCGAGTTCATTCATTCCAACAATATCATGCTGGTCGACAATCAGGGGGTCGTTCGGGGAAAATTCGACGCGACCAAGGGACCGGACATGTCAACATTGCGGCGCGAGATTCAAAAGATGGCAAAACCTGTGTCTCAAGGTGCCGCGGCAGAGGTAGAGAACGTTAAGGGACCGCAGAAGTCGAGCGAATGATGTTTTCGATACCATGTGTGTCCAGGATTTCATGATCTGGCATGACTGAGGAATGACTGTTTACAAAAACGAAATTTTTCTTCTGTGGAGGCGAGTTGAAAGAACCACGCCTTCACAACGTGAATTGAGCTTGGATAATGCCAGATTGGGTTGCCGGATTGCCAGCTGTTAATGCCTCGTTGAATGCATTGGCAACGGTGTTGTTGTTGACGGGATTTGTACTGATCAAGCGAGGTCATCGTTACGCTCATGCCGTGGTGATGATCTCGACGTTCGGAACGTCCGTCATCTTCCTGATCTGTTATTTGACCTATCACTTTGCTTTACATCACTACACTGGCGAAAGTGGTAAGAAATTTGCGGGCACAGGCGTGATTCGTCCGATCTACTTCGGGATTCTGATCAGTCACGTGGTCCTCGCCGTACCGGTCGCTGTTCTGGCTTTGATGACGATTTTGAGAGCCTGGAGAAGAAAATGGGAGGCGCATCGGTCGTTGGCTCGGATTACGTTTCCAATCTGGGTTTATGTTTCGGTGACAGGCGTTATCATTTATTTTCTGTTGTACCAGTGGCCAGTTCCCGTTGCGGTGTGAGGTCGTCCATGGTGAGTCGCCAAATTCGACTGTTCTTGCTGTCACTGGCGTTCAGTTGCCTCGGTACGTCGCAGGCGTTAGCTTGCCCGATGTGCAAGTTTGCTCTGGAAACGGACGACCCTCAGCCACGCGCCTACATGTTGAGTATTCTGTTCATGATGGCGATGATCGGCGGGATTTTCGCCGGGCTGATTGGATTTCTGTGGTGGTTGTCAAAGAACGAGCGAGCAGCATTGGATGCCGCAGGGTATCAGCATCTGTTTGAAAACGGAGTGAACCAGAAGTCGGCCGCCCGTCCGACTGCCTGACGGGCGAATTCTTGCGGCGTGTACAATTTACTTTGGGATACGTTCGATAATCGTTGAGGGTGTCGATCGGCAATATTTGCCTGGCCCGTCAGGATTCCTTCGTTGCCCCGAATTGATTAAAGGCCGCGTGCGGAAATTCCGACTTTTCCAATTCGTAGATTCCTGCTATGACCCGAGTTTCATGGAGGGGGGCTGGAGTCGAAGGTACGAGTGGAATTACGGTCGAGGGATCGACATGTCATCGTTTCTGCTTCGGCACTGGTCGCGATATCTCAAGGTCTCCTTGGGAGTCATTGTCTGCGCGGGCCTCGGTGGTTGTGCCGTTTCGGGGCGAAGCGCCTACATCGACAGCACGTCGAAAATGCCCTTCTTCAACTTGGAATTGAGGGGGCGAAAGCAGCAAAACTCGGATCCACCTTTTCGCTCGGTGCGGTTGGACAATCGTACGGGAACCCAGGTGGAACCTTTGGGATTGTACAGCGACAAATCGGCATCCTTGCCGAAAATCGTCTCTCTCGATGCGGCTCGATCGTCGCGGATGTCGTTGCCGGTGAGTGAGCAGAACCTCGCCGTCGAATCCGATTGCGAATCGGGGCCTGCCAAATTGGATTTTCACTGATCCTCGCTTGGTATCTGCCGATGCGTTGACCTCGGCATGAATGTTGAAGTCAGGTGATCCGCCTCCGAAACTCTTGGGCTGCTCTCTTTATCGAAGCTCCGTAAAGATGGCTTTGCCCGATTTGCGAGCAATCCATTCTTCGGTAGCTTTCAAATTCATCCAACTGCCATCCGAACAACTGCACAATTTGATGGATTCCAAAGTTTCCCGGTTGTTCCAAGATCGTGAAGTTTTCATCCTGCTCAAGGAATGATAGACTTCCCTGTCGATCTGGAATTCGGCGGCGATTTCTCTCGCTCGCAACCCTCCCGATCGGCGATGATTGAGGTAATCGAGTATCGGAGCGGCCGATTGACGACAATGTCAGGATGCATACAATCGGTCGTCCGGTTCGAATTGTGACGATCGAAGTCCGAAATGCCATCGGATACAACGTTTTGGAGAGGAGCGAGTTTCGGTGCAAGTTGCGATCACCTGCCGACACGGGAGCGTTAGTTCCAGCGCCCAGGAATACATGTCTCGTAAGGCTGAGAAGCTGCTGACAATTTTTGATCGAGTGACTTCGATTGCCATTACCATCGATTTTTCGAATGGAAAATGTACTGTCGAAATCCTGGTCGATGCGGAACATCGCCACGATCTGGTCGCAGCCGAAACAGATGCAGAGGCGACGACGGCGTTTGATTTGGCGCTCCATAAGATGGAACAACAACTGCGAAAGTACAAGGAAAAGATTCAGGACCACAAGCGCGGTCCGGGACTGAGCGACCTGCCATTGAAGGCGACCGAGTCGCCTGACGAGGAATGACGTTCGGTTCCTGCCTGACGACATGAATTGCAAAGTATGACTGGCCGGGAACATCATGCGAGCGCTGTTTGGATGTCTCCGGGGTGTGGCTTGAGGGTTAGTTTTGATTTTACAGGGGCCGCGCCCCTCACGAAACAGCGCGAGCAAAGAGAGGTTCTTCATGAAGTTGTGCGACTTCGTTGTATCGACGTCGATTATTCCCGAGCTTCGCGTCGGGTCGAAGGAAGAGGCCATCCGCGCCATGGTGTCGGGACTTCGCGTTGCGGGAAGTATCAGCGCCGATGATGAAGCGGGGATTGTCGCGGCTATTCTGAAACGGGAAGAATTAGGGTCGACCGGGATCGGTCGTGGAGTTGCCGTCCCGCATACCAAGCATCCCTCAGTGGACAAATTGATCGCCGCAATTGCACTTTCGTCGGACGGCGTGGATTTCGCCAGCCTTGATGGCGAACCCGTTTATATCATGTTCCTGCTGGTGTCACCTCCAGATCGTCCAGGTGACCACCTGCGAGGGTTGGAAAATATATCGCGTCATTTAAGAAATGACAATTTCTGCAAGTTTCTCCGGCAGTCCAAGTCGCGTGAAGCGGTTTGGGATTTGCTGAAAGAAGCGGACAACAACGAGATTTGAAGTGGACGACGGACTTACATATTTGCGCGGATCGGCGGATCATGGTGGCGGCGGGAATTCATCGGGCAATGGTGACGGTTCGCAATTCCAAAGGGCTGCACATGCGGCCATTGGAATTGATTGCGAAAAAGGCACTGTCGTTCCGAAGTCAGATTTTTGTCACCCGTGGTAACACCCGTGTCGACGCGAAAAGTTTGTTGCACTTGCTGACGCTCGGAGCGGAGCCCGGGATGCAATTGGAAATCGACGCGACAGGCGAGGATGCCAGTGAGGCCGTCGAACAGTTGGTCGTGTTGATCGGGTCTGAATTTGAATCAATCGATCATACGTAATTGCCCGCAATTGAAGATTTGAATGGCTTGATGAGGTCCGGGAGTGAATCTTCCGGAGCGAGTGACTTTTTCTCCATGGTGTCATGATTCGAATGTTCCCGCATGCTGATTAAACGCGGAATCGCCGTTTCTCCAGGTGTGGCAATCGGACCTGCCATGGTGTTTGGGATCGAGAGCTTTCGTATTCCCCAACAGTTGATTTCGACGAACGCGATTGACATTGAGCTGTCACGTTTCCATGCCGCGCTGGATGCCGCCTGTGAAGAAATCACACTGCACGAAAAATTGACTCGTGAGCAATTGGGCGACCAGTATGCCGCGATCTTTTCGGCTCACCTGCTGATGGCACGTGATCCACAGCTCTTATCGCAAATCGAAGAGCGGATTCGGCAGAAGAGTTCACCCGAATATGCGGCCAGTCAGGTTTTGCGCCACTACGCCAAGCGCCTTCGTAATCTGGGCGGACAATATGTGGCAGACCGATCGATCGACATACACGACTTGGAAAAGAGGTTGCTTCGGCATCTTCAGGGTGAGCGGCGCCAAGAGCTGTCGCATCTGACGGCTCCCGTGCTGGTGCTGGCGAATAATCTAACACCGAGTGAAACGGCGAACCTGGATCGCAAGTTCGTACTTGGGTTTGCAACGGAAGTTGGAGGGCACACGAGTCACACCGCGATTTTAGCGGGCGCGCTGGAGATTCCTGCCGTCGTTGGGATTGGAAAATTCCTGGAGGATGTCTCTGGGGTAGAAACAATCATCATCGACGGCAGTCACGGCGTGGTCATCATCGATCCTGACCCGGACACTCTCGTCAAGTATCGCAATTCCGAAGCTCGGTTTCGCAGCCATGAGCGACGGCTGCAGAAGTTGCGAGCCTTTCCGTGCGAAACAAAAGACGGCGTCCCGATCAAATTGATGGGAAATATCGAATTTCCAGCGGAAGCGGAGCCGTGCCGGGAAAAAGGGGCATCGGGAATTGGTCTTTACCGAACGGAGTTCCTGTACCTGGAGTCCAATCGAGAGCCGACGGAGGACGATCACTATCGTGCTTACTGTCAGGTTCTAAAGGCGTTTCCAAACGAGCCGGTGGTAATTCGCACGCTGGATCTGGGATCGGACAAGATGCCTGGTGCGTTGCGAGCTTCGTACCCTGACAGCGTGAATCCGGCATTGAGTGTCCGCAGTATCCGATTGAGCCTTCAGCACTTAGAGCTGTTCAAGACTCAACTGCGTGCCGTGCTTCGGGCGGCCGTGTTGGGGGATTTGCGGATCATGTTCCCGTTAATCTCGACGCTCCTGGAGTTCCGCCAGGCGAAGATGGTTTTGGGGGACGTGATTGAGGATCTTGAGGAGCAAGGAGTCCCGTTTCGTCGTGATATTCCGGTTGGAATGATGGTTGAAGTTCCGGCTGCAGCGATCATGGCCGAGGAATTTGCCCGCGAAGTGGACTTTTTCTCGCTTGGGACGAATGACTTGATTCAGTACACTCTGGCGGTCGATCGAGCGGATCAGGCCGTGTCAGGTCTGTACCGCGCGGGAGATCCATCAATCTTGCGATTGATTCGACAGGTGGCTGATGCTGGACGAAAGCAGGGCATTTCGGTCTCTGTGTGCGGGCAGATGAGTTCCGATCCGATGTTCATACCTCTGTTGGTGGGACTTGGAATTCGTCAGATAAGTGTCACACCGCATGCAATACCCGAATTGAAGGAAGTGATTCGAAATCTGACGATTGAACGGGCGGTCAGCATCGCCGAGCGTGCCAGTAATCTTGAAGTGGCGCGTGATGTGGAAAACTATTTGTGGGGGGAATTGAAAAGGCTATGTCCTGAGTCGATGCAACTGGACTAACGCTGGCCGAGTCGGCGCGACGTTCGGCTAGGCGCGATGGTGGTTTTCGATTCGGGATGACGTCATTTACTGATGTCCGACCTCGGTTTATTCAGTGACTTTGCGATTCCAAAATGGTGTATTGGTTGGAGCGACGTGGTTGTTGCCCGTTGCTGGGAACGATGGCTGGAAAACAATTAATTTGGGTCTTGGTAGAGTGCGATTTTGTGTGCCAGGCGACGTCGGATGCTCAGAGTTCAGTGTGAGCTTCATCCGATCCGGGAGTTCTTCCAGAGTGGTTCGAAATTCGACAACCTCCAGGAAGCTTCGTGCGCCGACCGCGACAAGTCTGCCGAACATGCACCACGATCATCCGGCGCGGCATCGCTCGCCGGATTTCGTGTCTGAAGCGATGGCGACGTCATTGCGCATGAACGGGAGTACGGGACGTTCTTCAAATCCTTTGGCGGGAGTAGAATTGCGGGATTTACCCTGGCTCGATGCCGGGTTGATTCCGCGACTTCGGGCCGTCGATTCAAAGGTGTCCCCGGTTGTCGATGCAGTTTTTTTTCCTGGCGGAGATGGATTCCGCAGTGACGACTGGCACTCAGGAGTTTTGCGAATTGTTTGTGGAGATTCTGTTGCCGGTTGGAAGCCGACTATGACCACAATCGTGGTTCGACGCGGCTTGCCTTTCCATGGCCTGCCGCGAGCGAGTTGGCAGAGTCGTCGTTTGACAGATGCTTTGCGATCATCCGCAGATCCTCGCACTTGCCCTCAGATAAGGGTGAGCAATGAAGAAGGAAATGTTGATCAATGTCCTCCAACCGGAGGAAAGTCGAATTGCCATCGTTGAGGATGGCATTCTCGAAGAGCTTTACGTTGAGCGAAACAGTCTGGAAAACTACGTTGGCAACATTTACAAAGGCCGCGTGGTCAATATTGAGCCGAGCATCCAGGCGGCCTTCGTCGATTTCGGTGTTGGACGCAATGGGTTCCTGCACGTCAGCGACGTTGAGTACCAGTACTACAAGCATCTGGTCACCGGCGACGGCGACGAAATGGTGGAGGATGATGGCGACGGCGGCGACGGGGATGATGCCCCCGATCCGCGCCGTGGTCGTGAGAAACCCCGGGGGCGCGTGAATGAACGCAGCGCCCGCGGGAAACCACCGATTCAGGAAATTTTTACGCGCGGAAGTGAAGTTCTTGTCCAGGTAATCAAAGGGGGAATCGGTTCCAAGGGGCCGACTCTTTCAACGTACATCAGCATCCCCGGTCGCTATCTCGTATTGATGCCTGGGTTGCAGCGAGTCGGTGTCAGCCGGAAAATTGCTGATGAAGATGCTCGAAAGCGATTGAAACGGATCTTGCGTGACCTGAATCCGCCGGAAGGGCTCGGATTCATCATCCGGACGGCAGGCGTGGACCGGTCACAGGCCGATTTGCAGCGGGACTTGAATTACCTGCTCCGGCTGTGGACTGTCATTGTGGGACGGATTAAGAAATTTCCCGCCCCCGTCGACATCTACGAAGAAAGCGACATGATCATTCGCACGATCCGGGACATTTATAGTACCGAGATCGACGCTATCTGGATCGATGAACCGCGAGCCTTCGAACGGGCTCGGGAATTCATGAACATCGTTCTGCCGCGGAATGTGGACCGAATCAAGTTGTACGATGGGCGAGAGCCATTGTTTCATCAATACGATATCGAACAGGAAATCACCCGAATTCAAAGCCGCCATGTTCCGCTGAAGGGTGGCGGATCCATCGTCATCGATCAAACGGAAGCTCTGGTGGCAATCGACGTCAACAGCGGTAACTTCCGGATGGATGACGATGCGGAAGAAAACGCCTATCAAGTGAATTTGAAAGCAGCCGCCGAGATCAGCCGCCAGATCCGTCTCAGAGACTTGGGCGGCGTCATTGTGAATGATTTCATCGACATGCGTGAAGAGCGGCATCGCCGTGGCGTGGAGCGCGCTCTGCACGATGCCGTGCGGCGAGACCGTGCTCGGACGAAGATTTTGCGGATCAGCCCGTTTGGCCTGATTGAGATGACACGCCAGAGAATCCGACCCTCGCTACGGCGCAGCGTGTATGAAGATTGTCCGTGCTGTGCGGGGACAGGACAGGTTAAAACAGCGGAAAGCATGGCGATCGACGTCATGCGGTTGCTGATGACGAATGCGAATCGTGAAGACGTCTCGCGGGTAACCGTGGATGTCCATGAGCGAGTCGCAGCGTTCTTGAATAATCGCAAACGTCGTGATATCACGCACTTGGAGGAATTCTATAGCGTGTCGATCAGTGTCAACGCGATGGTCGGGGTCGGTCCGGAGCATCTGCAATTCCATTGCACCAGTGATCTTGGGAACGAGGTTAAGATTCTGGTGCCGGCAGGCTCGAAATCCAAAGCGTGATCAAGTATCCTTCAAGACTTCCGGAATGTTTTTGGCTCGGATTCGTGTTTTTCCATTTGACAGTTATCAGGTAGGCATCCGCATGTTCGCCGTATTTGAAGATGGTAGTCGACAATACAAGGTCCGTCAGGGGGACGTGTTGATCGTGGACCTGCGCAGTGAAGCTCAAAATGGCGAGACTGTGACGTTCGATCAGGTTCTGTTGGCGAATGGTGGCGGGGCCAGCGTTGTTGGTCGCCCCGTTATCGAGGGTGCCGCGGTCACGGCTGAGGTCGTTAATCCCCTGTTCAAGGGAATTAAGCTGGAAATTCAGCATTTTCATCGACGGAATGCTTCCCGGAAGCACACTGGCCATCGGCAAAAGTATACCCAAGTGAAGATTACGGGGATTTCGGTTCCGGGACTAGAGGTTGTCGAAAAAGCAGCGGAATCGACCGCAACGACGGCAAGCTGATTTCATCTTGAATTAATCCGAAGTCGGTCGTTTTTCGATCGGGCGGATCAACTCGACGGCGAATCCAAACTCGGATTCGTCGTTTTTCTTTGGCTGCGCCACCGGCGCAATGACGGCAACTACTTGCCTGTCCAATTTCGTTTCGCCCCGCATTTCGATGCCAGCGCGAAGCATTCGGGGATTCCCATGTGGCGAATTGATGAATAATTCGCGCTGGAACAGCCCGCCGATGCCGAACATTGCTTGCATACGAAGACAGGATTAGAATTCTGTGACTTCGACAAGGATTCGTAAGCCACTCTCTCGCAGCAGCCTTGGCCCTGTGTGTCGGGTGTCATATTCGAACCGTTGTTTGGGAAGATAAAGCCGGTTTTTATGACTTGCAATGGATGGCAATTCGTGCCGGTTTGAGCGTGCGTTTGTCGAACTGGAAAGGCTCTTGGTCACGATGATTTGATAAGCGTCGGTTCATTCCAGATTCCTTTCTTCGGAAGGGGGAGTGCGGACGAAATGATTGCAGCCCATAATCCGGCGATCCAGTCCAGTGTTCTGGCTCTGAATCGCCATTACATGGCGGTCCACATTCTTCCTGTGCCCCGCGCCTTTTGCCTGCTTTACAAGGAGGCGGCAGAAGTAATCTCTGTGGAAAGCGGTGTTTATCATTCGTATGGGTTCGATGATTGGTTGGAAGCCGGGCTGCTGCGTCGAGCGTTGGGAGAAGTGATCGAAGGTGATTGGATTCGGACTGTCAATTTCGAGATTCAGGTACCGCGCATCATTCGGTTGTTGAGATACGATCGCCTGCCCAGGAATGCAGTGAAGTTCAACCGCCGGAATATCTTTCTTCGCGATGAAAATTGCTGTCAGTATTGCGGTCGTCGGCTGGGAATGCACAAACTCAGCCTCGATCATGTCATGCCCAAAAGTCGTGGGGGACCCACGACTTGGGAGAATATTGTTTGCTGCTGCCTGGATTGTAATGTTCGAAAAGGGGGACGAACTCCACACGAGGCGGGGATGAGATTGATGAAAGTCCCTTTGAAACCAGCGCACAATCCGTTGCTGTTTCATCATCTGGGAAGTCGAAAGTATGAGTCTTGGCAGGCATTTCTCTCGGACTGACAAAGAAAGAACGAAACCGTCAGGGAAAATAAGGGTTTGAAAAGGGAAAAGCATTTTGCTACGTTGACAAGGTTGGAATCGTGATATCCTGTCGAATTGAACGCTTCGCCTGCAAAGGTCGTCTGCCCAGTTTGTGGCAGAACGTGGTTGCCGTTCTTCGATCCTAACTCTGGGAGCAATACGATGACTCGAACTAGGAAGCCCTATTTGTCCGAAGCCGCGCGTCAGGGCTTCACTTTGATCGAGTTGCTGGTGGTCATCGCGATCATTGCCATGCTGGCGGCATTGTTGTTGCCTGCAGTCCAGCAGGCGCGCGAAGCTGCGAAGCGATCTCAATGTGTCAACAATGTAAAGCAACTCGGACTGGCGCTAAGCAATTATGAAGGGACCTTCCGATGCTTTCCATCTGGATTCATTGACCCTAGTCCGGGGAGCGCGCTCGCTGCGACTCTTCCGGAACCTGTGTCTTTGAATACGATGTCCAACGGTCAACCTAGCCCCATCCCAACATTGATCACGTCTTGGACCATGTCCAACGACTGGGGATGGCCGGCGCTTATTTTGGATTCGATGGGACAGGGAACAATCACGTTGAATTTCAACACTCAAAAGTTCGACGGAGCCACTAATCAGGCATTCATCCAGACGAACATCCAGTCGTACGTGTGTCCAAGCGCTCCATTGACGAACAATCGCCCTGGCGGATGGGGATACGGGACGTATCGAGGGTGCATGGGGGCTTATGACCCGAGTCAGGCGGGGCAAAACGCAACTGTTCCCACAGTTCCCAACGGAATGCTCTACCAGAACAGCGCCGTCCGGATGGCGGATGTGACGGATGGAGCTTCAAATACGATTCTCATTGGGGATTCGCTCTACGGATTCTGGGCTGACTCCTATAGCTGTTGCGTTCGCGTCTGGAATGATACGGTGCAAAACCCACCGCATAACCCGCCGCATCCGGATGTCATGGACGCGTATTGGCAGTCCGGCGGTGC
>Ga0206803_1157_pt1 | contig 12685 bp, 12 predicted proteins | sample Alteio_BWOrgCont_61_FD_152909 | JGI IMG/M metagenome (GOLD analysis project Ga0206803, IMG submission 152909) | Enriched cells from forest soil in Barre Woods Harvard Forest LTER site, Petersham, Massachusetts, United States -... | ecosystem: Environmental > Terrestrial > Soil > Temperate forest >... | reverse complement strand
CATGCGGTCCAACGAAAGCTATCTTGATTTTTGGATTCGCGGCCTTGATGGCGGCAGCTAGGCCAATGTCGCCAGGAAAGCCGGGAGTCGACGTGAAGAGCACCAGAAACTCGTAGTCCTTGGCGATCTCGATGGTCTGCTCGGCTGAAATATAGTGCGGGGGGGCATCGAGCAAGCGCGCGCCCTCCAGCATCCCGGCCGGATAAGCCAGCCACACTGGGTACCAGTATGACTCGATTTCGCGGGTTGCGGGCCAACGGGAGCCAGCCCCGCCGTCGAAGTTTTCGAAAGAAGGCGGATTCAAAAATAGTGTTTTAAGAGGCATATTGGGTAAGCACCTATTTTAACATCGGGACGATGCTTATGCGTTGAAAAACCAGTGTTTATGCAGGTTCGTCGTCGAATGCCGGGTTTGATGCAGCGAGTGGATGAAAAGAGGCATTGGCGGGCTATTTGGCTCCCAGGGCCCAGGCTTCCAGGTCTCCAGTTGCGCGCATGAGCTCGACCTGGCTGCGTTCCAGCTCGAAACTGACGTCTTGCAGCGTGATCAAGCGTTCGCTGGCTTGAGCCTGGGCATCGTCCAGATCGTGGAGATTCGCGGTGCCGGAGTCCATGCGAGTGCGCGTGGCTTCGATGTTCTTCTGGGCGATCTCGTACTCGAGTTCCGCCACATCGTGGGCGGCTTGCATCTGGGTGACGGATCGCTGCAGCCGCAAGGTTTCTTCCGAGACCTGGTTGCGGGCTGCCTCCGCCTGCTTGTTCGCCTTGAATGCTTCCGACGCAGCTTCTTTAACTCGCTCGTGCTGCGCAAGGTTTAAGAAGGGGAAATGGATGGAGATGCCGACGGTCGCGTTGTTGGGCTGGGTGTGAACATAGACCGCCTCGTAGTTATTGTAGTCGGCGAGCAACGCGTATTGGGCTGCGAAGTCGACGCTCGGCAATAAGGATTTGTGTTCTGCCTTTACCCGCAGGTACTGCGCGCGCGCGTGTTCGACGGCGGCCTGAACCACAGGGTTGGCTTCCGTGGCTTTGCCGGAGAACTCCTCATCCTGTTTTACTGGGAGCAGGGTCGGCACCGAGTCAGGATCTATCTCGACGGAGGCCGTCGGGAGTCCCGTAAGCTTGGAAAGATGTTCGCGGAGAACGTCGGCTGCACCGGAGGCTTCGGCTGTACGCAGGCGGAGACGCGCCACGGACAGGCGTGCTTTGCTGCCCTCCATTTCACTATCGATACCCTCCTTGACGCGCTGCGCGACGGCTATTTCCATCTGTTCTGCGGCGGCCATGGTTTCGCGCAGGCCGCTCAAACGCTGCTCCCATTTCACCAGTTCGGCGTAGCTCAATACCGTATCCTGAATGACCTGGTTGCGTTGGTCCTTGGTGTGAAGAGTGCTGACTGCAATGTCGGATTGTGCGGCGCGGATGAAATCCTTCAACGCTAGATTGATGAGCGCCGATTGCGCGTTTACGTTGAACAGCGAAGGAGCGGCGCCTTCAAGGCTGAGGGGAAAACCGTCGGACCAGCCAATTCCAGCTCCCGCATTCAGTTGGGGGATGTAGCTATTTCGGAGTTCGCGGTAGCTGGCAGATGCATGCTGTTGGTCGGCGGCCGCGATGCTAATGCCCGTGGCATGTTTCAGCGCGAGCTCCACCGCCTGGTGGAGCGTGACCGGCTCGGCCAGCAGGGAAGCAGGCAGGCAGACGAGCGCCGCCAGTAAGAGTCTATGAATGCGCATACCACTCCACGAGTTTCGGTTCATTGTTCTCACCTTTTGCGAGTACCCACTATCGTAGTAGCTGGAAAGATTCTACGGACAATCGGATGCAAGAGAAATGATAAGGATGAGTCAGAGCCAATCCCCGAACCCAAGGCCAAGCTCAGGGCGCAGGCACTCGACTAGCCTTCTCGTGCGAACTGAGCACCCGCCCGGTGAACATGCGGCCCACGAAACAGTGGCTCACAAATCAGTGGCTCACAAATCAGTGGAACACCCGTCCTATTAAGTGCGCCGTGTCAGGAGGCTTTCGTCTATGCGAACCAGCTGGATAGGCTTGGCCGTGCTATTGGTCTTCTCTCTGTTTTCCCCGGAGCATTCTGATTCCCAGACTCAGCCTTCCAGTTCATCCGCCAACCAGCCGGCAACTGCTTTGCTCGGACTATGGGGCAGTGAGCAGTCATTCGGTCCGCTGGTTCGCGGCGAGCTGACGATTGATGCTCGCACTGACCAGTGGCGGGCGCGCATCGCGGGATACGAGGTGCCTGTAGAGCACGCGAAAAACGAGATTGATCTTGCTCTGCCGGGAGACGCCGGCAAGTTTCGCGGGCATCTGAGCGCGAGCGGCAAGCAGATCGTTGGACACTGGATACAACTATTGGGAGTTGCTTTCTACAACTACTCGGGCTATGCGAGCCCACTGGAGCTGTCGGAAGTGGCCCCTCGGGTTTGGCGCGGCGAAGTGGTGCCGCTCGACGAACTGGCTTCCTTTTATATTTCCATTCAACCGGCTCCCGGCGGCTCGCTCAAAGCATTTATTCGGAACCCCGAAGCTAATCGTTTCCGGGGCCAGACTTTCGATGTGGAACTGAAGGAGGGCGCCGTCACCTTGCTTGAAAAAGGCGAGGTACAGTTGCGCGGAACCTACGATCCGCCAGCTGACGTTCTATCTCTGCCGGTTCTTGGCTCTTATCCGCTGGTGCAGTTCACGCGCCGCGACCAGAGCAACGCGCTTGGTTTTTACCCTCGGATCCCCTCGCCCTCGGGATCCTACGTTTACCAGAAGCCAATCGCGGAGAACGATGGCTGGGCGACGGCCTCATTGTCGGATGTGGGCCTGGATCTGGCCCCGATTGCAGAGCTGATCGAAAGGATCCTCACCACTCCGCCTTCGCTCAGCAATCCAGTGAACATTCAGAGCCTGCTGATTGCGCGCCACGGCAAGCTGGTTTTCGAGGAGTATTTCTACGGCTTCAACAAAGACCGCACCCACGACATGCGCTCCGCCGGCAAGACCTTCGGACCCGTGCTGGTCGGCCTGGCGCGAGAGCACGGGGCGAAGATAGCGCTGGACTCGCCTGCCTATTCATTCTTCCCGGAATACAAGCCCTTCGCGAACTGGGATGAACGCAAGAACAACATCACCGTACGGGATCTGATGGACATGACATCAGGCCTCGCCTGTGACGACCACGATCCGTCGTCTGCCGGCAGCGAAGACCCCATGCAGATGCAGACCGTGCAGAACGACTGGTACAAATTCGCACTCGATTTGCCCATGGCACGCAACCCGGGCGGAGAGCAGGCGGTTTACTGCGCCTCGGATATCAATCTGCTGGGAGGCATCGTCAAGAATGCCACCGGATATTGGCTGCCGGAATTCTTTGAACAGTATTTTGCCAGCCCACTGCAGATTACTTCTTATCATTTGAACCTCACCCCGACCGGCGAGTTTTACCTGGGCGGAGGACTTTACCTGCGGGCTCGCGATCAACTGAAGCTGGGCCAGCTTTATCTCTCAGGCGGAGTATGGAATGGGAAGCGTATCTTGAGCGAGGCCTGGGTAAAGGATTCGGTCACACGCCACTCGGGTTTTCCACCCGTTATCCCCACGGACACAGACCATGGATACACCTATGCCTGGCACACCCGTCTTCTAAAAGCAGGTGGACGCGAGTTTCGTGACTACTACGCGGCCGGCAACGGAGGCCAGTATGTGCTGGTTCTTCCCGACCTCGATATGGTGGTAGGAATCACCGGAGGAGACTACGCAGAGCGGGCAAAGTTTTTCCCCTGGGAATCTCAGTTAGTGCCGCAATACCTCATCCCGGCGGCGCTGTCGGGCGAGAATCACAAACCCTGAGCTGTCGGTGCGATTGCGGGTCAGCGCTCCACACGCTGCAGTCCTGCCCGGGCGCGTCCGAAGCTGTGAGCCATAGCCAGAGCCGCGCGATATTGTTCCGCTGCGCCCGTGCGGTCACCTTGCTTCTCAAGCAATTCCCCGAGCAGACAGTGAGCCTTGAAAGCAGGAGCTTCCTCAACCGTGTTGGAGGAATCGACGTAGCGGCGCAAAAGCCGGACGCCTAGGGGATAGTCGCGGCCGGTGCGGAGCAGCATGCCGGCCCCATCCACAAACGCTCCGGGATGATCAAGAGGGCTGGACTCCATGCTATGCAGTGCCTGATCCATCTCGTCGATGCGGTCAGCATGTCTGTAGAAGCCGGCAAGATTGAGCCAGGCGCGAGCGCCACCTTTACTGGCGGTGATGGCAGCGCGATATTCCTGCTCCGCCGCAGCGTTGTCTTTGTTTCTCTCGGCGATGCGTCCCCTCACCCAGTGCGCCATGGAGGGATTCAACGGTGCCAGCAATTCAGCCTGGGCGCGGGCCTTGTCTTTGCCGCCACCGACGATGCCCGGAGCTTCCAGATAGAACTCAGCGAGGTCGGTGCGCGCTTCCCAGCTGCTGGGAGAGAACTCGACGGCGCGTTCAAATTCCGAGCGAACCTTCTTGGCTAGGCCCATGGCGTTGAGAAACCCGGCGCGATCCGCTTTCTCCCCATAGATTCGACCCAACCAGAGGTGATAAAGGCCGTTTTCAGGTTCGAGCGAAACAGCCTTTTCGCAAGCGGGGATGCCGGCATCCCAATTGTCGAGCTCGAAATGAGCGCGGCAAAGCAGGTTGTAGGCTTCCGCATTGGGAGAAGTGCTGATCTGCTGTTCGAGGGTTTCTATGGCCTCATCCACGCGGCCGGCGGCCAGAAGCTCCTGCGGTGTCTCGGCTGCCAGGCAGGCGGGAAGCAGGAGCATGATTAGCGTCCGAACAAATAAGCGAGTCAGACGCGCGGTCTTAAAGGCGGGCTGCTCAATGGACTTCGGCTGCGCAAGCAATGCCTGCGCGGTATGACAATCGCTCCCATTCCACCCCATGGGCTAAGGCACCACTTTTACGCGAGCGCCATCGGCCAAGGGCTTGGCGTCAGGCGAAGACAAGGCCACGACGGCATTCTCGGGAAGGCCAGCTGTAATCTCGACTCGCGTAAGGTTCTGGAGAGAGACTTCCACTTCGCGGCGTTTCAGTTCGTCACCTACCACCTGAAAAACGTAGGGCTTGGTGTCGTCCATACGGACGGCCTCGCGCAGCAGCGTTAGTACGCCGCTGTGCTCGGCGGTGATGACTGTGACCCCGACATTGACATTCGGTAACAGGCGAAGATCATGGTTGTCGACCGTGCAGGTGACTTCGCCAACGTTACGCGCGCCGTGGAGTTTAACGGTGGAGGGAACGGTGCTGACTGCGCCATTCCAGATGCGGCCCGGCAGAGCGTCCCAGGTAACCTCGATTTTCTGTCCGGTGGCGAGGCGGCCGATGTCGGGCTCGTCGACGAAAGCGCGCACCTGCATGTGCGAGAGATCGCCTTCCTGCAACAGCAGGTCTCCGGTTTGCACGTAAGCGCCTTGCTTGATGGGAAGTGCGTAGACCATGCCATCGAAGGGAGCGCGTACGCTGGATCTCTGCAAAGCATCTTCGGCGGCTTCATAGGCGGCTTGCGCCTCGGCCGCCTGCGCCTGAACCCTGGCAACCTCCGGTTGGGAGTAGCGGTCTTTCTTTTTCTGCTCCAGCAGAGTGGTGTCGGCCTGGGCGCGCTGCAATGCGTCTTCGGCCTGCTTGACCTCGCCGGCGGAGGCTGCGCCCTGCTGCTGCAGGCGGTGGAGAGCATCCAGATTGCGCTGGGCGGCGTCGCGGGCGCTGCGAGCTTTGATCAGTTGAGCATCGAGTGTAAGCAGTTCTTCGCGCGTTCCGCCGGTCGTAAGGTCAGCCTGGTCGGCTTGCGCTGCCTTGATCTGCGCCTGGGCGCGGGCCGCCTGGCTGCGCAGGCCAGCGTCATCAAGCTGCAAGAGCAGTTGGCCCTGGCGAACCTGGTCTCCTTCTCTTACGAGCAAGCGCCGCACGGTGGTGGCCACGGGCGAGTGCGCCTCGAAATTTCGGATGGGCTCGATTTTCCCGTTGGTGGAGATCAGGCTGCGAATGGGCCCGCGCTCCACGGTTGTGGTGTGAACCTTCAGCGGGCCGGGGCGAGTGAAGACGGGGATGAGAGCGAGCGCAACCGCAACCGCTCCTACACCCAGCCAGGTACGGCGCTTGCTCGCTGGACGTCCATTCGAATTGTTGTTGGTTCCTGCCAACCGGTTTTCTTTCAGCGTGCGGCGAGGACGACTGCAAGCATTAATCTACCACTCAGACCGCCGCGAAAGAATGCCCTCTGCCCCAGCCGTTGCTTGGTTAGATGCTGCCACAGGGCGCCGGATGCGGGTTCACTTGATCTTCTTGGCGCGGATCTCCTGTCCGTCCCAGCGGTGGTAAGTGTAGCCCGCGACATGGCCCTGAGCGTCGCGGACAAACGTCACGCTTCCCAGATCATTCTTCACAAAAAACGTCTCAGACCCTAGCGGAAAGTACTCTTCGTCCATATTTTCGCCGAAGTCTGTCCACAGTTTCCCATCCTTCACCGACACGGTCTCCGCTTGATCCAGCGGACGCCACTCGTATTGGCCAACATAATCTTTATAAATGCCGGTATCCATGGCAACAGGCTTGTGAAAGTTTACGGGCAGATTACCCCACTGCCTCGCAATGAGCAGCCACGAGCCATTTTGCTTAACGTAAGTCTCCGTGGCCCGCTGTTCGCTGATGATGTCGGCATTCGTGAACTGCTCGTGTATGGTGACCAGGTAGTTCAGCACGGCTGTGCTGCCGTAGACGTGGACGACGTAGTCACGCGGATTCACTCCGTGGTCGTAGGCGAGGGGCAGCTTCCAGTCCTCCATGAGATGAGCCTTGTGATTGATATCAAGGATTCCATCGTCGTCGCTGTACATGCAATCATCGGCTACGAGGCGGGAGTAGGCCGCGTAGTCCCGCCTTTCACTAGCCTCGACGCGTGCTTTGTGGGCATCGAGCACTTCCTGCTGGGCAGGTGAGAGCTTCGGCTGGTCTGAAGCGAAAATCATGCTGACAGGTATGCAGAGTGCGGCCAGGACGAGGGCGATGGAACGCATATTTTGTCCTCCGTTGACGAGTCGCAGACGCGCAACCCAGCCGGGCAGTAGTCTACTCCGACCCGCCGGCTTTCAAGAACACGTTGCGGACCTAAACGCTACAATACCGTCATGCCGAAACCGCGCCGCTACACGCCTCAGCACGCCGCCGCCGGGTTAGACGCCAAGTTCCCCGAGATCGAAACCTGGCCGAACCAGTTTCCCGGTTATGAAATCGTGATCGACGATCCTGAGTTCACTTCGGTATGTCCGAAAACTGGACTGCCCGATTTTGGCGTGATCACCTTGCGGTACCAGCCCGATAAGGTCTGCCTGGAACTGAAATCGTACAAGGAATATCTGCATCATTACCGCAACCTCGGGATCTTTCAGGAGAACGTGGTGAACCGCGTACTGAAAGATGTGGTGCGATGGGCGAAGCCAGTATGGGCCGAGGTAAAGGGAGAATTTCGTCCGCGCGGCGGAATCTCGACGACCGTGGTGGCACGGTGGCCGCGGACAAAGAACTAAATAATAGGTAAGGACAGAAATCGCTCAGCCCTTGCGCGGTCTACGCCCTTGCGGAGCGAACATTCGCGGATCATAGCTCAACGCCTCGACTCCATGTACAGCCACTCTGCGGAAGTCGCGATGCTGGGGATTCAGGAGCCAGTTGTTTTCATGGGGAGCCAGGGCTGATGGCACAACCAGAACGCAGTGTTTGGCCTCGGCTACAAATTCATCTCCAATGCGGGCAAGTTCAGCGGGCGCCGGGGAGCGCCGCCACGAGGCTGGAAGTTCATCGGCTGCGATAACTTTGGCAGGCAGATCGTCAGGAAGTTCAGCCGTGACCAGAACCAGATCAGGCGGTGCGTCGCCAGGGTCGAGATGAACGAAGTATTCGAGCATCGCCAGGGATTGATGCTCGGAGGTGTACGCCAAGCGAGTACCCGGACTCGACCAGCGCCCACCGTAAAGAAAAGCGCCTTCGCCATCCAGCGGAGAGCGCGCATACGCCTTGCGCAGCACGCGATAGACTTTCCTCAAGACACTTGCCTCAACTGACGCCGCCGTAGGCGATCCGTCCCAGCACGTTTTCTACCTGTCGAGCTCCCAATTCCGTGTCCATGGCGCTGATCGGGGCGGCTCCGCCCAGCGCGCGGTTCGCGCGCTTCAGCCAGCGCGCAGCACTCTGGCGGTCACCGAGACTCTGCTGCGCCAGGGCAACGATACGCGCCAGACGGTAGAGGCGATCGGATTCGAAACGGGCCAGTCGTCCACTGCGGCGCCTGCGCTGCAAGCTGCGCGGTGAGAGGTCAAGGGCATCGGCTAATTCTTTAAGAGTAAGACTGGAAGCTTGCATCAACTGCTCAACGACAGCAGGAGGGAAGCCGGTGCGGATGGCCTCGCAAAGATCGTGCTGGTTGTTGAGCCTGCGTCCCAGAACCGTTCGGCCGCCGAGTTCTTTCACTACCGCGCGCAATTCGTTTACCATTTGTCGTCTATTATAGCGACAATTGTCGCGTCAGTCAATGGATCCCGCTCACCGGACCGTCGCGGCGCAGCCTCATGCTATATTCGCTCGACCGTGACCTCCGCAAAACTGCAACCTCGGACCGCGCTGATCGTGCTCACGGCGCTGAACCTGCTGAACTATGCGGACCGCAACGTGCTGTTCGCAGTGCAACCGCTGGTACAGGACGAATTCCACCTGACGAAGACGCAGATTGGCTACCTCACCAGCGCTTTCCTCGGCTTCTACATGGTGGCCGCGCCGTTCGTCGGTCCGCTGGCCGACCGCTATTCCCGCAAGTTCATCATCGTTCTGGGCGCGTTCTTCTGGAGCGGGCTCACACTGCTCACCGCCTTTACCCACAATTACACCGAGCTGCTGATTCGCCATACCCTGGTTGGGATCGGGGAAGCAACCTTCGTCACCATCGCCCCAACTTTCGTCGCCGATCTCTTTTCGGAGGAGAAGCGCGGCCGAATTCTCGGCGTATTCTATCTGGCGATTCCCGTGGGATCGGCAGCGGGATATTTGCTGGGAGGCTATCTGGCTCCGCATTACGGCTGGCGGTTTCCGTTCTACATCGCGGCGGGCCCTGGATTCCTGCTGGCGATTGCCGTGATGTTTCTCAAAGAGCCGGAGCGCGGCCAATTCGATTCGCTGAAAAGCACCCCGGAACGGACAACGATCTTCGGCTTGGTGCGCAACCCTGCCTTCTTAACCTCCACCCTCGGCATGGCGGCCATGACATTTTCCCTCGGCGGCATTCAGGTCTGGATGCCGCAATTCCTCTACAGCGAGCGCCACTACACGCTCGAAGCCGCGAACCTTACTTTCGGCCTTATCATCGTCGGAGACGGAATCGTCGCCGCCTTGGCCGGAGGATGGCTCGGTGACTATCTGCTCCGTCGCATGAAGAGCTCTTATTACCTGGTGTCAGCCGCCAGCATGGCGCTCGGCGTCCCGGTGATGATCGTGGCGCTGTTCGTCAAGGGCCCTGCCATGATTCCGGCTATCGCGCTCGCCGCGTTTTTTCTCTTGCTCAATACCGCTCCGCTGAATGCGGCCGTGATCAACTCCGTCGACGCGCACATCCGGGCTACAGCGCTCGCGGTGAATATTTTCATCATCCACATCTTGGGTGATGTGCCCTCACCCACCATGATGGGCTGGGTCGCCGACCGGCGCTCGCTACAGGCGGCGTTCATCCTGCCGGTCATCGCCATGGTGGTCTCAGCTGCCATACTGTTTTACGGGATGAAATTCGCGCCGCAGGTAAGTTTCGACAACGCGGCTCTCGATGCAGGGAAGACCTAGGCGGGAATGCATTACTTTCACTGGATTGCAGGGACGATTCTCGCGCTGGCCTGGTTCTCTCGCATCATCGAGGCCGCGATCGGCATGCCCAGCGTGGCCGACATCTCCACCCCCGAATGGGACCGCAATCCCGTCGTTGCTTCAGATAATCCTGCTATCGCCAATCCGCTGGTTTCAATCATCGTGCCCGCGCGGAATGAGGAACGGGATATCGAGCAATCTTTAACTCGCCTCCTCGAACTCGATTACGACAACTACGAAGTGATTGCGGTCAACGATCGCTCCACCGACCGCACCGGCGACATCATGGAAGCTGTCGCGTCCCGGCCCGCCGCACACGGTCGCCTGCGCGTGCTTCATCACCGCGAATTGCCCGCAGGATGGCTGGGCAAGACGCACGCCATGTGGACCGCCGCGAATTCGGCGAACGGCGACTGGCTGCTCTTTACCGACGCCGACGTGCAGTTCAAACCGGACTCCGTACGCCGCGCTCTGGCCTACGCCGAGGCCGAGCGTGCAGATCATGTTGTAGTGTTTCCGCAGATGATCATGAAGCGGCCGGGCGAATTCATGATGATTGCCTTTTTTCAGACCATGTTCGTCTTCGGACACCGGCCCTGGAAAGTGGCCGATCCCAAGTCGAAAGACCACATGGGCGTGGGCGCCTTCAACATGATTCGCCGCAGCACCTATGAAGCGGTGGGAACCTACGAAGCCCTGCGCATGGAGGTGCTCGATGATATGAAGCTGGGCAAGGTAGTGAAGAACGCCGGCTTCGCGCAGCGCAACGTTTTCGGTGAAGATCTGATTTCCATTCGCTGGGCACGCGGAGCCCGCGGCGTGGTCGAGAATCTCACCAAGAACTTCTTCGCAGTGTTGTCTTTTCAGTGGTGGCGAACTCTGCTCTCCGCCTTGGGCCTGGCCTTCCTCAATCTGATGCCGTTCCTCGGCATGTGCCTGGCGCACGGCTGGGAGCGCCTGCCTTACGCCATCGCTCTCGCTTCGATGTTTTTGATTTACCTGGGCATGTCCTGGCGCTCGAAGGTTCCGGCGTATTATTTCCTGCTGCATCCCGTCAGCACCGCGCTGTTTGTGTATACCTTGTTGCTCTCCATGTGCCACGCGCTGTGGAACGACGGCATCATCTGGCGAGGAACACGGTATCCGCTAGAGGAATTACGAAAGGGAATGGTGTAAGAAGAGGAGCATTAACCGTAGTAGAGACGTAGCTTGCTAAGTCTAGCTGGCAACGAGAAAGAAGTGGCAAACGTCTCCCACAGACGCAACCGGTTCAGCAACCCCACACCAGTACCGCTGACTACCACTGCGGCGGATCTCCGCCAACATCCGCCTCGTTGCCGTAAGTCGCCGTCGAGTTGGGCGTGCCATAGGTTTTCGCCGGCTTCTTAGGCGGACGTAGTCTCCCGGCGCTGTAGTGCCCTTGTTTCTCCACGTCGTAATTCTTGGGCAACGGAGGAATCAGCGTCGAGCCCCCGGTCAACTGGCTCACCCGGCTCAGGATGATCTCGGCGCGGCCATCGTACAGTTTGACCGGCCCCCGGATCTCGATCATCTGTCCCGCAAGGCTTCGCACGTCGCCCACATCCTTCAGGTCATGAGGAAACACTACGACGGTAAACGGGCAAGCCATGTGATCTTCGCAGAAATCAACGAAGTGCACGCCTCTGGCGCCGGCTTTCACGCGCAGCACTTTTCCCATCACGCATTTGGTTTCTCCGACATGCTGTTTGGCTTCGCGAATGGGCAGGCAGTCGGAGGCGCCGAATAGCGGTGTCGCTAAACATAAACAGAGCATGGGCAGGGGCCAGACCGAATACCCCAGGCGGTTATAAGGCATGATGATTCTCAAGAAGCGAAACGCAGCTCCAGTTGGAATCTTACGGCGGCGGGGTCCGAAGAAACGCGGGGAAGCGAAATTCTTAGTTCGCTTTTCCCGGAACGGAAATTCTGCCAGGCAGGGTGCCGGGTGCCCCAGGTCTCGCCGCTTTTGCGAGACCTGGAAGCGGGGCATCCCCGGCCAGGGATTCCATCGTACAGATCTTTACTTGAATGCCTTGACCGCGGCGGTCTCGTCCTCTTTCACATCGAACACGGTGTAGAGCTTGGTAATCTGCAGCAGGTCGTGCACCTTCTTGGTGAGATTAAGCAGTTTGAGTTCGCCGCCCTGGTTCTTGGTGGTGGTATAGGCGCTGACCAGCTCGCCAATGCCCGAGCTGTCAATGTAGTTGACGTCGCCCAGGTTCAACACAATCTTCTTGTTGCCCTTGGCGAGCAGGTCGCGGACGGTGTCGCGCATCATGACGCTGCCTTCACCGAGGGTGATACGGCCGCTGCAGTCCACAATGGTGACTCCGTCCACCTGCCGAGTGCTTAGTTTCATGCTCACTGAGACCCCTCCTTGACGCCCGCGGATCGTCCGTGGACGTGTTTGATCAGTTTTATTTCTGTACCTGTCTGGGACGGGCGGATTTCCACCACGTCCATGAACGACCGCATGAGAAAAATGCCGCGTCCTGAAGTCTTGAGCAGATTTTCCGGCGCCAGAGGATTCGGAATCCCGCTCAAGTCAATGCCTTTGCCCTGATCGCGAATCGTGATCACCAGGTCCTCGGGAGTACGCTCGAAGCCCAGCACCACCTTCTTATCCGGGGCGTATGCGTTGCCGTGCAATACCGCATTCACCGCGGCCTCGCGTACCGCCATCGAGATCTGCATCACCTCGTCTTCCGCAAAGCCTAATTCCGTGGCAATGCGGGTGGCTTTGTCCTCCGCTTGGTCTACGGTTTCCAGAGTGGAATCGAGCGTG
>Ga0206803_1156_pt1 | contig 12709 bp, 9 predicted proteins | sample Alteio_BWOrgCont_61_FD_152909 | JGI IMG/M metagenome (GOLD analysis project Ga0206803, IMG submission 152909) | Enriched cells from forest soil in Barre Woods Harvard Forest LTER site, Petersham, Massachusetts, United States -... | ecosystem: Environmental > Terrestrial > Soil > Temperate forest > O... | reverse complement strand
TTTACTCCTCATCTTCGAAGTGGAGGTTCTAAAGGCGAACACAAAAGGTCATTAAGAAGCTGTTCCCCAGTCTCCTACCCTCTAGATCAAATGTAATGCTTTAGCGGCTCGCCCTTTTTTGCTCTCGCAAAAAACGACAAGAAGAGAGAAGGATTGCAGAAACGGTTCAGCTCATGGATCCCCAGAACGACGTGAAGTAGGGGGGAGGGCTAGGACCGCTCTTAACACCGAGCACGACTTCCCTTGGGCAATAAAAATTTTCTTGAGAGAAAAACGTAATTCTGGTTAAATCTCTGTCTTCGTATATGTTTAGGATTAAGTATTTACAGCAGAGATTGAACCTATTCTGTATTATTGTTAACTTAAGGGTGGTAGTTGTTTATGGCAGATCTGGGTCTCATTATAGCAATAGTAGGGAGCGCGGTGGCACTTGTGGGTACTGTGATTGCTTTGTTTCTTTGGAATCGAAGCGAAGCAAGTGCTGATCGACGTGATATCGTGAATCTGATCATAGCGATTAAGGAAGAGATGAAGGATTTCCACGGCCGCCTAGAGCGTCAAGATGCTGAATTTAGAACTCGTCTTCTAGGTATAGAAGAGAGAAGGCTTAAATAAATTCAATGCACCACAGTTTGCAGTTTTCTCGCTGAAAATTCTCCATTAATTTGATCTCGAGCAAAATGGGAATGCCTTTAGGGGCTATCTTTCGTTGGAGATGGAATGGAAGATCTCTTTCCAGGTCATATAGCCGCGCAAACGGAGAAAAAGGTCGTTGGGATTTAGGTCTTGGTCCAAATAGTGCATCAAATAAATATTCAAATTTTCCCCGACGTTTTTGATGCCTGCCTTCTTCTGATTCACATCGCCAAATGCAATCTGATTTTTATTCGCACCTATTTTTTCTTTGAGCTCTGCAAGAGTATCTATTGGGATATCGGAAGAGCTTAAACGAGGCAGTTTCATGTAGAGAAGGGCTTGAACTTTGCAAAAACAGTCGAAGATCATTTTCCAGCCGAAAAGTTCATTGAGGCTGAGAAAAAATTGGATCGATTCATCCGAGTCAGTATTTTTAGTCAAATAGAAGGCGATTAGAGTACCTAGCGATATTTCTAATTTCTCCTTAATTTCTCCCACCGCGTCCAGGAGGTTGGATTTTAAATGCAACAACTCGAGGAAAGTCGCTTTCCTTGAATCAGGGGGTGGATATGTCCAGGCCCCTTTGAAAATAGAAGGGCCCTTGTCTGGACAAACTCTTTCATAAAGGGAAACGATCTGTTCTGTATGGCCAATCAACTGCTGGTATTTGTAATGGAGTTCAAAATCCTTAAAAACTCCATCCGTTAAAGGACCTTCTGGCAATCGATGCTCGGCAATAGCCTGATTTAAAATTTTCTTGCATTGATGCCCATTGTTGAATTCGATGGTCTCTATGTTCCGAACAAAGGTCTCCTTATCCATTTTTTTCTGACTAGCCAATAGAAGTAGGTCTTTGAATTTACCGCTGTTCGATGCGTTTAATAATTCGAAAACAAAATGGGAGACGACTTTTAGAAATCCAGATTGCGTTTCGTCTTTGCGAATCGCTAATACTCTCCCTCTCAAGCTCCAGGAAGAAGCGGACGGAAGAGAGGTAGATGTGCCGATTACGAAGGGACCCTCCTTCAATACAGCCAGGACAATTTTTTGGATGGGTTCGTAAGACAGGAGAAAGTCAACAACAGGTCGGAGAAGTTCTGGAAAGAAACCGACTTGTTTGCGATCTACGGACCTGATTACTACTCCCATGACACCTCATTTTTTTAGGGCGTCATTTTAATCAAATCTTGACTGTATTGTCAATAAAAAACGCTTTGTGCTAAACTTTGTGCCAAAAAAACAAATGGAGACTCTTTATGTCTACGCAAGCAACTTCTGGAATTTTGGGCTCAAGTTCAATTCCGTTGACTCCGCAATCCCCGATGTTGAGACACAATAGAACTTTTTCTGCAGGAACTCCTGTATCTAGAAGTTATGATTCGCAATTGCCTATTCCCGCTCCAGTTCCGCTTCCGCTTCCGGTTTCCAGCTCGAGACAGCGCGTCTATTCTTGTAATTCCAGCAGTTCTTCTAGCTCGTCGCTTCCAGTGGATGATTATGCGATCCACCGAGCTGAGGTAGCCCCTTCCCGAGATGCAGCGCTTGGGGGGTGTAGTGGGACTGTTGATCGATTTGCCAGAGGAATGTTATCGCCGATGGGCAAGACGAAGAAGAATTCAGATTCTTTTGAGGGTTTTTTTGAGACGAGTGTTGATGATCGTCTGGCTACTTTGCGATTGATGCAGAAGTCTCCGAGCCAACATGCATTTACACTTTCTTCGCGCAGTCCAAGTCCATTGCACTCGTCCTCATCAAGCTCTTCTTCGACGCCGAGATCATCCAATAGCTCGCCTTTATCGAGATCTTCTGGGACGCCTTCTCCTATCCCGGATGGAGGATTTGCGCTAGATGCCGTTCCTCAATTTCAAAAAGAATTTAACAAGTTGGATCACAGGAGTCCTGTCAAGAGGCGTCTTGAACAGATTCATCAGAAGGGGAATTTCGGCGATAGCCATCCAGTAAAAGGGGAAGTGAGTGAATTGCGATTTATGGGTGGACCAGAGAGAGGGATGAGAGTTTACTATCATGCTTCTCGACATGGAAACGGGCAGAAGGCAGTCACATTGCTAAATGCGGGGGGAAAAAACGGTCAAGATGATGATATCAATTTAGCGGTAACGCGATTGAAAAAAACAAAGACTGACGCACCGCCTGTTGCCTTCGTTCTTTCTCCGACCACGCCGGATACGAGCACTACTCTAAGTACTCCTTCATTCCCTACTGCTCCCTTGCCGCAGTGACTCAGGTAGCACAAGGCTTAAGCAGCAGCTAGAAAAAACGAGGATTTCTCTCTGAAATCGGCGGCCAAGCGAGAGGGCAAGCCCTCTCGCGCGCTCCCGTGCACTCTTTTCTTTGAACTTTCTCAAGGCTTTCAAAAAAAATACTAAATAAGGTACAGTTTTTTGTTTTTTCGGAAGTGACAACAACTCATGAAAAAGCATCTTGATTTGATCCAGGTCGATCCTCTTTGGCTGCAGCAGTGGAACCGTCCCGTTCCCCGTTATACAAGCTATCCGACGGCGCCGCAGTTTCATCCTATTGATGAACGGCAAGTGGAAGAAAAGCTCGCTGCCTTTGACCGAACGGTCAAGCCTCTTTCTCTTTACATTCACATCCCTTTTTGCAAGACGATGTGCCTTTTTTGCGGCTGTTCAGTAGTCCTCAATCGCAATCCCGCAAGACAAGCCACTTATCTGCACCATCTTCTCAAGGAGATAGAACGAGTGGCCAGTCAGTTTACTTCAAGGCGCACCGTGACCCAGCTCCATTTAGGTGGCGGAACGCCGACCTCTTTGACCGAAGAGGAATTTGAGCAGTTGATGCAAGTGATCCACAAACACTTTGCTCTCGCCCCTGATGCGGAAATCTCGATCGAGATCGACCCCCGCACTGTCTATACCGATGAGGGGCGCAAGCTAGTGGCTTTGAAACAGCTTGGTTTCAATCGAGTGAGTTTTGGCGTGCAGGATCTCGATCCTCTGGTCCAGGAAGCCGTGAGGCGCAGGCAAAGTGAAGAGATGACTGTGGCTACCTATTACAAAGCGCGCGAGCTCGGTTTTCAAGGCATCAACATCGATCTAATCTACGGCCTGCCCCATCAAACAGCCGAGCGATTTGCAAAAACAGCCACGAGGCTCCTGGAGCTCAAACCCGATCGGATCGCCTTTTATTCCTACGCCAAAATCCCTTGGTTGAAGGAGCATCAAAAAGCGATTCCTGAGGAAACGCTTCCCTCGACAGAAGAAAAGTTTCGCATCTATGTAGAGGCGAGGGCGCGGTTTATGCAAGGGGGCTATGCGGCCATCGGCATGGACCATTTTGCTTTGATAGACGACCCGATGGCCAAGGCCTATTCAAGCCAAAAACTGACCCGTAATTTCCAGGGCTACTCGGTGCAGCTCGCGGAAGACATGCTTGGCTTTGGCGTCACTTCCATTGGTTTCTTAGAGAATTGCTATTTCCAAAACATCAAGGAATTGGAAGCGTATCAAATGGAGGTGGCCAGCGGCCATATTCCCGTTCAACGGGGCTATGTTTTGAAGGAGGCGGATATTCTCCGTCGCGAGGCGATTCAATCGGTGATGTGTCATTTTGAAATCGACAAAAAGAAGTTTGGTCATTTGGCTGATCTTGAACCGTTGAAAGCTGAAGGACTTCTTGAGGAAAGTGGAGATAAATGGATCGCGACGCCTTTGGGGCGGCTATTTATCAGGCTGATTGCATCGGCGTTCGACGCCTATCTCGACCGGGGCCACTTTTCGAGGGCTGTGTGAACTACCTAATTCTCGGCGGGGGCATTTCGGGTCTTAGCGCTGCCTGGTTTTTAAGCCGTAAACACCCCAATGCCAAAATCACCCTGCTTGAAAAAGAAAACCGCCTCGGCGGTTGGATTCAAACCACTCGCCAAAACGGCTATTTATTCGAAAAAGGACCCCGCACTTTTCCCTTGGGCAGATCTCCTTTTCTCCTCGCCCTAATCCGCGATTTAGGACTCGAAATCATCCACTCCGACCCAGCCGCTTCCAAGCGGTATCTTTGGCACAAAGGCAGACTCCGCTCTGCCGGCTCCTTTTTGCCCCGCCTCATCCCTTACCTGATCCGCGAACTTTTTATCCCGCCCGCAACCTGCGACGACGAATCGATCTACGACTTTGCCGCTCGTAGATTCTCTCCAAAAATCGCCCAGACCCTCTTCGATCCACTCACTCTGGGCATTTATGCCGGCGACATCCGAAAACTCTCGATCCGTTCCTGTTTCCCCAAACTATTCGAATGGGAAAGGACAAAGGGCTCCGTCGTCCGCGGTCTGTTTTCCTCTCCGAAACAGGCAAAAGGGCTCTTCACCTTGCCAAATGGGATGGAAACACTGATCCATGCCTTGCAAAAACAACTCCCAATCGAAATCGTTTTGAACTGTAAAGTAGAATCGATCGGCGATAGGCAAGTGATCGCCGGAGGAAAAACCTGGTATGCCGACCAGATCATCTCCACTCTGCCCAGTGCACGGCCCGCAAAATCTCTTTGGGTCGTCCATCTCTCTTTTGAAGGCCCTGTTTTGCGAAAGAGGGGATTTGGCTATCTCGTTCCGAGCCAGGAAAAAGAATCTGTGTTGGGCATGATCTGGGACTCAGCCATCTTCCCTCAACAGAATCAGGGAAATGAGACCCGCCTCACAGCTATGGTGAGAGAGGAGGAAAAGGAGCCTCTTCAGGCAGCTCTGCGAGCTTTAGCTCTCCATCTAGGCATTAAGGCCCAGCTCTCGCATTCATCTCTTTTTTATGCCCAAAATGCTATCCCGCAATTCGAGGTCGGAGGCCCCTTTTCAGAGGGAATCTCCGTGGAGGATTGCATCCGCCGTTCTTTTCAAATAATCTCTACTAATTGATTAATAATTCTGTTTTTAGTAGTATTAGGCAGGGTGAAATTTATTCGCTCAATAACTCCTGTTAATTTAATAATGTAAAAGTTTGGAGTTTCTATATGGTTCGTCCTATTTCAGAGCTTGTGAAGCTCTATAACACTGCAAAGCCTACTCCAAAAGGGGAAGCTTTGGATTCTACTGCAGAAAAGATCATTCCGATTGGGAAGCAGTTGATGAGTCCGCAGAAGCAAGCTGGTTTGCGGGACCGGCATGTCACTCAATTGACAGATGCGGAGGATCTTTCTAGCAAAGTTCTCAGTTTAAGAAATGATTGGGATGAATTAGCTCCCGAAGAGATCGCTGAAAAATTGAGCGAGCTTGGGAACAGGATTTCGCTTCTCACTCCTGAAGAGAAGGCAGATCCTGCGATTCAGAAGACTCTCAGCGTATTTCAGAAAAGTGAGTTTGACTATGTTTTCCCCCTGTCTCGGGACTTTATTCCCTTTGCGGAAAACATCCATGAAATGGCGCATGAGATTTTAAAGAATCAGACGATTGAGCCATTCAAAGAGTTGAATCCGACTCAGCAGTGGCAAGTGATGGATACTGCAAGGAGGGGAGCATGAGTCCAGAAGTATTGAGTTATGCGATGGAAGATTACGTGCGGGCGCTTAAGCATCAGATAGAGGTTGCTGAGGCTTTTTATTTCGGCCGGCTTGCGGAGGGGATTGAGGGGATGCTGCAGCTTCCCGAAGCCGTGCGACTAAAAATCGATCAACTGATTTGGGAGGCTGCGGGAGGCTCTGCACTTGATCCCACTGAGGTGGATTCGAGAGAGGTCATCGCCGCAGCTATCATGCATTCCGTTGAAGAAAGAATGGGAATGCACGAAGTCTAATAGGTCTCCAGAAAACCCGCTCCTTCAGGGCGGGTTATTATAATACAGGGCAGTTTACGATCGTCAATTTTCGGCAGCTTTCAATCTCGCCTGTCGGTCAAATATAGATGCTCTTTTCTAATTATCTTCTTATGTTCAACGTCATTCTCTTCTCCGTTTAGAAGAAAAATGTTGTAAAAATACCTTTAAAAACAGGACTCTTAGGCAATAGGATTTTTTAGATTGCTTATACCTCGTCTCTTGTGATTTTCACCCGACTTTGAAGACAGTGTGCCTTCGGAGACCTCGGCTGGGACGCAAATCTAGGCGCTAAAATTCTCAAAACCTAACGGTGTGCCGTATAAATCCTGCTGATTTTTTGAACAAGGGAATGGTTTCTATGAAAATACAAAAGGCGATTCAGTATGCAGCTCTTATCTGTTGTCTAGAGATCTTTGCAATCCCTCCGGCCCCTGTGCAAAACTTTGTTCCGGTTGTTCTCGTAAACAATACGGGTGTTGCCGCTACCGAAGTTTACTTCTTGGCGCATGGATTAGATCCCTGTGGATTGCCTTGTTTTCTTGTCCCTGATGGAGTGAACGGGGAGTGTACTTACCACTATCCTCAAGCAACAGGAACGCCCAGCTCAGCTGATCCCTTGATTAGCAAGACGCTTTCCTCTCTGCCTACGGCAACGGGAACAAACATCCCTCCCAATTCCTATCTGATTTATATCCCTATAAACTCCTCTTCAAGGGGGTATATCTCAATCTATAACCCGATGTATTTACCGACGGCTTATAACCCAGCTCCGAGTCGAATGGTTCTCGATATTTTAGATAGTTCTGTCACTACGCTTCAAGATCCGAATTACTATACACTCTATCAAGATTTTGAATTTGGTCTTGTTCCTTTAGTTTCCTATTCTGGATCGGGCACTGCTTTAGGAAGTTCTTATGGAACGCAATTATTTTTAAATCTCTCTTGGGTCGATTACTTTGCCCTTCCTATGGCGCTTCAAGTGTTTAGTTATCCAACGAACACGGCAGTGACTACGTCTCCTTCTTCTGGAATTCTATCGGCTCTCAACCGAGAGCAGGTGATTCAAAACATGAACGCCACATTCCAGGCAGCTCCAAAACCTACAACACCTAGTGGGACTCCTCCGTGGGTTTATTTGTCGGTACCCTTTTATAACAACCCTTATGGGAGCCAGCCCGGTGACCCTCAAGCGCTCCTTACTTCACTGCGGGTTCTCGCAGCCAAAAATAGCATTTCACTGGGAGCCAGCACCCCCTTCCAAGGAGGCAGTCCTGTTGAGAATTTTTTCCCAGCTGATTACGTCCATAACACCGCTTATGGCCCAAGCTCTCTATCGACATTTATGCAGTCGGCTTATACCTTCTTCACGACAAACTCCTTATATTGCAAAATTATCCCTGCAAACCCAGATCCTGGAATCAGCTATACATACACAGTCTCTGCGGCAGCAGGCAGCAACCTTCTTTTCACCTATACGGGGGCTGCTCCTGGTGGCGGCTATCCAGTGCCTGTGAACTTACAACTCTCATTAGGTGTGTTGACTACAGAGCAGTTGCTCAGCGGGTCAGTATGGCCCTTTACGACAGACGGGAGTACTCCAGCGCCCGCGACGCAGACAGCTTTCGAAAATGAATTATCCAAGATGATTAGCTCTCTATTTTCCGTAGGGCTCTTCCCATCGACATTAGAGACTTCTTCTGGCGCTCCCTTTTTAGTCACCGATCAAGGATTTGCGGCTCTTCCTATCCCCGGTGGACAAAGCAACGCTTATTTCCTGCCGAGTTCAACAATTCCTGGAGGATACTGGTACAACCTTTACGACCAGTCGTTACACACACAAGAGATCGGTCAGGGCACTGTTTCGAATAATCCTTCCTATGGCCTTGGGTATGGATATGATTACGACGACGTTTTAAATTTAGCAGGGTTAGTACAACCTGTGATTCAAGATCAATACGGGAATCCAACGACTGACCAGCCTTATGTGATGATCACTTTAGGCAGCCTTGCAACAACTCCCGTGATCAATATCAACGCAGATCAATACACGACAGCTTCGAGTGGCAAAGCGGGGTATCAAACGATTCCTTATCCCGTTCAAATAGGTCCTCTAGCTGCAGGAACCGCGACGATTGTGACGTTTCTTTGGTACGACGATACGCTAACGACTCAACATATGACGTCAGCTCCTCTAACTGGCAATGCCACCCTTACAAACCTCACTGCCGATGAGAATCACCCTTTCCAAGTAGAATTCCAGTATAATGGGGTGACTTACACATACAACATCGATGTGCTTCGTCAGGCAACGACTCCTTCATCTCCGCTCAACCCCTATTCGACGATCGACCAGACTTATATCAATGGAGTCATTTTTAGCTTACAAGGTACTGCTCCAAATCAGTATCTCCTTCTTGCTGTAGACAGCACTACCCCCCCTTGGCCCGGATAACAGAGAGAAAAAAACATGAAACGACTAATTATATCCTTTTTATTTATTCAATTAGGACTCGCCGCATCTACATCCACATGGACAAGTACAACCACGAGCTCGATGAATACTGCAGGAAACTGGGGACCTCCTGGAGTTCCTACTAGCGGCTCAGTATTGAATTTCCCTCCAGGACCAGCTGGTATTATATTTGCCGTTTCGAATGATATTGGACCGTTTACTTTGGCTTCAGTAACAGGGAATGCCAATTCAATGACGGTAACGAATGATGGGACTACAGCTTATGTGATCAGCCCCTCGGTGGGTGCTAATGTCTTTAATGTTTCGGGGACTGCGCGCATCACCTTTGGATCGAGTGGTGGATCCCTAGCGAATAACTTTGCCACTCCAATTGCTCTCAATAGCGGAACATTGATCCTGATAGGGGGATCTGCTTATGATCAACTTTCAGCTGGCATTACTGGACCAGGGACACTGCAAATCTCAGGAGGCACACTCCAGATATCTGGGGCCAGTAATAGCTATAGCGGTCCAACGAACATTATGTCGGGGACCTTACAGTTAGGAACAGACAACACCCTTCCATCTGGAACGACCTTAACAGTATCGAGCGGGGGCATTTTAGATTTAAACGGTCATATCCAATCTTTTACTGCACCGGTTACAATCAATTCTGGGGGGATCATCAAGACGGGTACAGGGACGCTTTCGGCGCCATCGATATCGAGTACTGGGATCGTCACAATCAACACCGGAGGAACTCTTCAGATTATAAATACCGGTACGAATACACTTTCAGCGAACTTGATTACGGGGTTATCCGGCGCAGGGGGAACTCTCCAATTAGGAGCAGCAAGCACAGGAACCCTCATCGTATCTGGAGCGAATGCCTATAGCACCCAAACATCTGTTGGCTTTACGACTGTATCTGGAGGTATATTACAAGCGGGGAGTTCAAGTGCTTTTGGAACCAATTCGAATTTGAGCATTGCAGGGGGCGCGACGCTCGACTTAAACAATAACCCCAACGTATTCAATACCCTTTCTGGAGCAGGTACGCTGACCTTAGGTACCGCCAATGTAACGATTGTATCGGGAGCTAATAATACGTTTAGCGGGATGATCATGGGTACATCAAATAGCCAGTTTATCTACGCGGGAAGTGATAAGCTCACTTTGACGGGGACGATGAGCTCTATCCCAACCATTGCGATTTCGGGGGGTGGAATATTAAATGTAGCGAGCTTAAATGGTATTGGATCGATCCTCTTTGAAACGATAACCAATGGAACACTCCAATTTAGTACAGGAGTCACTGCTTCAACCTCAATGACTCTATCTGCTGCAAATGCAAACATTGATACAGATGGAAGTGTGGTCACTTTGAGTGGAAACATCGGAGGGGGCGGCAGTTTAACAAAAACTGACGCATCAGGGATAGGAACCCTCACACTCAGCGGCACAGGCAATGCATATACCGGAGGCACCATCGTCTCTGTAGGAACGCTACAGATATCTAATTCAGGTGCATTCCCTCCGAATGGGACAACAGGAACTCCTCTTTCAATCAACGGCGGCGCGACATTTGGCATGCAAGGGAATTCAATCACAATTAGCTCTCTGTCAGGAGCGGGCTCGCTCAGCATGGGAGCCGGCACGGCCACTGTAACTGCGGGAGGAACATCCTTTTCAGGGGCCATCACGGGATCGGGCGGATTCGTTTATTCTGGGAACGGAACAATCCTCTCTCTTTCTGGGGCCAATGGGTACCTGGGAACAACGACGATCAATGGAACGGGTATCTTAAACGTCACACAAAGCGCATTCAATAACACATCCAGTGAGTTGATTTTTTCTGGTGCAGGAGGGACTTTACAAGCACAAAATCCTTTGACCAATTCTACTCCCATTCTTTTAACCGCAAATGGAGTCATTGATACCAATGGAAATGCCTGTGCATTTAGCGGACAGATTTCGGGATCGGGAACTTTTACAAAGCAAGGATTGGGGACACTCACTCTCAGTTCCGCGACGAGCAATTATACAGGACAGACCAATGTATTTAGAGGAACCTTAACGGCTGGCAGTGCTACAGCCTTTGGGAATACCTCCGCGCTCAATATCAAAGGCGGCGCAGTCTTAGATTTGGCTAATCAAAGCATCAGCGTCACCCAATTGATTGGCGATACAGGGAGCACTCTTAAATTGGGATCAGGGACTCTGACTATTACAGGCGGCACAACGACAAATGTATTTTATGGGGTGATTTCACAAACTGGGAATGTGATATTGAGCGGCGGCGCGCCTACTTTCCTGGGCACTAATACCTATTCAGGGACAACGACGATTCAAAGTGGGGCCTCTTTTAATACTCTCAATTTAGGATCTACAAGCAATGTCATATTCGGCACAGGCGGTGGTACTTTAACGATGGGCAGCACGAGTTCATCGACTGCGGCTTTCACCCTGAACGACATCTCTACGATCGCAACCAATACTTACGATCTCACTTTAACTGGCGTGATCACTGGAAGTAGTCATCAGCTTACAAAGTTAGGTGAAGGAACGTTGTATTTAAATCCAGCGAGCCCTAATTCTTTTGCAACGACCCCCATATCGATCCAAGGAGGAACTCTCGAAGTGACTGCAAATGGGTTGGGAACTCCTCTAAGCATGATTTTTCAGAATTTCTGCGGAACGCTGGAGGCGGCGGGTCCTTTGACGATTACGTCACCCATCACAGTATCCTCAGTAGCCACCATCAACACGAATGGAAATACTGTCACAATTAGCAGCAATATCTCTTGTCCGAATCCTGCACTGGGAATTCCTTGCGGAGGACTCGGCAAGGATGGTCTGGGAACGCTTTTTTTAACGGGGACGAATTACTATACGGCTCCCACGACGATTTACAATGGAACGCTCAACGCAGGACCTAACTCATTGCCTCTGCCAACAATGAGTTTTATCCCTACGTTGGTTTTCTCGGGCACAGGGAATGGAATTTTCCAAGCAACGACCGGCGACAGCTTCTCGAGCTTCCCCACAGTGATATTGAGTGCTTCGGGAACCATCGACACGAATGGGAACAGCATGAATCTAACCAATGTGGTTGCTGGCCCCAGCGGCTCGACATTTACGAAAGCGGGATTAGGGACTTTGACAATGAGTGCGGCTAACATCTATACAGGCCCGACTGTCGTAAGTGGAGGCACTTTACTTGCGGGAATTGGCTCGGTTTCCTCTTTCTTTCTCTCCGCCACTCCCCCGAGTGGAGCCTTTGGAGTCGGATCCAATATCACTGTGAATAGCGGAGCCATCCTCGACGTCCTGTCTAAGGTGATCGTCCCGCCTCCCATATATTGCTGAATGGTATAACTTGTAGTGGGTGCATCAAAGGTCAGTTTCTGTAAGGTCACATCGAGGGGGGCAGTTCCCGTCATATCCGCTAATGTGACTGTGACTGGCGCACCTCCAACATCATCAAAATTGGCAAATGGCCCCGATGCTGAAATGCCAGGTACGCACGACCCTTGCCAATTCGTTGCAATGCCCCAATCTTGCGAGGCAGCGGACGTCCAATTTCCACTACATCCGCTGGATCCCGCAAAAAGGACAGAGACAGAGTTGTTCTTGTAGTCTGTCGATAAAACATAGGGTCCAAATGTACCTGTAGGAACTTCTGTGACCATTGCGAACGAATTGTTCACTTGCTTCCCGGTTCCAGATGATTGCAATATAACAATGCTATCTCCCGCCGCTGGCATATACAATCCGGTATTGGTCAACTCCAAGTCCCCAGCGAGGTTAATGGCTCCTGTGGTCTGGATATTGCCTAGAA
>Ga0206803_1154_pt1 | contig 12881 bp, 12 predicted proteins | sample Alteio_BWOrgCont_61_FD_152909 | JGI IMG/M metagenome (GOLD analysis project Ga0206803, IMG submission 152909) | Enriched cells from forest soil in Barre Woods Harvard Forest LTER site, Petersham, Massachusetts, United States -... | ecosystem: Environmental > Terrestrial > Soil > Temperate forest >... | reverse complement strand
ATTATAAACTTAGGAGCTTATGTCTTTTAGTATTGATTTTTCAAATCCAACAAATAGCCTTACGCAATACGAAAAGTTTCTCGGTAGAGCCGAGCGAGACCTCGAGTGCTGCAGAAAGGAAGGCTCCGCCCGTGATTATTCGACTCTTTGTACACTCATTAAGGGTCTTGCAGACAATCTTCCACGATTGAAAATTGATCAAGATATCCGAAAAAGGCTCCTCGCTTCGGTAACCAGGCTGCAAGAAGGCGCAGAACAAGTGGCCAAGGAACGCGGTCTCAGCACGTTGATGCCCTCCCTCCCTTTAAGCTCCATGAGATCTTTAGGGAGTCCTGTCGTAGCCCCTGTCGTGCCCAAGGGATCCTCAATCCCCTCATCCCCAGGTACTCATGCGCCAGATAGCGCTAAGTTAGAACAACTCATTGAAGCTTGTGCCAAAACTAGAACGAATCTCGAACAACGATTAACAGTTTATAGAAATCCAGAAACCAGAAGGGCTATTGCCGAACAAATTGAAGATCTTGAAAGTCAGAGATCGCAAGCCGAGAAAGAAGAGAGAGAGATATCAGACAGATTGACCGTCTTGTACGCTAAAATAAAAGAGCGGGATCTGCTATCAAGAGAGCTCGATGCTCTCGGTAAAGAGAAAGATGCGTTGGTTAAGAAAGCAGAAGAGGTACAGGATAAACTACTCAGCGCCCCTGTGACACGCGCTCCGGCGACCAGCGCTCCGGCGACCAGCGCCCCCGCGACACCCTCCGAGTCTGATATAACTACCAGAATCGATCAGCTGCAAAAGGAATACGACTTCCTCTTTGCTCAGATGGAAACATTTGAAGAAGTTGAATACGAAATTGAGAGATCCGTCGAACAGTGCCAAGAGCTAAGGAAGCACAGTGCTTCTTTGTCCGCTCGAATTGAAGAATTTAGAGCAGAAGTAGCAACACTGGATTATCGTGAAGCGGGTTTTTCTGATTTGTTACGCGAAACCAACCAAATCTTCGACAGCTTGACTGCAAGGAAAATGGCTGCTCTCCGTGCACCAGAGCGAGCCGACCCTAGCTCTTCTTCAAGAGTCCCTGCCCGTGTTACTCCAATGAGCGGCATCGGTCTTGCCGACCTGCCAGCAACATTTACCCTGCAGCTAGACAGCATTGCCGAAGAAAGAAACCCCGCGACACGAAGCAGACTAATCCGAGAACGCCTGAAGGCGGCGGATATTCGTAAAGCGGACCTAAGAGAGCTGTATATTGCGATAGGATCACCCCATACACGCACACAAGACTACTATGCATGTGAGCACTTCTGCTACATGCACATTGGAAACCATATTGAACAGCTAAAAGCCTTCATAGCTGACAAAAAACGTGCAGCGGCTCTCTAAGCTCACGCCCCAATGTCATTAATTTAAGAAAGCGCAGCATCTCTTATGTGGAGTGCGGCGACCAGGCGCCGCTTTTCTTCGGGCGACCTGGCGCCCGAGGAGGGGCCCGGAAGCGGGACAACAGTTTGTCTAAGGTGAGCGGGAGGGGTGGGGCCCTTTTTTAACGAGAACGATTTCTCGTTAAAATTGGGATGGGAAGCATCGTCAAGCCGATGTCTAACAAAGCGGCGCCAGGTCGCCGCACTCCACATAAGAAATGCCTCGATTTCTTATTTTTTCTTCTCTACCTGAGGGAGCTTAAAGGATTGGACGAATTTTCATTTCTTCCATAATCAACTCCTGATTTAAAATTATAATTTTACAACCAGTTTGCATTGATTATTACTGAGTTAGGCAATATATTCTCTGATTATTTTTTTCGGAGATTTTATGTCATCAAGCTTTCAAATAATTAGTCCATCTCTACCAATGCCAATGACCTCGAGCGGGCTGGTTCGGAAAGCACATGCAAGTACACCTACTGCCTCGCATGTCGAACCCTCAAGCTCATCATCCTCCAGCAGCGGATCATCATTGCCTCTCGATCAACCAACTCGACTAGCTGCTGAATTAGCACAACTCCAAACTACTCATGAGGGAAGGATAGACGCCTTACAGAGGCAGGATAGACTGCAAGCCGAAGCATCAGTTGAATTAGGAAAACAGATCGCAGCTAATCAGGAAATGACAGCTAAATTAGAGCCTCAAATAGCGGAACTAGAAAAAGCTCACAAGTACCTATATGAGCTCCTCAATGAGGAGGACGCGTTGGAAGCTTGGAATATATTTGAAGTGCGAGAGATGTATAATAAATGGCCGGCGGAGGCTTACAACCCATTTAGTGAATTGGATAGCGAGCGTTTGGACAAGCAGAAACTAGAGTTAGAAAAGAGAAAGCGTAGAATAACTATTGAAGCGCAGCCCCAAGAGATAAATGCTTGCCTCCTTCCTCTTTCGACGAATAAATGGAGTGTTCCACAAAAGCGCCATTGCGCCATTAGTATCGAGAGACAAAAGGAAGAAATACAAGACCTTCGCTACGAACATCGAGAGGTTCTAAGGCAATTAAGAGATCTTGCTAGACAAAAGACCAGCCTAGAAACGCAAGTAGAATCTCATCGCAGAGAGTCGGAGGCCCTCCGGTTAAAGTCCGAACAAGAAGTCGTTGAATACAATGTCCAAAAGAAGAGGCTTGAGTCCTTATTGCGCGAAGCGCAAGGAGTACTTACGGCTAGCACAAAAAGTCCTCATACCGTATCTATGCCCCCTATAAGCACACCCAAGCGCGAACCAGACTCTTCCTCTTCCAGCCCTTCTCTTTCTTCCTCCTCCACCCGAGTCCCTGCCCCGGTTGCTCCAATGGGCGGCATCGGCCTTGGTGACCTGCCCGCAGAATTTACCCTACGTCTGGACACGATAGCCACAGAAAAAAACCTCGCGAGACGAAGCAGACTAGTCCGAGAAAGCCTGAAAGCGGCGGATATTCGTAAAACGGACCTAAAAGAGCTGTATATTGCGATAGGTTCACCCCATACACGCACTCAAGACTACCTTACATGCGAGCACTTCTGCTTCATGCACATTGGAAACCATATTGAACAGCTGACAGCCTTCATAGCTGACAAAAAACGCGCTGCAGCACGAGATTCTGAAGTCTAATCAAACAGTGATCTAGAATATGGAACCCAATTTTAACGAGAAATGTTCTCGTTAAAATTGGGATGAGGATGGATTACTTCTTCTTCTCTACCTGAGAGAGCTTAAAGGATTGGACGAACTTATTGTAATTTTGTTCGTTGTATATCTGCACATCGCATTCCATAGCCATGAGATAAAGGCTATTTTTGACCATTACGGCCCTGCCTTTAAAATAAACGCTGCCTGTGCGGATGAAGAAGTCAAGAGCTTCATGCCCCTCGACTAAAAGCAGGTCGGCAAAAATAAGCTGGTTTTCCGGATTGTAGGTAAGAATGCCATTTAAAAAGGCTTCGAGGCTCATCTGTGCATAGGTCTCGTCCACAAATTCAGGATATTGCGCGACCAGCAGCATAAAAACAGTGCGTTCGTCCAACGCAGAAATATAGGCGTCGTAATTGAGGTCATAACCTGGTTCGGGCCCGTTGAGTTTTTGGCTGACGTGTTCGGGCGCTGTCGGAAACGCCATTTTACAACGTCCGGCAACAGAGTGAAATTCCGACCATTCTTTTTGCGGTACAGACAACTGTCTACCAGCAGACGTCGAAGTTTGAGCTTGCGTTTTAAGTGTTTCCGCTTCGGCGTGCAGTCCATCTGCCGCCCATAAGAAACATGACGAAAAAAGCGTCAACATGATTTTTTTCGCGATTGCTCTGCTTTTGATCTGCATAATATTCCTCTGTTTTTTATCTTTGTATGAATCCATGTAACCACCAAGCCACCAAACTCGCTATCCAGACAGCGGCGACCACGATAAATAATGAAAATAGCGCGTTTAAAATCGCTTTGAAAATCGAAAACCCTTGCACTTCACTTAAGCCCACAAGAAAAATAACAAGCGACCAGATGCCGAGCGCAAGACGGGTGAACCCAACGATAAGAAGTAGTCTCGGTTCAGGGAGAAGAAGCATGCCCCCTTCTGAAGTTTGATAATAGACTACATGGGAAAAGTCTTTGGTAAATACAGCCGCTCCAAAAGCCGCAGCAGCGCCAAGCCATAATACAAGATCTACGGCAACGGGAACGTTCGACCAGGCGACTGCCGCCCTAATTTCACGATAACTCCCCTTTCCCCCGATCCATTTACCTGTCCACGTCAAAAGAAGCGAATAGATAGAGAAAACTAGATAACCTATTAAAAAGCCAAAAATAGCCGCTGTTAATACGATGGCCCAGGCCGAGTTAGTATTTCCTAGAGATGCACTTTGCCCGGCATTCAACAAGGCCACAAATCCATAGATAAAACAGAGGAAAAAAAACCGGAACGAAGGGTTCGTATGGATAATCTCGGCAATTGTCAGCCGCGGCTTTGTCCATATCGACAGCCACGGATTTACGGCAAGACGGCTTGGCATCTGTATTTTCTCTTTAAATTCTGTAAATTTCATGATATAACTAAAAAATTTAATATAACAACAATTTATACAAATACATATATTGATTAGATAGGAAGTGAAGGGAAAAGAACGACTTAGAATTGAATAATTTTTAAAAAATTAAATACTGGCATAAGAAGTAGCTGATTGAGTGTTACCCGCGTTGTCAGACCAACGGCAAAGCGGTAGCTTGCCACGAGAGTGGCTACAGATGCTAGCCGGTTCCCGGCAAATTACCGCTTTCGCGGTTAAACGATCTCGCGATTTGTCCAAATTCGAAAGGGCGCACGGAAGTGCGCCCTGAGGTGTTGCTTATTTAGCTGGTTTTTTTAGCGCCTGTATTAGGAGCTGTCTCATCGGATGTCTCTTCCTCATCTTCATCTTCATCGATGATAATGACATCGTCTTCATCTTTCTCAGCGTCAGTTGCCGTATGTTCCGGCTGCTGGGAGCCGGAAGTGGCATCCGTTTTCTTAGCTGGAGGTGTTGTAGTCGTAGAGCCGTTCGCAAAAAGAGCGCTGGCGGAAACGAGCGAGGTCAAAGCAATTGCAGACACAATCCACATTTGTTTCATAATCTATCTCTCCTTAAATGGAATTTTTTTTTCCGCGTATGATTATTCCATAGCTCAAATTTTATTCATAGTTTTTTTATAAATCCCAATACAGTTTAAATAGTAAATTTTAATTTGCATTATTATTAAAAATATTGTAAAAATGAATTAACAGATTATGTCTTCTGCAAATTCGCATTTTTAAATTCGGCGGGTAAAAGAGTGTTTTTAAGTTATCTAACTTTCATATCCTTAAAGCTTAACAAGATGGGGGATCCCAATGCTAAATCCAAAAAAACAACCTGCACTTCGCCGGATGCGAAAAGCCAAGCCGCCGCGCGCCATAATGCGCCAACAAATGTCCGACGAAAAACGACGCATCAGCATGCACATCGGCAACTTCCTGGTGCTTCTCGAAGAAGGCACACCCGAACAAGCAGCATTGGCGAAACAAAAAGCTCGTAGTGAATTGCTTAAGATCGGCCCCGAATTGGAGAAGCTCGCTGGCGATATGGGAGAGAAATATTCGCTCCTTATCCGTGATTTTCTAGATAGCATAGACGGCATACTCTACTCTGCCGCCGGGTGGATCGATGCAGCGAAAATCACCAACTACTTCAACGCCGAACAAAAACTAGAAAAAGCGATCACCAAAGATTAGCGGATCATAAATAGGTAAGGGCAGAATCAATTTCCGGCGTACGGAAAACGAAGCCGCTTTTTATCAGCTTTTCCGGAAATACACGTTGGCTGGCGAGCATAAACTCATGGCTAATTTCTCCAAAGGCTAAGCCCAGAAGGGCGGGTGGAAGACGCAAGAAAAGCTTGGCGTTACAGGCTCTTGCAAGAGAAAGTGCAAAATCCCTATTCCTTATGCATTGGGGGGCCGTTAGATTGACAGCCCCGCGCAGTTCATGGGTCTTCAAAACATGGTACAAGGCATCGACAGCATCATCGCAACCGATCCAGCTGAGCCACTGGTCGCCGTTGCCAAGAACAGCGCCTAATCCAAGGCGAAAAAGAGGCAACATCCTCTGTAGCATCCCGCCCGCTGGACTTAGGACAGCCCCAAGGCGTGCGTGAACAACCCGTGTCCCTCTTGTTTCCAATACTTCCGAGGCCCTTTCCCACTGCCTGCATAGATCGGCAGCAAAGCCCGATCCTGCGTCGCAGCCTTCTGTCAATATGCGGTCCCCTTGGTCGCCGTAAAAACCGACAGCGGATGCCGAGATAAAAATAGCCGGAGGCTTTTTTAGGCGCACAAGGGCGTGAGAAAGCAGCCACGTATCGCGGCATCTGCTCTGAAAAATCTCATTTTTTCGCGCTGGGGTCCACCGCTTGGCTCCGATATTCGAGCCAGCCAGATGGACGACGGCTGTAAAGCCCTCCAACTGTTCGGGAGGAACTCCACCATTCTCAGGATTCCAGAAAATAGCGTCGGCATCGCGAGTCTGCTTACGCACCAGACGGACAACCGTATGGCCGCCGGCACGTAAAAAACTGACGAGATTCGTTCCTAATAACCCTGACGCGCCGGATACGAGAATGCGCATTTTGTCATCTGAATAGCGGGAATACGCGACAAGGTCGCCATAAAGTCTGTCTTGCCGCCAATTGAATCCTTTCGCAAGTTCCTGCACTAGCCTCGCATGTAGCCATGGGAACCAGGAAGAAAGTTGAGAAGAAAATTCGATTTCATCGGCCAGGACGGCTTGCTCTCCATGAGGGGTTGTCCGGTGGATATGGCGCCAAAAGCTGAAGGGGCCTTTGATCTGTTGATCGATAAAAAATTCTCCCCATTTACATTCTGTTCGCTGGATAATCCATCTCTGCCAAAAAGGGCCGGTCCGGATACCGAGCTCCAGAATTGAGCCGCTGTCGGCTGGACTTCCTTCAGAAGAGAGGATTTTCATTTTTAGCCAGGGAGGGATCATGCGCTGAGCAGCTGCTGGCTGGAGATGCCAGGCAAATAGCGTCTCGGCATCCGTCGGCATTGTCCTGCGAAACGAAACTTCAAAATGCTTGCTCATAATGTAACATATAAAAAAAGCCCGGATTTTTCCGGGCTTTTTTTTCCACACTTGTAAATAACACTACTTACGGTGCTTAGTGCCGCCTTTACCCGAGCAGCATTTGCAGTCGCAAGAACAGCTGCCTTTACCGCAACAGCTCCTGCAGCAGAGCCAACGCAATGCCCATAAGCCCGCAAGGCCTATGATCGCATAGACGATACGGCTTGACCACATTGTGTTTCCGTCAAAAACCCACGCGACGAAGTCAAATTGAAAAAAGCCCCACAAACCCCAATTCAAAGCACCAATAATAACGAGAATTAGCGCGATATAACCAATTACCTTCATAACACTCTCCTTCCGGTCAGTTCTCTTACAACTTCATAGTAAAATATTTTTGACAGATTTGTCATTAATAATTTCTAAAAGATACAAAAGAGAACGGAAACAGCGGCGCCTTCGTTTCTCGCTAGCCAAAAGAAGAGGGCGAATCCGCAGATGTCCAGTAGAAAAGCCGGCCCAATCCTGTACAGAATATTCCAGATGCACTCCACTTAGGACAGCCCTCCCTTTTTCTATAGGACAATAGACGGCTGCAGCGGGGTTCCCAGGAAGATCGCCGTATGTCGCCAGGATCTTGATATGGGGATAGAGGGCAGGGTTTTCAAAGAAACAGCCACCGTAAAAAAAGGCATGGCACAAAATCTCTTCACTCTCAGCACGCCATGTGATAGAGGCCGCTTCTATATCGGCATCGCAGTCGTAACGAAAACGCCCTGTCCCATATGCAGGTCCCACAGCCTTCCCCGGGAAGAATGCCAGATCGCGCTGTGCACATACCTCGAGATCTCCCCCTTTTTCAAACACGATTTCCTGCGCGCCAAAATAGGCACCTGCACATAAGCCGAGGTAACTCCCTCCCTGCTTGACAAAATCCCGAATACGCCGTGTACCATCAGGCGAGAGTTTTTGTTGATAGGGAAGATCGCGTCCTCCTGGGATGACAAGCAGGGATGTGCCGGATTCCCAGTCCGTTTTCAGAAGTTGCTGCGCATCGAAAGGGCGAACCGAGTAGATGTTTCCGTCTACCTCCTCACGCAAACTCCTCACAGTCTGCTCATAGCAGCCCGCCGACACCCCACTATCCGCATACACCAATATCTGCTTCATATGCTTAGAATTCACAAAGAGCTGCCAATAATCACAGGTATGCCTCCATAGACATGTCGGGTGGCATGCGGCACGCCCTCCCCCTCCCGCTCACCTTAGACAAATTGTTGTCCCGCTTCCGGGCCCCTCCTCTCCTGCGGTGCGATTTTGCTGTGCGATCCGAGGCCGCGGGCTGCTCGTGCGCTCACTTCCCTCCTTCGGGGGCCCCTTCTCGCGTCGCATCGCAGAGCCATCTCGTCTATCATATGCCGACCTTGCGAGAATATCAACGTCTCTTAACCGCGAAAGCGGTAATTTGCCGCGAAGTGGCTACAGTGGATAGCCGTAGGTGACCGCAGGGAACCTACGGAAACGGGCACCTCCAGACCAGAGCCAGGAACTGGCGACACTTTTTGGCCAGTGTCGCCAGTTCCTGGCTCTGCGGGATGATTCTGATCTACCATAGGTTCCCTGCGGTCACCTGCCTCCCATTTTCGGAATGAGATTTACTCATCCCGAAAATGGGCCCCTCAGCTATCCACTGTAGCCGGTTCCCGGCAAATTTACCGCTTTCGCCGTCTACGCTGTTTTAAGAAAAAGCGCTTATGTCAAGCAAAGAAATGTCCGAACTATGGACACACAACCCGATATATTTATGGCGACGTGCTTGAGATTTTGCCAATGCCTCAATCATGTATGCATATTATGATTGTGGAAAAACATACCTCTTCGTTTAATTAACTTATACTCAAGTAACCTCAAAAATCGGGAATTTGGCAAAGCTGGCGCCCTGAATTTTTATCAAGCCGAAAGGCCGGCGGCGAAGCAGCCCCTATTAGGAAATAGGGGCGATGGAGCCGGGTAAAAAGGCTGGGATGCCAGCAAAGCCAAAAACCGATTTTTGAGGTTACTTGGGTAAAAATATAATGACGGAGAACCATTTGTCGCTGCCGCTGCTGACCTTTTCCCTGCTCTTTCTCTTTGGATCCGCTATTTTAACAGGCACAACTTTCGCTCTTCAGACGACAGGACGGCTCCAGTCCCGAGAAGAATTCAAGAAGCGGGGCCGCCTTTTTTTCATCCAGCATCTCGTCCGCGCTGTTTTCGCTGAACAAGAATGGGAAGGGCTGTTCTTCTGTCTCAGCTTCACAAGGCAGGTTTTCCAGCTAAGCTATGCCCTCTGCGCTTTTTGTTTCCTTCTCGAAGTCTATCCTTTCAGCCAAATGATCTCCTTCCAGGGGGCCAATGCCCTTTTGATTCAATCTGGATGGGGACTGGCGTCGGGAGCGGCTATCATCATAACGGCGGTTGTCGTCGATGTGAGCGCGCGCCTTGCCGCCACTGCAAGGCCCCTCCTCTTCTTCACGCTTTTTGGCGGATTCGCTTCGATTATCCTCCTCCTGCTCTTTCCGTTCTCTTACTTGGGGATGAAGAGCCTGAAAAAGCTCCTCCCGGTGGCAAAAGAGCGAGGTTCGAGCACGCCAACGACGCGTATCCGCGATAAAATCCTCGAAATCATTCACGAGTCCGAGCTCGCACCCCACTTAGATCCGCAGGAGCAAAAACTAATAGCCTCGGTCGCCTCTTTCAAAGAGCGCATCGCCCGCGAAATCATGGTGCCGCGAATCGACGTTTTCAGCTTACCCTCGGATACGACCATCTCGGATGCCGCGCAAAGCTTTGTCAAGGAAGGATACAGCCGCATACCGGTTTATCGCGATAGCGTCGACCATATCATTGGTGTTCTTCTCTATAAAGACGTCTTGAATATCTATGCTCACGCCTCAATGGAAGGTAATGCTCGCGAGCAATTAGCCGCTCTTATCGAGTCGCTCGTCAAACCTGTTCTTTATTCCCCTGAAACGAAAAAAATCTCCCATCTCCTACAGGAATTCCGCAGCAAGCAAATCCACCTGGCCATCGTCGTGGACGAGTATGGCGGCACAGAAGGAATCGTTACCATCGAAGACATTCTCGAGGAACTCGTAGGAGAAATCGCCGATGAGTACGACGTAGGCGAGGAACGGCTTTTCACCGTTCTTCCCGGAGGAGGATGGGCCGTTGATGCGAGGATGGGAATTATAGATATTGAAAAAGAACTAGGGGTAAGAATTCCTGCAAGCCCCGAGTATGACACCATCGGCGGTTATATTTTCCATCGCTCGGGAGCCATCCCGTCCAAAGGATGGCGTATCCACCAGGACGATTTTGACCTGGAAGTGCTCAGTTCGGACGAACGTTCCATCGAAAAGATCAAAGTCGTACCCCACTATTGACGTTGTTGCAAAAGAAAGCTGGTTAGGGCACACTTTAGCGCAATCTATGCCTAATGGGGATCTCATCCATGCGCCGTTCCATCTGCAGCTCCGAACCGAGCTTGATCTATGCTGGACAAACAGCCAACTGGAAATTCGTTTATACGACATCTCAGCCCCTGCCTAAGGGGACCAAGCTACGCTTCGATCTCCAAAGCCAGGGACGCATCTTCGATTGGCAGATCCCCGAGACCAATCTAAAAGAAAAGCACAACATCATCTGGGCACTGTTGCCTAATGGAAAATCACTCGAAGCTAAAAAAACCCTGCACCCTGAAAGCCAAGCAGCCCTTTTCGACTTCGTCCTTCCTATAGAGCTTAAAATAGGCGAAATGCTGGCCATCTGCATCGGCACACCCTCTGCAAGCCGCGAAGAACAAGAAAAAAAAGGCAACCGGAGCCAAACCTATATTCAGCGAAGGCGAACCTTTCACCTCTATATCGACCCCAAGGGAAAAGGCGATTTCCGCGAGCCGGAGTCCTTCACTGTCGATGTCAAAGGCCATACCCTCGATCACATTCGGGTGATCACACCCTCCCTTGTCGCGAAAAATCGCCGCTTTGACATTATGGTCCGTTTTGAAGATTGCTACAATAACCTCACCGGAAACGCCCCTGAAGGAACGCTTATCGAACTGAGCTACGAGCACTTGCGCGATAATCTATCCTGGAGGCTCTTTGTACCGGAAACCGGATTTCTCAGCCTGCCCAATCTTTATTTTAACGAAGCCGGCGTGTATCGAATCCAACTGCGCAATCTGTCCAATGGCCACATGTTCTATTCGCCCCCGATAAAATGCCTGGCCGAGACAGACAAGAGTATTTTCTGGGGCCTCTTCCATGGGGAAACCGAGCGATTTGATGCAACCTTCGAGATCGAATCGCTTCTGCGCTATTTCCGAGATGACCGCGCTTTGCACTTCTACGCTTCTTCGCCTTTTGAAAGCGCCGAAGAGACAAGTCCTGAGCAATGGAAACATATTTCAACGCAGATTGCCGAATTCAACGAAGAAGGGCGATTTACGACTTTCCTCGGCTTGCAGTTGGCGGGAGACCCTATAGAAGAAGGCCTGCGGCAGATCATCTACACCAAAGACAGCAAACCTATTTTGCGCAAAAAAGATTCAAAATCGAATACGCTCAAAAAAATTTTCCGGAGCCATACAGTCAAGGATTTGCTTTCCATCCCCTCTTTTACAATGGGCAATACCACTGCTTATAATTTCTTGGACTACGAGCCAGAGTTTGAACGCGTTGTCGAGATCTATAATGCCTGGGGATCATCCGAATGCCCGCAAAAAGAGGAAAATCCTCGTCCTATCATCGCGGAAGCTAAAAAAGGAATCGTTGAATCAAACGTTGGTTCCTTGCGAGCTGCCCTTAACCACAATTGTAGATTTGGCTTTGTCGCAGGCGGACTCGATGATAGGGGTGTGTATTCCCCCTGTTTTCCTGGCAACCAGACCCAATATAGCCCGGGACTTACGGCGATCGTAGCGGCGGAACAATCGCGCGAGAGCTTTCTCCAAGCCTTACACAACCGTTCCTGCTATGCAACGACAGGAGAAAGGATTGTTCTTGGCATCACTATAGCTGGGGTCACGATGGGTAGCGAACTTTCGACCAAAACAAAGCCCGGCCTTGCCTATAACCGCCATATAGTTGGTTTTGTAGCCGGAACGGCGCCTATTAAAGAAATCGCTTTTATCCGGAATGGTAAACCCTTTCATTTCTTTTATCCCGAGCAACCTCTTTTTGAGTTTGCTTTTGACGATAGTGAAAGCCTAGATAAGGTCGTCCTCGCTTCACCTGATGATCGCCCCCATTTCGCGTATTATTACATGCGCATCATCCAAAACGATGGCCACATGGCATGGAGTTCTCCTATCTGGATTGACTATCCCGATTTGAACCTCGCAACAGCCGCGCAAAAAAAGCCCCGCAAGACCAAGTAGCCTTGTAGCGTAGGCTTCAGCCTGCGTCTTCTTGTTGCGTGCGGCAACTTGGCCTTGCGGTTCTACGCATCTTTTTCTAGGGCACCTGGCAAAACGATGACTTTTTTACCGCGCAAGCGGTACATTAACCGCGAAGCGGTGACAGGGGATAGCCGTAGGTGACTAGGACGAGTACACGCCGATAGGCGTGATTCGCGGGGAACCTACGGAAATCATGCAAATATGAGAGAGCCAGGAACTGGCGACAGAACTGTCAATAGATGCGAAGGTCAATATGTCTTCAGATCCCGGCTCCACTTCTTATTGTAATATGCGTCCGTAGGTTCCACGCGAATCACGCCTACCTGCGTGTACTCGCCCTAGTCACCACCTCCCTATTTTCGGAATGAGATTTACTCATCCC
>Ga0206803_1152_pt1 | contig 12979 bp, 8 predicted proteins | sample Alteio_BWOrgCont_61_FD_152909 | JGI IMG/M metagenome (GOLD analysis project Ga0206803, IMG submission 152909) | Enriched cells from forest soil in Barre Woods Harvard Forest LTER site, Petersham, Massachusetts, United States -... | ecosystem: Environmental > Terrestrial > Soil > Temperate forest > O... | reverse complement strand
CTTGTGGCCGTCGAGGTAGAAGGTGACTGCGCCATTGAGATCGGTGCGGTAGACGCGGGCTCCGGAGTTTTGCAGGCGCTCGAGGACATCGGGTTTTGGTATGCCGAAGGAGTTGCGGAAGCCGACTGAAATCACGGCATAGCTGGGCTTTACGGACTGCAGGATTTCGGGCGTGGTGGATGTGGCGCTGCCGTGGTGGCCTACCTTTAACAAATCAGCGTGGGGATGGTGCAGGGTCGCGATGCGGCGCTCGACTGCTTTTTCGGCGTCACCCTCGAGCAAAACGGAAGTGTTGCCGTAGCTAACTTGCAGGACCATGGAGTCGTTGTTCCTGGGCTCGAGGCCAACCGGCCAGCCCAGTGGCGGAAAGAGCACGTCTACTTTTGCTCCGCCCAGATCGAATTCATCTCCCTCCCAGTGGCGGACTACTTTGATTCCCAGGGCGTGGGCTTCAGTGATCAGGTCATCCAGCGCTCGACTCGGGGGCAGCAGGCCGATCCATAATTCTTTCGGGCGAAAATCTTTCAGCACTGAGGGCATGCCTCCGATGTGGTCGGAGTGGCCGTGAGAGATGGCGACGACGTCGAGGCGGGAGATGTGGCGGGTCCAGAGGTAGGGCGCCACTACGTCTTCGCCAAAGTCGAGTTGTGAGCCGGCGCCCCAGATGGGGCCGCCGGCATCGATCAGCAGGGTGCGGCCCTGGGGCGTGATTAACAAGATAGAGTCGCCTTCGCCTACGTCGATGGTAGTTACTTCGAGAAGTCCGGCTCGGGTTTGGGGCTTGGGAGGAGCGAAGGCTAAGGCCAGCGAGGCAAGCAGCAGGGCGATCATCCCGGCCGCTGCCAGGAGTGGGCGGCGGCGGGCGCAGAACATCGCGAGAACTAAAGCTGCGGAAGCTGCAGCCATCATTACGAGTGAGGGCGTGGCGACGCGAAGGTCGGCCAGGCGCAGACCTCCGAGGCCGTGGACCGTTCCGGTGATCGATTGCAGCGCGAAGGTGGTTAGCAGTGCGGGAAGTCTTGCGAGGATCGGGGAAACGTAGCCCAGCAGTATGGTCAGGATGGCTGCGGGCATCAGGAGCTGCGTGAGGGGGACGACAGCGATGTTGGCGGGGAGGCCGATGGTGGTAGCGCGATGAAAGTAATATGCCATGGGGAGAGCGAGTCCCATCTGCATTACCGCTGAGACCAGCAGCAACTCGAATGCGGCTAAGAAGATGATGGTCACGGTGCGTGTGAGACGGAAAGACCATTTAATCCCGATGAAACGCGCTAGTTGCCGCGCGAGGAGGCGGAGATCGAGGCGGAACTGGGCTACTCGGGGAGGCAGGGATGGGCCGTAGTCGTCGGCGTCCCAATGGGTGAGGGCCTGTCGGTAGAGGCGCGACGTGCGCTCGACGAGCGGCAGGCCGATTGCAGCGACGATCAGGACGCAGAGAAATGTCATCTGGAAACTGGCGGTGAAGAGCTGGCGGGGATCGAACACGAGCAATCCTAAAGCGGCTGCGCCGAGCGCGTTGACCATGGCGCGGTCGCGGTAGAGCAGGCGAGCGCCGAGGTAAATGGCGCACATCAGAGTGGCTCGCCAGACCGGCGCTCCTACGTCGGTTAGAAAAGCGTAGGCAACGCAGAAAAGAATCGTCAGCAAGGTTGCTGGAATTTCTCCGAGGCGCATGCGGCGCAAGGTCCAGAAAACAACGAAGGCTAAGATGGTTACGTTCATTCCTGAGACCACGAGGATGTGATAAGTGCCGGAGCGTTGGAAATCGACGCGGGTGTCGCGGTCGATGAAGGCTTCTTCGCCGATGACCATGGCGTCGATTAGAGCGGCCTGCGGCGGAAGCCACAGGGCATGGACTTTGGCGATGATGCTCGCGTGAATACGGGTTCGCCAAAGTTCGAGATTATTGCCGGCGAAGCCGGGGAGGACTTCGACGTCTTCGGCTTTTGCCGACCCCAGCGCTGAGATGCCGTTTGCGGCTAGGTATCCCTGATAGTCAAAGGCTCCAGGATTACGGAAGTTGTGCGGGAGTTTCAACTTGACTGCGAGCCGGAGGCGTTCGCCGTAGTGGAAAAGGCGCATTGCGGGCGTGGGAGATGCAGGGGCTTGGGGAATGGCGTCAGGGTGAGTGCTGTAGATTCCAAGGCGCAGGCCGGAGTGTGCGGGGGTCGGCTTGCCATTTTCTGCGACGATTGTTTCCGTCTCGACGTCGAGGGTCTGTCTGATTTCGCTTGGAGCGCCTTCGCGGAATTTGCCTTCTCGCGTTACGTGAGCTGTTATCTCAACTGGCTGGCCGTCGGCGTAGGCGTAGAGGCTGGCGTCGGGGGTGTCTGTTGAGCCTCTCAGCTGGATATGAAGGGCGCCTGCCAGGAAGAATGCGCCGAGGGCTAAACTCACCCCGAGCCAAATGCGTCGGCGTACGAAGTACAACCCTGCTGCCAGAAAAGCCACGACTGCCGCTACCCACCATGACGCAGGGCGCCAGGCGTGGACGCCGGCAATAATTCCCAGGGAGTAAAACAGACCTGCCCAGAGCATGGGTTGACGGGGGGGCTTGAGTTGGAACTCATGCTGGGTGATCGAGACTGGCGGTTTGTCGATGAGGGGTAACGGTGGCATTGGTTGGCCTGGGCGGATGTGAGTGGGTTTCTGAGGTTCAGTGAGGGCGGAGGAAGTCTTGTTGCGGCGTCTTTCTCTCTCTCGCCGGCACGTGGAACGCTTTAGGCAAGACGTAGCAAGCTACGTCTCTTTATCGGCGGCGGATCCGGGCGTCGGCGCATTATCCGCATATTATCCGCACTTTATCCGCGCATCAGCGCACTAGCTGCAGGACCGCTTCTATATGGTAGGTTTGCGGGAAGAGGTCGACCACGTGCACCTCGTCCACGCGATAGCCTGCCGCTTGTAATGGGACGAGGTCGCGGGCCAGCGTCGCGGGATCGCACGAGACGTAGGTCAGCCGTGGCGCGCTTGCGCTTACCACAGCGCGAGCAACGGGATCTCCAAGGCCGCTGCGGGGCGGGTCCACTACTACGAGATCGGGCACTACTTGATCAGGTTTCGAAGCTTTGGCCAAGTACTGCTCCGCCGTTGCTTGCACCGCCTTTCCGTTGACGGGCAGATTGTATTGAAGATCGGCGGTAGCTGTCTGTGACGACTCAACAGAAATGATGTGACGGAAATCACAGGCCAGGGCTGTGGAGAACAGGCCTACGCCGGCGTAGAGATCGAGGGCTAGTTCTCCGGAGCGGCCTGCGGTAACGATGGTGACCAGCTCATCGGTGAGAAAGCGGTTGGTTTGGAAGAAGGAGCCAGCGCTTACGCGGTACGCAGCCGTTTTCGTCTGGTAAGTTAACTTAGAGGCGCCGACCGCGACCAGCGGCTCCTGGATGCCTTTTTGCGGCTCGCGGAACGCCGATACCGCTGCTATTTCTGGCATGGTTTCGCACAGTTCTTCGGCCCACGCCCGCACCGCGGCGCGGCGGGCTTCGGGCGCGCACAGGAATTCGAGGAGCAGTTTTGTTTCATTTCCATTCGAGTCGGCATTGGCGAAGAACTCAACCTCGCGCACACCTTCTACGGCCTTGCCAGCTCGTCCCGCTTGCCACAGCGCCGCTATGCCGCGATTGATGAGGGGCGAGCTGATGGGACACTGTTCGACTGGCAGGAGTTCATGCGAGGCGAACTTGAAATATCCCGCGGCGAAGTTGGGTTGGGTTCGCACCTGCAGGCGCGAACGGTTGCGATAGTTCCAGGGCGGCGATGGATGTATCTGAATTTCGCACTGGAGTTCGAGCTTGGCGATGCGGCGCAGGTTCTCGCGCAGGATTTCTTTCTTGATCTCGAGTTGGTGATCGTAGGCGGCGTGCTGGTAATGGCATCCGCCGCAGCGGGTGAAATGCGGGCAGGGCGGCGGGATGCGGTGCGGGGAGGGCTCGACGATTGCTTCGGCCTTTGCACGGGCGAAGCCGGGCTTTTCTTCGGTGAGTGTGGCTTCGACGTTTTCTCCGGCGAGGACGAAGGGGATGAAGACGGCTTTGCCGCGGCCGCGGTCTTTATTGCCGGGCGAGGCCTCTCTCGGTAAGCCGGGGGGGAGGCGAGACAGGCCGTCGCCGCCGTATGTGAGCTTTTCGATGTTTAGGAGCAAGAGTTGATTCTACGGCATGGATGATGGCTGGGCTGGTGCCAACGCGCAAAGTACAGATCAACCTTCACTCCTTGGACAATTGCTGAAAGATCAACGGGTGTCGGCCGCTCATGGGGAAATCACTTAACGCAATCGACTACGCAGACTGTTTTGGACATCCTCGAGCAATCGATGCCACGAATTTCCGCTCCTGCAAACCTCACAGTGCCCGTCCGGCGGCCGCACCTGACGCCCAGGCCCACTGGAAATTGAAACCGCCGAGGTGGCCGGTGACGTCGACTACTTCGCCGATGAAGAAGAGGCCGGGAACTTTGCTGGTCTCCATTGTTTTGGCCGAGAGTTCGTTGGTGTCGACGCCGCCTGCGGTTACTTCGGCTTTTTCGTAGCCTTCGGTTCCTGTTGGTGTGATCGACCAGGCGTGCGCTTGGTTTTCTGTCTCCGCGAGTGCGGAATTCGTCCAGGAAGTTGGGGTGTGGGCGTCGAGCCAGCGGTCGGCCAGGCGATGGGGTAGAAGCTTTCGCAATTCGCCTCGAAGCGTGCTGAGATTTCTCGGCATCTTTGGATCGCGAAACGCGGCGGCGACCTCGCTGCCGGGGACTAGATCGATCAGGATGGGCTGGGCTTGTTTCCAGTAGGAAGAAATCTGAAGGATCGCCGGGCCGCTCAGGCCGCGGTGCGTGATCAGCATCTTCTCGCGAAATTGCTGGCCATTGCACAAGGCAATCACGTCGGCGGAGACGCCGGCCAGATCACAGTAGCGCGAGCAATCTTCCAGACTCAGAATCAGGGGGACGAGGCCGGGCCAGGGATCGCGGATGGCGAGGCCGAACTGCCGGGCCAGGTCGTAGCCGAATGAAGTGGCGCCGATCTTTGGGATGGAAAGGCCGCCAGTGGCGACCACGAGGGCTGGCGCTTTGAACTCCGCATTCGATGCGCGCGCGATGAATTCGGTGGTTCGCTCCACGTGTTGAACCTTGGTGTTCAGGAAGATGCTTACTCCGGCGTGCTGGCATTCGGCTTCGAGCATGCCCAGGATGTCGCGGGCGGAGCGATCGCAGAAAAGCTGGCCTAGAGTTTTCTCGTGATAGGGGATTTTGTGCTTTTCGACGAGGGCGATGAAGTCTTGCGGGGTGTAGCGGGCCAATGCTGATTTGGCAAAATGAGGATTCGCGGAGAGAAAATTTTCTGGCTGGCAGTGAAGGTTCGTGAAGTTGCAGCGTCCGCCGCCAGAGATCAGGATCTTCTTGCCCAGCCGGTCGGCGTGCTCGAGCACGGCGACGCGGCGGCCGCGCTTGCCCGATTCGATGGCGCACATCAGGCCTGCCGCGCCGCCGCCGAGAATGAGTGCGTCGAAGGAATGGGTCATGAGGGCTTTACGCGGCGCTTAAGCGCCGCTCTTCCACGTTACCGCAGGCGCCCGTGAAGAGCATAGATCACATGTAGAACAGGCTGAGACGCGGAAGTCGGTATTTTTCCAATAAGCGCTTGTGGATGTACTGTTTTTGGAGTTGCTCGATCTGTGCTGCGGCCATCTTGCGCCGGTAGGGCGCTAGTTCGTGGTCGGCCTGGGCGCGCACGGCTACGATTTCTTCGTCTGGAGTGGCGGCTAGCAGAGCAGCGAAAAGCTTTTCTTCGAGCACGGTGAGGTGACGCTCCAAATCTTCCAGTCTTGACGGTGTTTTCTGGCTCTCGATTTCCTGCGCCAGCTTGCGGAGCGTGGCGGCTGAGTCTGCAGCGACGGCATGAACGGAGATTCCCGCACTGCGCGGCAGTATTGCCGTCTCAAGCAGACCTGCATTGCGGCGCAGGAAGGACGCGATCGCTTGCGGATCAAAGCCTTGCCCTGCGTTTGATTTGTCCGTTGCTGGTTGACCGGCGGCCACGCCGACTGCTGCTTCTTTCATGGCTTCTGCTGCCGCCAGAACTTCCTGCGAGCAATAGGCCAGGCTGTTTACCTTCCTGGTTTTCGAGGGACGCTGGTCGTAGCGGTCGAACGCGGCGTCGATGCCGCGCAGTGCGGCTTCGAGGGGAATGCCAGCGTCTTTCCAGGTTTCGATCAAGGCCCAGTCGAGTGTCGTGAGCAGCAAGCCGCCACCGCGGCGGCGCAGGAATTGATCTTCAATTTCGGTGAAGTAGTTGAAGTAATTGGATTGATTCTCCACGGTGGTTCAGCGAGCGGAACGTGGAGTAGCGCGTTCGCCGGTTTTCGGTTTGGGCGAGCCCTGTTGCGCCGGTTTCGGTGCGAGCGAAGGGCGCGCGGTTGCGTTTCGCTCCCAGATGATGCGCAGGCCTTCGAGGGTTAGAAAATCGTCGACAGTTTTGATGTACTTCGATCCCGTGCCGATCATCGACCCCAGTCCCCCGGTGGCGATCACCTTCGTTGCATCGCCTAATTCGCTAAGAAGAAGTTCGAGAATGCCATCCACCAGACCGAGATAGCCGTAGTAAAGGCCTGACTGCAGGCTGCCTACGGTGTTGGTGCCAATCACGCGCGCGGGCTTGCGGATTTCTACGCGGGGCAGGCGGGCGGTGCGCTGAAAGAGCGCATCGGCCGAGATGCCGATGCCGGGGCAAATCACTCCGCCAAGATATTCACCCTTTGCGGAAACGCAGTCGAATGTGGTCGCCGTGCCAAAGTCAACGATCACGCAGGGGCCGCCGTATTTTTCGAATGCGGCCACGGCGTTTACGATGCGGTCGGCGCCGACTTCCGCGGGATTGTCGTAGTGCACCGGCATTCCGGTCTTAATGCCGGGCTCGATCAGAAGCGGCTTGGAGTTGAAATAGCGTTCGCACACCTGCCGGAGCACAGGATCGAGCGGCGGCACTACCGATGAAATCACGATGCCGTGAATGCCCGATGCTTCGAGGCTCGCCATGGAAAACAAATTGCGGAACAGGACGCCGTACTCGTCGACCGTGCTGCCTTGCCGGGTCGCGACGCGCCAGTTCGCTACAAGGCGCTCGTAGCGTGGCGGGCCGTCGGCGTCTCCGTGGGGAGGCGGCTTCTCCGCGCGAGCAAAAACTCCTAAGACCGTGTTCGTGTTGCCGACATCGAGAACGAAAAGCATGGTTGTTATTCTCTGAATCAATCAGTGATGCAGAAAGCGATCCTCAGGGACTAAAGCCCCATTCTTTGACACCTGGCCGGCACGGCTGGAAGCCGTGCCCTTCCTGAACCCATTCTTCGAAATCCATCTATAAGATCTGGTCTCGTTTCACTTCTCTCTTACCGTCCCACTCAATACCGTCTGCAATCCCTGAGCGGTTCGCACTTGCAGGAAGCCACGCTCGTCCAGGCCTTCTGTGATTCCTTCGATTCTCGAGCCATTCTCCTCGACGCGAACTTGTTTGCCTCGCACCCAGGACGACTGCTCGGCAAAACGTCGCAGAATCGATGGACGCGCATCCGGTTGTTCGACCAGCAGACGATATTCCTGGTCGAGCGATTTTAGCAAAGCTGCGGCCATCTCCACTCGCGACCATTCGCTTCCGGTCGCCATCCGGAGCGAAGTCGCCTGGCTCTGCAGTTCCTTTGGAAAACTCTGCTGGTTCACGTTGATGCCAACTCCAACGACGAGATAGCGCACCCGCGTAGCTTCGGCGTTCATCTCGGTCAGGATGCCGCACACTTTCTTGCCGTCGATCAGCACATCGTTAGGCCACTTCAAGTCGGCGGTCACACGGGAATCAACTTGCTCAATCGCCGCGCGCACTGCCAAGCCTGCCGCCAGCGCGAGCACGAGCACTTCAGAAGGCGACAGCGCAGGACGCAGCACCACGGAGCAGTAAATGCCAGCCGAACGGGCTGACTGCCAGGAGTGCGACCCGCGACCGCGGCCGGCAGTCTGCTCTTCGGCAAGAAACACGCTGCCTTCGGTGGCGCCCTCGGCCGCGGCAGCCATGGCTGCTGTGTTGGTCGAGCCGATCTTGAAATGGTGATGAAGCTGAGTGGCGAAGATGGTGCCGCGCAGCAAGGGTCGCAGAATTTCGGGCAGCAGCAAATCCGGAACCGACCTGAGCCGATAGCCCGTTGCCGGATGACCGGCCACGTCCACTCCCAAGCCGCGCAACTGCTGAATCAGCCGCCAGACCTCCGAACGGTTCGATGAAATCTCCTGTGCGATCTTGGTTCCGCTTGCAACCACGGTCGCGTGCTCCATCAACAGGCGCACGATGCGGCTCAGGCGAATGTCGGCGGTTTGGGAGTGAAGCGTAGACACTGCCTTTGACGGGCTTGGAGCAGATTCGGTCCGCGGAGGTTTGCTTTTTCGAATTGTGGTCGTCTGCTTGATGCAGGGATTATGCGGGAATTCGCGGGAAACGACAATGACGAGACTGCGCTTTGCCCGGCGGGGCTGGTAGACTCGTCGAATGATTACCGGGACGCACGTCCTTTTCTACAGCGAAAATCCGGAAGCTGACCGGGTATTCTTGCGTGATGTTCTGGAGTTCAGATCTATCGATGCCGGCGGAGGCTGGCTGATCTTTGCGCTTCCTCCGGCAGAGGCTGCAATCCATCCCATCGATAGCGAGAGCCGCCACCAGGCGCATGGAGCCGGTTCGCTGCTGGGCGCCGTCGTCTACCTGATGTGCGACGACTTGCAGGCCGAGATCGCGCGGTTGCGAGCGAAGAAAGTAAGTTGCTCAGCGGTTGAGACTGCGCGCTGGGGAATCAAGACTACGTTCCGTCTGCCTAGCGGCGGTGAGTTGGGACTATACCAGCCGACGCACCCGACGGCCCTCGATCTGAAAGCAGAGTAGATCGGAATCGGCGTTTTCAATATCCGGGTACTGGATCGGGCGCGACTTAGATTATTACCCAGGCCGGCACAACCCGCAGACTCATATCGACTGCCTGGGGCGAGTGGGTCAGCAGGCCGACTGAAATGAAATCGACACCGGTTTCGGCGTAGGCACGAACATTCTCCAGACGGATGCCGCCGGAACACTCGAGCGGGACACGGCGATCCAGATGGGCGCAGCGCTCGACGGCGCGGCGCACTTCCTCCGGAGGCATGTTGTCCAGCAGAATGGCTTCCGCTCCACAGGCCAGGGCTTGCTCGAATTCTTCCTGGGTGCGCACTTCGACCTCAAGGATCTGTGAACCCCGGCGGTTGCGGAGGGCGCGTTCAATTGCCGGCACGATTCCACCGGCCAGAGCGATGTGGTTGTTTTTGATGAGGACACCATCGGAGAGATCGAGCCGATGATTCTGTCCGCCGCCACAGCGAACCGCATACTTGTCGATCATGCGCAGGCCGGGAGCGGTCTTGCGAGTGTCGAGAATGCGAGCCTTGGTGCCAGAGACGGCGTCGACGAACTTGCGGGTCAGCGTGGCGATGCCGCTCATGCGCTGCAGGAAGTTCAGGATCACGCGCTCGCACGACAGAATCACACGGGCGTTGTGGCGGATCACCGCCACCGACTGCCCCGTATGCAGGCGCACTCCGTCGAAAATCTCAGGATGCGTGGTAACTTCATGGTGCGAAGTCACGGCACCATCGAGCGCACCGTAGATCTCAAGAATGCGAGCCACGCAACCGATGCCGGCCAGAATGCAGTCCTGCTTGGCGAGAATGGTGGCCGACGCACGCTGGTTGGGATCGATGCAGGCATAGCTGGTGGCATCGCGCGTGGCCCGGTCTTCGAGCAGCGCGTTCTCCAGAATCGCGGTGAGGCGTCGGGTGTTAAAGTCCATAAGACAGTGGCCAGAGGTCAGTGATCAATGGCCGGTTCTTGGTTCAGCCATTGGTTCCTGTGCCGTTCAATTCATCTAATTGACGCTTCATCTTTTCGCGCAGGCTGGTCAGTTCCAGGGCTCGCCTGCGCAATCCTTCGACGACCGTTGCCGGGGCTTTCGCGAGGAATTGTTCGTTACTTAACTGGCGCTGATTGTTCGCGAACTCCTTCTCGATTTTATCCAGCTCTTTGGTCAAGCGATCGCGCTCGGCCGCAGCGTCGATCTTTCTTTCGTAGACTACGTACACATCGAAGCGCGCGGTGCTGCGGGCGCCGGCGTGCTTGGCGAGGGAGCTATCCACGAATGCAATCTTCTCAACGTTCGCCAGTCGTTCGACCGCTCCGTGATTCTGCTCGATCATGGCGCGAATTCCGGGTTCGGGCGCGAAGACTTCTATCGGAACCTTGACCTTGGGCTCGACCTTCAAGTCGGCACGGACATTTCTTACATTCACGATCAAATCCTGCAGGATGGCCATCTCCGTCTCGGCGTTCAGATCGAACTGCTTCTCGTCAGCCTGCGGATATCTCGCCAGCGCAATCGACTTCAGCGGCGGCTTGCCTTCATAGATCGCTTGCCAGATTTCTTCCGTGATAAACGGCATCACCGGATGCAGCAGGCGCAACGCGGAGTCGAACAAGCTGACGAGATTACTGCAAGCGAGACATGCTTGGGTTTGGTCCGCGCCTTCTTCAAAGTTCAGGCGGGGCTTGATCAATTCCAGATACCAATCGCAGAACTCTCCCCAAAAGAAATCATAAATGCGGTTCGCGGCTTCGTGAAAGCGGTAGGTTGCGAGGGCATCGTTCACTTCCGCGGTCACGCGATTGAAGCGGGAGAGAATCCAGCGGTCTTCGAGAGTTGAGGCATGAAAGCCACCAACTCCGGTATGTCGTGGCGAGATTTCGCGGGCGAGGGCGCCCGCGCCACATTCGAGCCGATCCACATTCATGAACATGAAGCGGGCGGCGTTCCAGATTTTGTTGGCGAAGGCGCGATAGCCCTCGGTGCGGCTCTCGCTGAAGGCAATGTCGGTGCCGGGCGCGGCCATGGCCGCCAAGGTGAAGCGGGTTGCATCCGTGCCGAAGCGCTCGATGATCTCGAGCGGATCGATTACGTTGCCCTTGGTCTTCGACATCTTCTGCCTTTCAGCGTCGCGCACCAGGGCATGGATGTAAACCTGCCGGAAGGGCACGCTGTCGTTCTTCTTCCCCTCCCAGCCGCTGGCCTTCTTGATAGCGGGATCCTGTTGGTGACCCTGCATGAAGTGGCAACCGAACATGATCATGCGCGCGACCCAGAAGAAAAGAATCTCGTAGGCGGTGATGAGCAGCGTGGTCGGATAAAAAACTGCCTGGTCGCGCGTCTTCTCCGGCCAGCCCAGTGTGGTAAATGGCAGGAGCCCGGAGGAAAACCACGTGTCGAGCACATCGGGAACCTGCTCCAGCTTCGCACTGCCGCATTTCGGGCACTTTGCGGGAGCTTCGCGGGCGACGATCACATGCTTGCAGCCGTCGCACGTCCACGCCGGAATCCGGTGGCCCCACCACAACTGGCGCGAAATGCACCAGTCGTAAATGTTGTTCATCCAGTTCAAATAAATCTGTTTGTAGTTCTCCGGAACGATCGTGATCTCGCCGCTTTCGACGGCTTCAATTGCCTTCTGGGCCAGCGGCTGAATTTTGATAAACCATTGCTCGGAGAGACGCGGCTCGACTACGGTTCCGCAGCGGTCGCACTTGCCGAGGGCGAGCGTGTAGTCTTTCTCTGCGACGAGAAACCCGCCGGCTTGCAGGTCGACGAGCACCATCTTGCGCGCTTCGTATCTATCTAACCCCGCATAGCGGCCGGCGTTCTGGTTCATGTGCGCGTGCTCGTCCATCACGTCAATCTGCGGCAGGTTGTGGCGTTTTCCCGCCTGGAAATCGTTGGGGTCATGCGCCGGCGTCACCTTGACCGCGCCGGTGCCGAACTCGGGTTGGGCAAGATCGTCGGTGATGATGGGAATTTCGCGATTCATCAGAGGCAGCAGAGCTTTCATGCCATGGAGATGCCTGTAGCGCTCGTCTTTTTCGTTGACGGCAACGGCCGTGTCGCCGAGCATGGTTTCTGGCCGCGTCGTTGCCACTGTTATGAACTCGCTTGATCCGACGATGGGGTAGCGGATCTCCCATAACTTTCCAACAACTTCCTCGTGCTTCACTTCGAGATCGGAGATCGCCGTCTCGCAGCGCGGACACCAGTTCACGATGTATTTTCCGCGATAAATCAGGCCTTCTTCGTAGAGCCGGACGAACACTTCGCGCACCGCGCGCGAAAGATTTTCGTCCATGGTGAAATATTCGCGGTCCCAGTCGACCGAGGCGCCCAGGCGCTTCATCTGGTCGAGAATCGCGCCGCCGTAGAGCTTTTTCCACTCCCACACGCGCTCGATGAATTTTTCGCGGCCCAGATCGCGGCGCTTCTTGCCTTCTTTGGCGAGTTGCCGCTCGACCATCATTTGCGTAGCGATGCCGGCATGGTCGGTGCCGGGCAGCCAGAGGGTGATGAAGCCGCGCATGCGATGCCAGCGCACGATGATGTCCATCTGCGTCTGGTTAAGCATGTGCCCCATGTGCAGGCGGCCGGTCACGTTTGGCGGCGGCAACAGCAGAGTGAAGACCGGACGGCTCTTTCCCTCCGACTGCGGGCCCTCAGGCGGCGTGGGCACGGAGAAAAGTTTTTCCTTGATCCAGTATTCGGCCCAGCGGGTTTCGATCGCGCCTGGTTCGTAGGACTTGGGCAATTCGTGGGGCATGGGCAGTGATCTATCAGCCAATCGGCAGCCGGCTAAACCTTAACCACAGGGGATCACAGGGTAGGTCTGCGCTGCCTCAGTGCACCTTTGTGTCCTTCTGTGGGTAGAACTTTTGATCTTACAGGCGCGAGAAAAGAAGGGTCAAACGCTCGATGGGTAGGTATATACCGACGGCAAAATGGCCCCTCCACCTCCCTGCGTCCCGATTTTCGATCTGGCACCCGCCAGCTCGCGCGGGGAGCGACGCCTGTGCCCTGTAAAGAGAGCTGGGTAAGGCTTCGACGATCCGCAG
>Ga0206803_1149_pt2 | contig 13139 bp, 14 predicted proteins | sample Alteio_BWOrgCont_61_FD_152909 | JGI IMG/M metagenome (GOLD analysis project Ga0206803, IMG submission 152909) | Enriched cells from forest soil in Barre Woods Harvard Forest LTER site, Petersham, Massachusetts, United States -... | ecosystem: Environmental > Terrestrial > Soil > Temperate forest >... | reverse complement strand
TTCGCGGTATGTCTGATTTCAGACAGTTGATCGCCTCAAGCCAATGGTCGAGGTCGTGCCCTGGCTCGCACTTGTCCTGCTGGTAAAGGTGAAAGGCGTAGTCGCTGATTTCCTTTTCGGTTGGCTCGGGAATTGGCACGGGTTGAATTTTCATTTTTTGGCTCGGGATTTGTTGGGTTCGGTTCGTGGACATCGCTCAGTAGAATATGCGCGACATGCGCTGTTTACTATGGGGTGAAACCCACTGTTCGATGGCTGTGTGCCGTGGCGTAGGTCCAAATGCCTAACTCGATAGGCTCCCCTTATTCAGCGTTAAGGCTGCAGGGACGAAGGATAAATTATTTCAGAAATTCCCAGTTTGGAGATTGAAGCTCAGTTTGTCGGATCCTGGCGACTTATGCTGGTGAGGTCGATTTGGATGTCCAAGCACCAGGAGACACGGCGTCGCCTTAGACGCCCAGGATAGCGAGCAAGCGCAGGCGGACAATGCCACGGACTGTCGCAGCGTTTCAGAACCAGTTCTTAGATTTCACTGCCTTGCGACTCATCCCAAGCAGGGATTCACCCCATACCAGATTATCTCTCGTTGGCGCATGATGGGGTGGTTGAAAGCGCTTGAATAGTACGATTCGAGCCATCCTGAATAAAAAAATAAAGCCAATCATGCTGCACAAAGTTAAAACGCTCAAAGACTATAAATTAGACAGCATCGATGGCGATATCGGTAAAGTTCGGGAATTACTTTTTGACGATCGGCATTGGACCGTTCGGTATCTCGTCGCCGACACCGGCGGCTGGTTGACAGGGCAGCAAGTCTTGTTGTCTCCCTACTCGTTACGCTCGGTGAACGACACGTTGAAATCGGTGGCGGTCGGTTTGACGCGAAAGCAGATCGAAAACAGCCCAGCATTAGCGACCAATTTGCCTGTGTCTCGACAGTTTGAAGATGACTATAATGGGTACTACGGCTGGCCCGAATACTACTGGGGTGCGGGCGCCTATAGCTGGGGACCGACTCCTTTCGTTATACGGGAAAAAGCGAAGCTAGAAAAAGTGAAGCCTGGGGAAAAGGCGTGGGACCACCATTTACGCAGTACCAACGAAGTTAGCACTTATTCCATCAAAGCCCGAAACGGCGAGATTGGACATGTCGAGGATTTTATTATCGATTCGGACACCTGGGCGGTTCGATATCTCGTGGTCAGCACACGGAGTTTGTGGCCTGGAAAAAAGGTCCTCGTCGCTCCCCAATGGATTGAGAGGGTTAGTTGGTCCGAAAAGGAGGTTTTTTTGAACCTGTCGCGGGAAGAAATTCGGCTCTCACCGGAATTTACCGACGACTCTTTGGTCACTCGCGATTACGAGACGAGTCTCCACGGACACTACAACCGCCACGGGTATTGGGTGGATGAAATGCTTGCCTGAAACTTAGGGCTCGCAAGTTGAACGATTGGTTCAATCTGAACACCCAGAAACTCGAAAGTGAAGCGCGAAAAGATCGAAGGGCCTGCTTGCTTAAAATGAATCGTTCCGCCCATGCAGAACCATCGCTTGCGGCCGCCTCTGGGCCGTTTGCTATTTCCGCGACGCCAGGACCTTTATCCGCGAGTGAGCTGGGACTCATTCATGCGTACTGGCGGGCGGCCAATTATCTCTCCGTAGGGCAGATTTATCTATACGACAATCCACTGCTAAAGGAACCACTAAAGCTGGAGCATGTGAAACCTCTCGTGGTTGGACACTGGGGGACGACACCGGGCCAGAATTTCATCTACGCGCATCTCAACCGGGTAATTAAAAAGTACGACCTGAATATGTTCTATGTCGCGGGACCCGGACATGGCGGACCGGCAATTGTCTCGAACGTATACCTGGAGGGGACTTGGACGGAAGTCTACCCAAGTGTGACGCTAGATGAAGCAGGCTTGAAGAAATTGTTCACCCAGTTTTCTTTCCCTGGTGGTATATCAAGTCATGTTGCTCCCACCACTCCGGGATCCATTCACGAGGGTGGGGAACTCGGCTATTCGTTAAGCCACGCTTTCGGCGCGGCATTTGATAATCCAAAGCTGATCGTCGCTTGCGTAATCGGGGATGGTGAAGCCGAAACCGGTCCTCTAGCGACAGCTTGGCAATCGAATAAGTTCCTGGATCCGATTTCTGACGGCGCAGTCCTTCCGATCTTGCACCTCAATGGCTTTAAGATCAGCAACCCCACGATTTTGTCCCGAATCGAACCGGATGAGCTAGAACAGTTCTTTTGTGGCCTAGGCTGGCAGCCGTACTTCGTAGAGGGTGATGAGCCCAAGGTCATGCATCAGCTCATGGCAAAGGCCTTAGAACAGGCAATTGAGGCCATAGAGAGGATACAATTCAACGCGCGCGTGAACAACGATGCCACCCGGCCGCGTTGGCCTCTGATCGTCCTGCGGTCGCCTAAGGGCTGGACCGGCCCGAAGATGGTCGATGGCCTCCAGATTGAAGGCACATTCAGGTCCCATCAGGTGCCTATCCTGGTAGACTCAGAGCACCCTAAGCACGTCCTTCTTCTAGAGGAGTGGATGAAAAGCTACAGGCCCGACGATCTCTTTGACGTTGAAGGGCGCTTGATCCCAGAACTCTTGGAATTGGCGCCGAAGGGGCCGAGCAGGATGAGTGCGAACCGGCACACGAACGGCGGACTCCTCCTGCGCGACTTGGACATCCCCGATTTTAGGATCCACGCCGTTACGGTGGAAGTCCCTGGTGGCGTTGACGCTGAGGACACTATGATCTTGGGCAAGTTTCTCCGCGATATCGCACGCGCCAACCCGGAAAATTTCCGGCTATTCGGCCCTGACGAGACAATTTCTAATCTTCTTCAGGCTGTTTTTGAGGTCACGAACCGGCAATGGGATGCGGTAACTGTACCAGGCGACCAGTACCTTGCTCCGGCCGGGAAGGTGCTGGACTCGATGCTCAGCGAGCACCAGTGCCAAGGTTGGCTGGAGGGCTACCTGCTAACCGGTCGCCATGGGATCTTCAACAGCTACGAGGCTTTCATTCGAATCGTTGACTCCATGTTCAGCCAGCACGCGAAGTGGCTCAAGGTAACGTCGGAACTTCCGTGGCGGCGAAAGATTGCTTCCCTAAATTATTTGTTAGCCTCGCATGTCTGGCAACAGGATCACAACGGCTTCACCCACCAAGACCCAGGCTTTCTCGATCACGTCATTAACAAGAAGGCGAGTATCGTGAGGGTCTATCTTCCGCCGGATGCAAACTGCCTGCTCTCGGTCACGGACCATTGTCTCCGGAGCCGGCACTACGTGAATGTCATTGTGGCGGGCAAGCATGCACTACCCCAGTGGCTATCGATGGACGCGGCGGTCGTTCACTGTACGCAAGGTATCGGGATCTGGCAGTGGGCTGGTAGTGATGAAGGCTTGGAGCCGGACGTCGTGATGGCGTGCTGCGGAGATACCCCAACGCTTGAAGTGCTTGCAGCCGTCTCGATCCTTAGGACAACCCTGCCGGAACTGAAGATTCGGGTCGTCAATGTCGTCGACCTAATGAAATTGCAGTCTCAGAGCGAACATCCCCACGGTCTTAGTGACGCGGACTACGATTCACTATTTACAAAAGACAAACACATCATCTTCGGATTTCACGGCTATCCGTGGCTCGTTCACCGGCTGAGCTACCGCCGGACTAATCGCAATCTGCATGTGCGAGGCTACAAAGAGGAAGGGACCATCACGACGACCTTCGATATCCGGGTGCAAAATGAACTGGACCGTTTTCACCTGGTTCAGGATGTCGTCGATCGATTACCCCAACTTGGAGCTAAAGGCGCTTATCTGAAACAACAGGTCCGGGATAAGCTGGTGGAACATAAGCTTTATATTGATAAGCACGGCCAAGACTTACCGGAGATCCGCAATTGGAAATGGATACCGAACACGAAATAAAGCGTCGTTTCAGTGGCTAAATTTTATGGTTTACGTGGCCAAATGCAACGAGGGCAGAGTACAAGCAATCCGCGGAAGCGTCGTTGACGTGTCGTTCGGTCGATCTCTTCCTCCGATAAAGTCCGTTCTTAAAACCGGGGTTGACGGAAGCATTGTGATCGAGGTCATGAGTCAGCTCAGCCCGAGTCGGGTGAGGGGCATTGCGCTCACCCCAACCCAGGGTCTCGCACGTGGCATGGCGGTGATCGATACTGGGAGCCCATTGCTTGCGCCTGTGGGGCGACAGATTATTTCCAGGATGTTTGACGTATTTGGCCAAGTAATCGATCGCGAGCCGCCGCCGAGCGAACTCCAGTGGAGGTCGGTGCACCAAGAACCGCCGCCGCTCGTCGAACGCTCCAGCAGTTCGGAGATCTTCGAAACCGGCATTAAAGCGATCGATGTTTTGCTGCCGTTGGAAAAGGGCGGAAAGGCGGGACTGTTGGGTGGGGCTGGGGTTGGTAAAACCGTTCTCTTGACCGAGATGATTCACAACATGATCGGCAACGAAAAGGGTGTTAGCATTTTTTGCGGAATCGGTGAACGTTGCCGGGAAGGGGAGGAACTTTACCGCGGAATGAAAGACGCCGGAGTGCTAAGAAATATGGTTATGGTTTACGGGCAGATGAACGAGCCGCCCGGCAGCCGTTTTCGGGTCGGGCATGTCGCAATGACCATGGCGGAATATTTCCGAGACGACGAACGTCGCGATGTTCTTCTGCTGATCGACAATATCTTCCGGTTTGTTCAAGCCGGCATGGAGGTATCGGGCTTGCTCGGGCAGATTCCATCTCGGCTCGGTTATCAACCGACGATAAGCACCGAACTATCGGGTCTTGAGGAAAGAATCGCAAACACGACGGCCGGTGCAATTACATCGATTCAAGCAGTCTATGTTCCGGCGGATGACATGACCGATCCGGCAGCGGTTCACGTATTTTCTCACCTATCCGCTTCAATTGTTCTGTCCCGAAAACGCGCTGGCGAAGGCCTCTATCCGGCGATTGATCTGCTGCAATCAAGTTCAAAGATGGCCACGCCTGCTATTGTGGGAGAAAGACACTACGCCATCGCTCAAAAAACTAGGCAGACATTGGCCCAGTACGGCGAGCTTAAGGACATAATTGCGATGCTTGGATTGGAGCAGCTCTCATCGCTAGACCGGCAGATGGTTGCTCGGGCAAGACGTCTAGAGCGGTTCCTTACGCAGCCCTTCTTTGCAACCGAGCAGTTTAGCGGGATAAAGGGAAAGCAGGTAAGCTTGAAAGACGCCCTTGAAGGCTGCGAGCGGATCTTACGAGACGAGTTCAAAGACTATCCAGAAAGCGCCCTCTATATGATTGGCGCGATTTCGGAGGCGAAGAAGCCGGAATCCCTACCGTTGGTCGGGGTAGAAAAGGTTTTTGGACAAGACTCAAAGCCTCCTCTCCAAAACCTGACGAAGCAGTCGGACTAGCAATTGACGTGAACCTCAAGATTCTCCTCCCGTTTGAAATTTTCGCAGCAATAGGCAATGTCGCGCGAATTGTGGCCACCACGCGCACCGGCGAAATTGGACTCCTCCCGCACCGCCTTGATTGTGTAGCAGTGCTCAGCCCCGGAATCCTGAGTTTCGAGACCGAGGGCCAGGGCGTCTCTTATATCGCCCTAGACGTCGGTGTTCTCATCAAGGCGGGGGAGGAGGTAACTATATCTGCCCGTCACGCAATCAGGGGGAAGGCTCTTTCTGACCTTCACGAACGCATCAAAAGCCAGTTTCTAAAAATTGCGGAGCATGAAGGCGAACTGCGAGCAGTCATTTCCAAGATGGACAGTACTCTGCTTGCCCAGTTTCGCGATTTCAGTCATGGACGATAACCGCAAATACCCGCCCGTCGCCGACGCCAACTTTGCAAAAAAGGTTGGCGCTCAAGCCTCGCGGAAGATAAAGACGCTCGAGAATGGGAACCGGAGCGTTTGGTTCGGGCTGGGTATGTCCGGCTTAGTTGGGTGGTCGGTGGCGGTGCCTACAGTCGTCGGCGGATTAGCTGGATTTTGGTGGGACCGACATCATCCCAGCTCGCACTCGTGGACGCTGGCGCTCCTGGCAGCGGGACTCTTCATTGGTTGCTGGAATGCTTGGCATTGGGTAGTCCGCGAAGATCAGGCAATGCACGACGATTCGGAGGATTGAAATGAGTGAAGATATTCATCTTTTCGGATCGCTCTTCGCTGGTGGCCTTCTTGGCCTAATATTTTTCGGAGGACTTTGGTTTACGATTCGACGCGCTGTCTTCTCGCAGAACCCAGGGATGTGGTTTTTGCTGAGTTTGATCTCTAGGATGAGTCTTGCGGTCGCGGGCTTTTACGTGGTGTCTTCCGGTAGTTGGAAGAGGCTGCTCGCATGTCTTGTCGGATTTTTAGCCGGCAGGATCTTGCTAGGAGCATTCTTTCGCGGGTTTCCAGGAGTTGACTTGGCTCTTAAGTCCAAGGGAACGAAATGAACCTAACGTCCGACCAACAAGTTGTTTGGCAGCACAGTTGGATTAAACTGAATGGGACTCTCATCGCGACTTGGGGGGTAATGGCAGTCTTAGTTATCGGTGCAAAACTGGTGACGCGGAGACTTTCCATCAACGCGCCGATATCTCGCTCGCAGGCTTCTCTCGAGCTCATTGTCACTATGATTGAACGGCAAATTAAAGAGGTTGGCCTTGAAAGTCCGGAACCTTACATCGCATTCCTCGGTACTCTATTCCTCTTTGTTGCGGCTTCGAGCCTCGGCACGATCATCCCTGGGTTTCAGCCACCAACTGGTTCGCTTTCAACTACCGCCGCCCTGGCCCTCTGCGTCTTTATCGCAGTGCCCTATTTTGGAATACGCCGACAAGGGCTGAAGAGCTATCTGGGGACCTATCTTAAGCCCACAGTGATCATGCTTCCTTTTAACATTATCAGTGAGCTCTCACGAACCCTCGCTTTGGCCGTGCGTCTCTTCGGAAATATGATGAGCGGCGTGATGATCGTGGCGATTTTGTTAACTATTACCCCTTATTTTTTCCCAATTGTCATGACCGCGCTCGGTCTCCTTACCGGCATGGTCCAAGCCTATATTTTCAGTATCCTAGCAGCGGTCTATATCGCAGCAGCTGCCGGGGTCCAAAAACGTAAAGAAAAAACGCAGAGCGCGCTTCTATTGCTCCAATAAACCAACAGATAAGTTCTCTAAAATACCAATTTATGGACAGCTCAACGCTAATCGCAGTTGCTTCAATCGTCACCGCCGGCCTCACCACAGGAATCGGCTGCATGTGTCCAGCGTTGGGAGAGGGACGAGCAGTCGCCACGGCACTGACCTCACTCGCGCAGCAACCCGACGCATCCGCGACGATCACTCGAACACTGTTTGTTGGCCTGGCGATGATCGAATCGACTGCGATCTATTGCTTTGTCGTCTCAATGATTCTCATTTTTGCGAACCCGTTCTGGAGTCATGCAATCGCCAGCGTAACAAAATAAAATATGCTTATCGATTGGTTTACTGTTGGCGGTCAGATTTTCAATTTCGTCATCCTCGTCTGGTTATTGAAGAAATTTCTCTACAAACCTATTATTTCGGCGATCGCCTCGCGGGAAAAACGAATCGCTGATGAAATGGCCGAGGCCGTCCAAAAGAAGTCTGATGCGCTGAAGAGTTGCGATGACTTGGCAGGCAAGAATGCGGAATTTGACAAGGAGAAGGCCGCGCTGCTTCTCAAGGTCTCAGCTGATGTGGAACTCGAACGGCGGAGGTTATTTGAGCAGGCCAGCAAATCAACTGAGGGCCTTCTTATCCATTGGAAGCAGGAGCTAGACGTTAAGGGTCGCGATCTCGTTCAAGAGATAAAAGCTAAGGTCCAAAATGAGGTATTCGCCATTTCCCGGCGAGTGCTAGCGGATCTCGCTTCGGTCGACCTTGAGGATCAAATGACGGCCATCTTCATCCATCGAGTGAGCGAGCTCAAGGAAGAGCAAAAATCGAAGCTCAGAGGTGCCATAATTCGAGGAGCAGCCACGACGGTGATTCGAACGGCATTCGAGCTCAGCTCGGGGAATAAGGCTGCGCTTCAGAATACGATTAATGTGACATTTTCCGAAGCAGTATCTATTCGGTTTGAAACCTCGGACGCTCTCGTCTGCGGGATTCAGCTCATAGCCGATGGCGAAAAATTATCTTGGAGCATATCCGACTATCTCTCGGCCCTCGCTGAAGAGATTACCAATACCTTGGTAACGCAATCCCGTGTTCAGATGCCTCTGAGTTGAATTTCTTAAGGATGAGTGCCGAATTAAATGGACTAGCCTCGCTCACCGATAGCCTATTCTCGGCGATCAGAAAAGGCCGTGAGGGCTTTGTCCCATCCTTGGAGTCACGTGAGATCGGAATTGTTATTCGTGTCTCTACTGGAATTGCCATCGTTTCCGGTCTTCCGGGTGTAGGCTACGACGAGCTCGTGAGTTTTCCGAATGGCCTTATGGGAATCGCCTTCAATGTCGACGAAGGAGAGGTCGGCGTTGTTCTCTTGGGCGCGCAAGCTGGGCTCCGAGCGGGAGACGAGGTTACAAGGACAAGAAGAGTTACCGATATCGCCGTTGGTGACTGCCTTCTTGGACGGATAATAGATCCGCTCGGACGACCCATTGATGGACTAGGGCCGTTTCCTGCGGATTCCGCCCGTAGGTCCGTGGAGCGGGCGGCTCCATCGATTATGGACCGCGCTCCTGTCGAGGTTCCGCTGCAGACGGGGATAAAAATTGTAGATGCTATCATTCCGATCGGTCGGGGCCAAAGGGAATTGATTCTGGGGGATCGGCAGATCGGAAAGACGGCGATTGCGATTGATAGCATCTTGAACCAAAAGGACAAGAATGTGCTCTGCGTCTATTGTGCTATCGGACAGCGTGCTTCGTCCGTGGCAAAGGTGATCGCTAAGTTGCGCGAATCGAGAGCCCTGGAATATACGGTTGTGGTCGTTTCAGAGGGAAATGATCCGCCAGGGCTTGCCTACATTACTCCGTACGCCGCGACGAGTGTCGCCGAGTACTTCATGGAGGCGGGACGAGACGTCCTTATCATATATGACGACTTGACCAATCATGCCCGAAGCTATCGGGAACTGTCGCTATTGTTGCGGCGTCCCCCTGGGCGCGAGGCATTCCCTGGGGACATTTTTTACATTCACTCGCGAATGTTAGAGCGCTCTACCCATCTTAGCAAAGAGCGTGGTGGCGGTTCATTGACTGCGTTGCCAATCATCGAGACCGAGGCACAGGACATATCCGCCTACATTCCGACTAATCTAATCTCCATCACAGACGGTCAAATTTATTTATCCCCGACGCTATTCGAGCTGGGCATTTTGCCAGCCATCGACGTCGGCAAGTCCGTTTCTCGCGTTGGGGGAGCTGCGCAATGTCCTATCTACAGATCGATTTCGGGTGACCTAAAGCTCGCCTATTCCCAATTTGAGGAGCTTGAATCGTTTGCTCGCTTCGGGACGAGGTTAGACAAAAATACGAAACGGATAATTGACCATGGGCAACGTATTCGGATTTGCCTAAAGCAGCCGGAATCAAAACCCGTAGCACTTCCGGAACAGATCGTGCTCCTGTTGGCCCTAGCCGCAAAGCTATTTGAGGCCGTGCCGATTGAAAACGTCGCTCAGGCGGAGCAAGCACTGAGGCTTGCTGCAAAACACTTGGAAGAAGGCCTGGCCGCCCGGTTGATTGTGGACGATAGGTTGAACGATTCAGATCGAAATGTGCTTCTCGAGTTAGCTGAAAGAGCATTGGCCTCGTTTCGATCTCTCCCGACGGACATTTCAAAAGCGCCGGAGCCAAAACATATGGAGATCACGGCTAGTTCAAAGGCGAATGCCTCTGGGTGCGGATCGTCACCCAGCAAGTCGGCAATGACGGAAACGTAGTCAACGCGGATAATCTATGAGCGGTTCAACTGAGGCTCTTCGAAAAAAGATCGAGGGTGCGGCAGATCTAAAGGGTATCGTTCGATCTATGAAGGCGATGGCTGCTTCAACGATTGGACAATATGAGGAGGCAGCAAGGTCGTTAGACCAATACTACTCCAATCTCGAAATCGGTCTTGGCGCCTGCTTCAGGGAGATGGAAAGGGGAGGGTTACTACCGGAGCCAAGCGCGCCACGCGAAGCGACCATAGGTGCCGTTATCTTCGGTTCCGATCAGGGCCTTGTTGGCAGATTTAACGAAGTCTTATTGGACTTCGTGACCCGTACGCTCGGCCTTCTTCCGAGGAAAACTTCGATCATTTTAGCTGTTGGCGAGCGAATGCACGCTTCGTTGCCGGAGGCGGGACTAACCAATTCGATTCTTTTTGCGGCTCCTGGATCCGTTGACGCGATCACGGAGCTCGTTGGAAGAATATTATCTGAGATTCAGAAGGCACGGGAAGTCGGTGAGGTCTTCGAGGTATATGTTTTCCACAATCGGCCAAAATCTTCGGCGATTTTTGAACCCTCGAGCGAACGTCTTCTTCCACTCGACCATCTATGGAGAAATACACTACGAGCGGTTCCATGGCCGACAAAACTAATGCCCGAATTGATTGGAGGGTGTGACAACGTTTTTCCGGGATTGCTGGAAGGGTATTTGTTTGTTTTGTTGTTTCGGGCCTGTGCTGAATCGTTGGCCAGCGAGAACGCAAGCCGACTTGCGGCAATGCAACGGGCGGAAAACAACATCGCTTCGATCATCGAGGACTTAAACCTCGTCTATCATCGCGCCCGACAAGAATCGATTGATGAGGAATTATTCGATGTGATTTCGGGGTATCAGGCGCTGATCAGCGAGGCGCAATAAGTGCTTTCCGTTTTCGCTCTGAATGCTGGTTTGTCCCTCGCCGCATTGTAGGTGTCACTTATTCTCATCGGTAAAATTTCGATGTCGGCATGCCACACATGTCACCAGGAGGTTCTCTCGCTTTTGGAAGAAGCGATCCGTAGTTTGTGAGAGGTTACGGAACAAGGACTGCAGCGCCTTCAAATCGGCCGGCACGGAGGTCAGCAAGGGCCTGATTAGCTTGCTGGAGCGGATACCGCGTGGTTTTGGTCACGATCCCGATCTTTGGTGCGAGTTCCAAGAACTCAATGCCATCCTGCCGTGTAAGATTCGCAACTGACACGAGCTGTCGTTCTTCCCACAGCGAGCTGTAAGGAAAGCGTGGAATATCGCTCATATGGATGCCTGCGCAAACGACTCGTCCGCCCTTGCGTACCGCCTTTAAGGCTAGGGGCACGAGATCGCCAACAGTTGCAAAGATGATCGCCGCATCAAGAGGCTCCGGTGGCATAAAATCAGATCCTCCCGCCCATGTCGCGCCTAGCCCTCGCGCGAAGTCTTGGGTCACGCTGTCGCCAGGACGGGTGAAGGCAAACACAGATCGCCCCTGCCACTTGGCTACTTGTGCCACGATATGGGCTGCGGCACCGAAACCGTAAATCCCGAGTTTTTTCCCTTTGCCAGCGATCGCCAGCGAGCGCCATCCAATCAAACCCGCACATAGCAACGGTGCTAAGGCCAAGTCGCTACCGGTTTCACTAAGCGGAAACGCAAACCGCGCATCGGCAATCACTGCTGTTGCAAAGCCCCCATCGCGCGAATAGCCAGTAAATAACGGGTTATCACAGAGGTTTTCCTCATTATCGAGGCAATATGGGCACACTCTGCAGGTGTGTCCAAGCCATGGAATTCCGACCCGCTCGTTGATACTTAATCCCGCGACGCCAGTTCCAATCGCGTCAATCCGGCCAACGATTTCGTGACCGGGGATAATCGGAACTCTCGGATTCGGTAGCTCTCCGTCGACTACATGAAGGTCGGTGCGGCAAACACCGCAGGCAGCTACTCGTACTCGAATCTCACCCGGCCCTGGATGCGGGTCAGGAAGTTCTGTCCATTCTAGATTTGTCCGGAGTTTTTTTAGAACCATTGCGTGCATGAAGTCTCCCGGATTGCCTCAGTTTCATTTGTGGTGTAATCGATCGTTGGTTAGACAGTTGCTGGCGATGGGCCGGTTACGACCGAGATCCAAGCCCGATGGGATCGAGCGGGCGGATTGCAGCGACTTCGAGATCACAACTATGCTGGACGGCGTGCGTTCATGATATGGGGTGTTGCCCGCAGCTTTTGGCTTTAGCCGACAAAGACGCCCCAAGGTGAACTCCCGGGGGTTATACCCCATATTACAAACAAGCGATTGGGCAGATAATCACGAGGGAAACCAAATACTGCCGCAGTTACGCCAAATCACTCCCCACCTTCTAAAAAATTATGCCTTTGTCTACGGACCTCTCCGGCGCCCACATGCGCGCCTACGACGCCATTTTCCAACATCCGCTCTCGCACAATCTAGAATGGCACGATGTCTACGCGATGCTTCGCCAGTTGAACCGCAATGTGTCCGGCGCCACCGCTGGCTCCGTGAATCAGAATTCGTTGACCCTTCAAAAGGCCGCCAGCGTCGAAGAGAGTTTGCCACGCGGTCAGGCCGGCAAGCGGCAGGGCTGTTGCGTGGAGATGATCGATCGAGTTTGGCTTTAAAGCTACCTCTGATTCCTTGATGACAACAAACTCGGCGTAGGCGCCATCGCGGGAAACATCGGGGTGACTAAAGACTTCATCTCCTATCTTTAGGCTCCTGATGCCAGAGCCGAGGCCTTCCACAACCCCAGAAACATCCCAGCCCAGCACCAAGGGAAAAGTGTGATGCAAGGTTTCTTTGAGCTGCCCTTCGCGAATTTTCCAGTCTACCGGATTGATTCCGGCTGCATGGACCCGGACCAGTACTTCGCCAACGTCTGGGTGGGGGCAAGGAGCGTCTTCATAAGTGAGGACCTCAGGGCCGCCGTAGGAATAGATACATACTGCCTTCATGGTTTTCATGTCAAAGCATTGGGGCGGCTTGAATAGAACTCTCGGGCCTTGGCAAGTAGCTGGTCTGTGGTCAAGTGATGCACGTCAACCACCAGCGATCCAATGATACGACTGGCGACCTGAGGCCGATGAATCGCGACCCAGGCAATAAATTCGCCCATCTCGCTGCTCGATCCGGATCCCGAGCCGAAGACGAGAACCGGGCCATGGGATCCAAGGGCT
>Ga0206803_1151_pt1 | contig 13177 bp, 12 predicted proteins | sample Alteio_BWOrgCont_61_FD_152909 | JGI IMG/M metagenome (GOLD analysis project Ga0206803, IMG submission 152909) | Enriched cells from forest soil in Barre Woods Harvard Forest LTER site, Petersham, Massachusetts, United States -... | ecosystem: Environmental > Terrestrial > Soil > Temperate forest >... | reverse complement strand
TTTCAAAAATTATTTGTACGGAAGGTTTTTCTATAGATCTTGGATTATCAGCTTGGAGACTTGAGAAAAACGATCAATACCAGATAGGGCGCAAAGACTATTATTTTGGTTCCCTAGAAGGACAGAGCAAGGAGCTTGAAGACAAATTATTGAATCTTACCGGAAAAAAAATAAAGCGTATGAGCGTAGATTCCTCTGGAATGGATGTGAGATTGGAATTTGAAGATGGGTATGTTTTTGAGATTTTCACCCATTCTAAAGTTGAGCCATGGAAAATCTATAGTAAAAATGAGATTATCTTGCATGCAAAGATAGAAAATACAGAAAACTAAACTGAAATCTGAGGTTTTATGAACTATTTTGAGCTTTTCACTTATGTTGGTTTTGTTCCGTTGTTTATTTTTATTATTTCTGTTCAATCTATTGTTTTTTGGATTGTTTGTAAATCAAAAAATGAAAGACAATGGAATAAAAGGTTTTATCAATGCGTAGAAGTGTTTGAAGATTCTCGTGTAGATTCATCTGTTGTTTGGTCTTTTTTGACAGACCCTGACAAATTTATGAATTTTAATTATAAAAATAAAATTAAGTGGGTTAATTTTGAACAGCCATTGAAGTTAGGTAGTGCAGTTAGAATAAGAATACGGAAAGGATATGGGTTCAAGGGATTTCTTTCATTTTTTGAGCCGGAGTCGAAAATTGTATTTGAATATCATGTATGGCCGAATGCGGCGAGATACATCTGTGAAATTGAGATGATTCGATTAGAAGATAAGACACGATATATTTTGCGAATGAAAGTGAAAAAACTTCTGGTCCCTCTAATTAAGAAAATATATCCACGAATCGATGAGAAGATGAAAAAATTAGGTTCAGAATTATTACATAATTGTCTCGTGATTTGTGAGAAAAAATCTTCCAAAAATGATCAACAGGAATCAACGATTCAAAATCTTGAAATAGCCACTCCCTCCTTGTAGATCCTACCCTTGAAAATCGCAGCTTTGCAAAAATCTTGTTGTGTAACACAGGTTGATAGAGCCGCAGTCTATCTTCCCTGCCGCCTCGGTATGATGGCTCGGGCCTACGAGGGTTCCATCCCTGCTTTTGTTCCTGCTGCATCCTGAACTTGGGTCGAAATGCTGGGCGGAGTTGTGGGAGGTAAGGGTCTCTTAAAATAAATGAGACCAAACAAAACCGCTAAAGCTACTATCCCGAGGCTCAGTCGGGCAATTTTAGGCCAAACTTTTTGAGCCAGAAAGGCAAATCCAATACTAAGAGCGCCAATCAAACTGAAAGATAATCCCGCCAAAAGTATCAGACTGTCGGATATAGACTGTTGAAAATGCAATACCTGCAATCCGCCAACTGCTATTGTGACCACCACAAAGAATAGACCTATGATTTCAAGGTGCCGTTTCTCGTAGGTCTTTATAGTTTCTTCATGTTGTTTTGCCGTACATTCAAATCGCCTCGTTGCATGTTCTAGGGTCTCCTGGACTTGTTTTTCTAAACCTAAGATATCCAGTAGGGACTCCCGACGAGTCAAAAGGTGGTCATAGAGATTGCCTGTTTGATTAGCCCATCCTTCTTTGAAGACTGAATTTAATAGGTCGAGCGCTTTTTTAGAGGGTAGACACCGAAAATAGTGAAGGAGGGCTATTACACGCCTTCTTGCAAAGGCCCCTTCTTGTAGGCTGTAAGGTGTATTTTTTACAAAAGGGGAGAGGGTTTCAAATATTCTCAGGGATGTTTTGAGCTTTTCGACACATGCGTTTTGCGCGCCTTCTTCTTGCAAGGCAAGGGCAAAAAGGTACTGTAACCCTGGTAGGTTAGGGTGTTGTTCAGAAAGCTGTTTGAGTTGATTGGCTCGGTGAGTATCTTCGATTGGGGGAAGCGATTTTGCTAAGTGCATGAATAGTTCGATATCTTGAAAAGGAAACGGAGGAACCACTTTACTAACGTGATCCCAGAAGGTCGTTCTATCAATGATGAGTAATGCTTGGTCGATTCGAAAGAGTTGCTCGAGTATTTCGAAATCTAAGGGCACAGAAAAATCTTTGTGTGATGCCGAGGCGGTTAAGTCTTTTGAAGCATGGACAAAAAGTTCCGCTGCTTGCTGGACTTCTTTTTTTAATATTCGCTCGCAGACAACGTTAAATTCAGCAACATGTGCTCTCATGATCATACCACTATCTCAATGCCCAATCTCGCTTTCTCTCCATAGCTGTATCCGATCGGACGAAGAGACCAAGGAAAGCCGAGAATATTATCAGGTCTTGTTTTTTCGGGCGAGGGTTAGATCATCTGATAGATAGGCTTTCGGAACAGATGCAACTGCTTCTTCATTTGGAATAGGAAGCCTCTTTTTGTGAAGAAGTTTGGGACCTGATTTGATTGTATGATTGAAGAATTGTTTTCGAATTTCTCTAGCTAAAGTCTCGGCTAAAAGTGATGGTACTGCATTCCCGATTGAGAGAATCATTCTATAAACGGGCTATAGTTTAGTGTTATTGGTACGCGCGCGCAATGCTTCATAGAGCTGGGCTGGCCCGAGGAGCACATCCTTGAGACCTTGGCGTACTTTCGGTGAATCTAAGGCCTGTCTACTCATGACTGAATGAGCTGCGAAGGCGTCCATGATCGCAATTTCAATCCCTTTAGCCAAATCGGATGAACTTGCGAATTGTTCTTTCGTATTGTTCCCCGCTTGCTGAATCAAGGTTTGTGATTCGAGGAGCTTTCCTTTGATTACGTTGTTGACATACACTAGCTTATCATCGTCTGTTAGCTCTCCATCGAATAGATCATTTACTTGTTCGATGATCTCGAAAAGTGGCATCTTTTCTTTTGTTTGCACAGCGCCTGATCCTGCCTCTGTAAGCGGCTGAAGTTTAGCAGATCCTCCCTCCGTTAGTGGCAAATCTTTTTTTCCTCTGTTCTTCAAGGTGTGATGTGTAAGAACAATTTTCGATAGATCGATCCCTTCGCGTTCGCGCCCGAATTCTAGAAGTGGTAACAAACGTTTATAGAAGATGAATCGTTTTTCAATAGCAGTGTTTCCGTAATCAAAAATTTGGGAAAGAAAAGTGTACATATGCTGAAACGATCCAATATCACGCTTGAAGAGCACCAGTGCATTCAGTTCACTTTGAGCTTGTTCTTCGTCTTTGCTGCGATTCGCCGCCTTGGCGGACTTTAGCTGATTCTGAGCATTTCTGTAGTGTTTTATAAGACGGTCTGCAACAGGTTCTAATGCTCTGAAGAGTTCACTTTGTTTGGCTTCGGGATCTAATGCTATACTGACAACACGATCGACTTCTGAATCATCATAATAGCCTGTCTGATCAAGCTTAGCGCGCAAATTAAATACGAGATGAGGGTCTGTGATATTTTCCAGTTCTGCTGTGGTATGATAGGTTTTAAATGCATCTAGAACTTCCACCACATCATTAACAAAATCTAGCACATAGGTTGTCTCTTTACCTCGATGCGAGCGATTAAGGCGAGATAGCGTTTGTACGGCCTGGATTCCTCCCAGTTTTTTATCTACATACATACCGCATAATAAGCTCTGGTCGAAACCAGTTTGGAATTTGTTGGCTACCAGTAGGATCTGATATTCGTCGGTTGCAAAGGCTTCCGCTAAATCGCGTCCTCGTAGATTGGGATTTAGCGTTTGACTAGATTCTGTAAATGATTCGGGACCTGAATCTGGATCAATGACTTCTCCGGAAAAGGCTACCAAGGCGCCGATCTTATATCCCTGATTACGGATGTATCGATCCATGGCCAATTTCCAGCGCACGGCCTCCACGCGACTCCCTACAACTACCATAGCTTTGGCTTCCCCATCCAGCAAGGGCTCTATATTTTCACGAAAGTGTTCTACTACGATTTGTACTTTTTGGGAAATATTGTATGGATGCAGTCGAACCCATCGCATGATATCTTTTTTTGCTGAGCTTCGCTCGACTTCTTTCTCTGCATATTCCTGACCATTATTTGCTAATTTAAACGCCAACTTGTAGGGCGTATAGTTTTTCAATACATCGAGAATAAAGCTCTCTTCTATTGCTTGACGCATGGTGTAGACATGAAAAGGGGCCGGTAAGTTATCTTGTCCTGGGGGCTGATCTGGATGAGGGCAACGACCGAACAGCTGGATTGTCTTGGCCTTTGGGGTGGCTGTAAATGCTACGTATGTTATTCCCTTATTTCTCGCTCGAACTGACATTTGGGCGGCTAGTAAATCCTCTGTACTGACCGCGCCTCCGTCTTCTAATTCTTGAAGTTCTTCTATGGAAAGGACGGCTTTTAGTTTAGCGGCAGCTGTTCCTGTTTGAGATGAATGGGCTTCATCTGCGATGACAGCAAAAGTTTTGCCTTGGGTGGCGAGTTTTTGTACGGCCTTTAGAGCATGAGGAAAAGTCTGAATTGTACAAACTACGATTTTCTTATCGCTGGAAAGGGCTTTTGCCAGTTCTTCGCTCTTGCTTGAGCTTTCGCCTTTAATGGTTGCAACCACACCGACATTGCGCTCGAATTCAAATATAGCTTCTTGTAATTGAGTATCAATCACATTGCGGTCTGATACCACGAGAACAGAATCAAACAACTTCTTATTCTGAGCATCATGTAAATCAGCAAGAAAATGCGCCGACCACGCTATTGAATTAGTTTTGCCAGATCCTGCGGAATGTTGAATGAGATATTTTCCGCCTGGTCCCTCTTTCAATACTTCGGCTATAAGTTTGCGAGTGGCATCAAGCTGATGGAAGCGGGGGAAAATAATCTTCTCGATCTGTTTTTTGCCATCTTTGCGGGTCACGAGATAGCGACCCAGTATTTCTAACCAACTATCTCGGGCCCAAATGCGTTCCCAGAGATAGGAAGTAAGGTGGCCATGTGCATTAGGGGGATTCCCTGCTGCACCATCAGGACATCCCTGATTAAAGGGTAAAAAACGGGTTTCCGGGCCTTCCAGTTTTGTTGTCATCCGTACTTCTCTATTGCTTACCGCAAAATGGACAAGAGCTCCGTTGGGGAAAGAAAGCAGAGGTTCGGCTGCGTGTCCCTTTGGTCTAGGAAGGCGATCAAAACGGTATTGGTCTACCGCATCCTCAATGTTTTGAGTAAAATCAGTTTTTAGCTCAACTGTAGCTACTGGGAGACCGTTTAAGAATAACACGAGATCGATACAGCTTTCATTATGCAACGAATAGCGTACTTGTCGCACAATCCGAAGTCGGTTGGCAGCGTATTTAGCTAATATGTCAGGATTGAGAGTCTGCGCGGGTTTAAATTGGGCAAGCTGAAGAGGATGGCGAAGACCCATCATTTCGAACCCATGTCGCAATACATCTAGAGTACCACGCATATCTATTGATGAGCGTAATCGTGTTAGTAATGTTTCGCTGGCCTGTGTGCCGTGATTTTTTAGCAGGATTTCCCAAGTTTTTGGCTGGGTCGACTGAACCCATGCGATTACATCTTCAGGGAATAAAGCACGGGCCTTGTCGTATCGAGCAGCATCAGTTTCAGCATAAAGCCAGCCATGAGTGGCTAAGTGATCGCAGATTTCGTTTTCAAAGTTGATTTCCTTGTGCAGACTCATAAAATTTCCTGTTTAGTAGTTCCACGCACGTCGATTTTTCCGGTGACCGCAGAAGAGATGAGAGAAGTGCGGCGTTCTCGGAGAAGAGAGATGGCTTTATCGGCCTCAGCTATAAGGGCATCAATCTTAGCGGTCTCGCAATCAAGGTAAGTGGTGATGTCGATTTGTTTGGAAGTTGGTGGTAGAGTAATCGAGATACAAACAAGTTCACTAGCATTGATTGCTGGATAGCTAACGCCAACAGATCTCGCAATAACCTGTTCCACAAAAAAATTAGCTAGTAATACATATCCCAAAAAATCGGATGTGATGCGGTCTGTTGGTCGAATTACTGCAAAACCCGTCGATACGATCAAGTTGTCTTCTGGTGACCTAATTCGAGCAATTGCACGCAGGTATGTGCGGACAGTTGAAATAATGACATCGCCATGCCTTACTTTACGTCGGGCTCTTGATGGTGCTTTCGCATACAACATGGCCTCCTTAGTGGTGATACCGGAAACCTCGTTAACGCTCGAAATATCCACGTAAAGGATTTCTTTGTCAGGATCAGAATTTTCGTCGAGTACTGTATCGTTGTGAGAGGCGACGATTTTTAGAGGCACGATACCCCAATGCTTTGGAACCTCTCCCAGCCATTCTATACCGCTATCTTTCATTGACACATTGGGATTAAGCCCTTTACTGACGGCATGAGAAATAACGGCCTGGCGTTTTTCTTTCAGCAATTCGATGAGTCGTTGTTTCTCGGAGATGAGAGTGTCGATTTTGACTGTTTCCCAGTCGAGAAAGATTGCGATAGCGATTTGCTCTTCTCGGCTAGGCTGTAGGATGGGAAATTCCATCAAATCGTCTCGACTCATTTGCAGGGAGTTTGGCCGAACTCCAGTCAGAAATTTAGTGTAACCTTTTACGTATCGATCACTTCGCATCAAATAGTGTAAAAATCGTTTTTCCAATTTTTCAGAGATCCAGTAACTCCTATATGCTGGACTTACATGTCCCTCAAAATCGGAAACCCCAAGTCCTGCATAATTTAGCCACATCGTATTTACAACGAGCTGACCGGTTCTAACAATCCGATATCCGATAAGATCTTCATCAAGACGTCGACGATTTTCATCGTCATATTCTTTTATTTCGATGCCTCTGTAACCAGAAACAGATAGCATTTGACCAACAACAGCATCTTCGATTTTTTCATTACTCTCTATGAAAGCATGTCGAAATTTACCAATCTTCCAATGTTCAGGTATATCGCCTAGCCATTCCACGCTGCTCTTCTTGTATTTCTTGTAGAGATTTAAACTCATGCTGACACCCCTACCTTCTCAAGCATAGTTAAAATACGGTTGGTAATGCTTTTTAGTTCGGCGTCAATCTCATTCAATAAACGTGGTGGTTGAAATACATAGAAATGACGGGTGAATGGAATCTCATAGCCAATTTTAGTTTTTTCATGGTCGATCCATGCATCGGAAGCATGTGGTAAAACTTCGCGCTTAAAATAACTCTCTACACTTTCATTAAGTGGTACATTCTCGGTATCACGTAAATCAGTATTTGGCTGTGGTTTGTCCTTTTGTTTGCCTTTGGCTCCAAATATAATCTGACCTGTTTCATCACGCATTGGTCTTTCGATTGTAATAGTCCTGTATCCAAAACTTTCATTCTTAAAAATACGGCTAATAGGTACGCCATCTCGATCAACTTCTAAGAAGTCTCCAAGCGGTTCAGAGGCACCTCAAGGATCAGGAATAATTTGTCGCACAAGTTGTGCGACTATTCAGGCATCAAATCTTTTGAAGAGCATTTGAGTGCTTTTGCTAATCGCCCTATGTTTTCTAGGGAGATGTTTCTTTCTCCCCTCTCAACCGAGCTTACATAAGTGAAATGCAGGCCAGCTAGGTCTGCTAATTTTTCTTGAGAAAACTCAGATTCCGTTCTTTTTGCTCTAAGTATCTTCCCAAAAGCGATTTGTAATGCGGTTTTCCGGTTTTTTGGCTTGGTAGTTTTTTGTTTTGTCATAGCCTTCCTCAAATAAGCAAAGGCTATGCGTCTAATGATCAGGAATCTAGAGACTTAAAGTATAAAGACTTTAAGTCTAGTTTTGAGTTGGGTATACTGTCTGTAATTAGGGTGGGTTGTTTTTTAAATTATTATTTTACGATAAATGAACGGTGGGATGGATTTCTAGTGCTGTAGGATTCATAGCGGCGGAATCAATCTGAGGATGCTTATGGAAGAAATGATTTATGTTTTGACAAATGAGTGTATGCCCGGATTGGTAAAAATTGGCCGGACAGCGACTGGCATTGAGCAGCGTATGCGGGAGCTGTATACCACTTCTGTTCCATATCCCTTTCATTGTTTCTATGCGGCGGTTATTCAAAATGGGGAATTTGTTGAGAAAAAACTCCATTATGCATTTGGAGATCATAGAGTCCCTACAAATCGAGAGTTTTTTCTCATAGATCCGAATAGAGTGAGAGCTGCGATTGAGCTGGTAGCAATCAGAGAAGTGACCCCATTAAGTGACCCTGAAGTAACGACTGAAATGAAAGAGTATGCAGCTAAACGTTCTCATTTTCGCTTTTCATTGGCTAATATTCCGATTGGGGCTGAACTCCAGTTTGCCCGAGATGAAAAAATGACATGTAAGGTTATTGGTGATAGGACTGTTGAGTTTCAGGGAGAGCCTAGGAGTCTTAGTGCTGTTGCTTCAGAATTGCTTGGCAAATTAGGATGGAGATCCACTCAAGTTCAGGGGCCAATATATTGGCTATATGAAGGTGAAACTTTGGAAGAACGTCGTCAAAGGATCGAAGTAGAAGCTGGTCAAAAATACTCTTAATTGCCTATGTCATGCTTATCATTTAGAATATCGCATACCCCTTAAAAGTTTCAAACAAGCTATCTAGGATTTTAAGTAAGTTACAACTGGTCGGCTTGAGATTTTTTTCGGCAAATGTCCTATTTATAATACATTCAAAAGCCTGGCTTAGATGTTCTGGCATAATGACCCCATGGTTGCTTTCAGGCTGTGCAAAGACGAGGTATCCAGGGTGTGATCTAAACCATTCTATGAGTTCAGTTTCTAAACCGGCATCGACGTAAGTTTTAGATATGCTTTCCTCTAGCTTGTTAATCCTCTTTTTTAGGCTCACGAGATCCTTTTTGTCTGTTTCTCTAAAACAGAAATTCTGTCTTCCAATTCTTGTAGTTCCCGAAATTTCAGCACCTGATTAAGGATGTCATTTGCCGCACTTCGCTGTACGCTCGGAGAATCATCTTTATCGAGTAATCTAGCAAGCGTTGCAACTGCTTTACAGCTATTGACCTTCAGTTGATTGAGAGCGCTCTCAACGAGTTCATTTCGTAAGCGATTTATCTCTTCTTTAAACTGAGGCTTTTTTAGCCACTCATAATAACAATTGGTGCTTATGCCCGCCAGTTTACACCCTTCATCAATACAAGCATGTGAAGCGAGAATCGGTAAGGCTTGCCTCTGCTTTACGCTCAATTCATCATTTTTCATAATCTTTCATGAACCTTTTTAGTCTTTGCCATTCAATTACTGGCCATCGTTGCGTGATATTTCATTAATCGACTGTGTAAGTCGATTGTACCATATTTTGAGGTCCAAATTCGCAAAATCTTATTAGATATCTGATTCTCTTCACGAAATTCCCGCTACTATCCAATCTCTTATATTTCCGCCCATCCTGTAGTAGTCTCCAGGACTTTTTTCTTCTGGCACCGGCCAGGGTTTAAGATTTGGATAGGATTTTTGCCAATAGAGATATTCTTTTTTACCAGCTTCATCGAAGTCCAAGGCAAATATAATCGATTTTCTTTGTCGGAGCCATTGAGAGAGGGATGAATCTGGTTTTTTTTGAGCACCTCCAAGCGCGACGCAAGCGCATAAATCTCCTACCTCTTGAATAACAAGCATCGCATCAAATTCGGCTTCTACGATGACGGCTATCTCACACGAACGGTTGCCAAAAATCGGCACCATATTCGAGCTGCCTGGGACTTCGTAATATTTGCCGTAGAAATCTGCTTCTTTCCACTCAAATTTTCGAATTTTGAGCTTTCGAATGTCATTGCCCTCAAAGATAGGAATAACGATTCCGGCAGGCAGGCAGATCCATTTATGTTTTTCTGTTTCTTCAAAACCCCAATCTGCGCGCTGATAAAATGTCTTAACGGGGTTCCATCCAAGTTGGTTTTTCTTGATCGTATCGAAAGATAGACCCCGTTGGAAGAGCAGCTCTATTGATGTTTTGTCGATTAGAAGACGTTGAAGGGAATTTTCTGTAAAGATCTGAGCTTTATTTTCCCAAGAGTGAGAAGGGGGCCGAATGGGGGCCGGACCGGCTAGGTGCGCTCTGTATTGAAATTCAGCATTGGTATGCTCTTTCTGTACTTTGATGCATGCAGCGTGAAAGGACAACCTCTGAAAATCTCTGCAAAATTGAATGGCGTCACCTTTTGCATTGCACTGACGGCACCAATAGCGATCCTTTTCGGGCCAGAACATAAACCGATCGTTTCCTCCACAGCTAGGGCATGGGCAATGATATTCTCCTCCGCAGTTGCCCGATGTTTTACACAACTTAAATCCCATTTCTTCTGCTAGATCCAATAGATTCACACGGTTCTCCGGTGTAAAAGATCAAAGTGGTCAGGGTGGTCAGGGTGAAAATGTAAATTGCGCAAGAATTCTTCATAAGATCTCTCATGTAAGTGTTGAATTTCTTGGATAAATTGTGATTTTGCCATGACCACCCTGACCACTATGACCACTCCCAAATTACCGAATTTTGTTTATAGAATTTCTCAAACGAGTTTCGGCATTTTTCAAAAGGCGGAAATATGTACTTGACCGGCCTTTTTGGACCTTCTTCTCGTGAAGTTCGTTTTGTTTTCATCTCGGGAATAATTTCTCTAAGTCTTCTGCCTATCTGCTCCTTATCGAGAATAATTTTCTTCTCTTTCTCGCACCATGTTTTGTAGTTGTTATAGAATTGATCTATTGTTAAATCTTTCAGCTCGGTGGATGGGCCAATATTTGCATGATTCCAGGACTCCTCTTTGAGGGAGGCATAGATAAAGCGATCGATGCTTGACGCACTTCTGAGCTTCATATCGAATCCAGCAAAATTCTCCGGCATGATCCTCGGGTCGAATCCTATTAGATCTTCATGAAGCAGATCATACATGAGAGATTCGTACCCTCCACTTTCGAGCTGCCCTATGATTTTGCCGAAATAATCGAGATCTTCCTTCCGGTCAGCAGAGATATCAAGCACAAAGAATCTCCGGTCATCGGGATCGAGATGAATCGCCCAATCCTCGTTGCTGCTAACGATTAGATGCTTAAAATTGTCGATCCAATAACCATCTTTTTTCTTGCCTTCGATGAAAAACTTTTGTTCTGTGATCAGGGCTTTCAAAGCGCCAATTTTCCCCTTATTGCCTCCCCAGATCGCCTCATCAGCGAAAATCAAAATCGCATTTTTTAGATGCGAATTGAATCTTCCGAGAATTTGATCTAGATTTGCCAGCGGGGCATAATGAGGGCCGAGCAACCTGCCGATTGTTTCGACGAAAGTGCCCTTACCTGTTCCTTGCTTACCTCGAAGTACGAGCGCTGTCGCGACAATCCAAGGCTTTTGAATCAAATGCGCAAGCCATTTCTTAATGTAAAAATAGAGAGATTCTTTCCCGCAGCAGATAATGTTTTTCACATGATCCCAGAAAAGAGAGCAGTCTCCTTTTACAGGCTTGACTGCAAATCCTTTCCAAATATTGAAATTCCTATCATAGTGACCAGCAATTTTAGGGTTTAAGACGATGTTATCAAATGTGCGACGATGGGGACTTCGGAGCCAAATATGAGCCTTTGTCACCGGTTTCTTGCTCTTTTCGCTTGAAGGGTTGGGGACAACCTGGTTTTCATAGAGCGTCAAGAGAGACGCTTTCGAATCCAATACAAAGTCTGTTTTACCTTTTTCGATCAGGACGTATGTGGTCGAAGTATGAACGATTGCGAGAGTCTGATTGAGTTCATCCACGACGGAGGCTTCGAGAGCCTTTTGTTCTCGTTCAGAAAGAATAGAATCCTTTTTGCCTACAGATGTAGTCTTCTGTTTTTTTGAAGCTAAAGCTGTCAATTCATCGGCGCGTTTTTTGGATTTTGCCTTAGGAGTATTTTCATCTGAAGAAATAGCATTTTCTAGTACAATGGAGTTGTCCATAAGTGACCTGTTCCTTTAAGAGGCCGCATTCATTGAACGTGAGGTGCGGCCTTTGTTTTTTTTGATGTATTTATCTGCGTCCATGTTTTTCCAGCCAAAGGACAAACAGGTCTCGCCTAATCACCACTTTTTTTCCAATTCTACGTACCGCTGTCAGAAGGCCATTTCGGTGAGCGTGGAGAATGTAGTACCTCAACATTGAAATGGTGAAGCAAAACGCAGGATCATCGGCAATTTGCTGGACCGTGCAATACATCTGTTTAGGTTCTTCTGTCATAGTAATAAGCCTCGTCGTGTTATAAGCCTGGTTAGGCTTTGTTAATAGACTACATCTTGTGACAGTAGTTGATTTATCGTCCGTGGCACGCAGTAGCGTGATCGGGGAAAATGGGTGTAATCTGTGGGTTTTTGTGATTTATCTGTCTAACAAATAGTGTGTTGAGAAAAATTTGGACGTGGAAGATTAAGGAGCTTTTAGATTGGATTTTTCGATGTTCTGATATTTTCATTTGCGTTCTAAAATGGGAGGATAGAGAGGTTTGGACGGCTTCTTTTGTTGTTGACGGCGTGATTGACAAGGTATTCGGGTATTTTCTTCAGTATGGGGGAACGTGAGAAATGCCTCGGGAAGAATGGGAATGCTTCCTTTAGGTAATAATTTCATAGAAGCGATATGAAAATAGTCCTCGAGATCGGCGAGGGTTAAATGAGGAAAGAGCTTTTGTTGGCGATCGGATTTTATACTTCCTAAATATTCGTCTATTAAATTAGTCAAATCAGAAGAGAGGGGGATTTTTTGATTATCGATATTTAGAGTCCCATGAAACACATCGGCTGTAGTTAGTTTTAAGAGACGCTTGAGTGAAACTTTTCTTGTGGGATTTAGAGATATATAGAACATTACCCAGAGCAATAGGACTATTTCTCCTTTAGCTTGGTTTTCTTTAGGGTTTTCTAGAAATATTTCGGCGAAATAATAAATAAATAACGCGTACGTTTGCCGATCTATAGATTGACCTGTTTTCCAACGACCGGCGGGAATTCTTTTTTTTAAAAACTGTTTAGGAGAAAATCGTTCTGTGATCGCAGCTTTCTTTTGTTTGTCAGTCCATTTGAGGTTTGCAAATATGACTGTCTCAAGTCGGTCTCGCCAGTAGCTCTTGAAATCATCAAAATCTTTTCTTCTTCTCGATTGGGTAAATTTCAGTAGAAGTTCATAGGCTTGGGCGTTTGTACTACCAGGATTTGGTGCTAATTCAATTTTTACGAGAGTTTTAAGAATTCTAGGAGATTT
>Ga0206803_1148_pt1 | contig 13293 bp, 10 predicted proteins | sample Alteio_BWOrgCont_61_FD_152909 | JGI IMG/M metagenome (GOLD analysis project Ga0206803, IMG submission 152909) | Enriched cells from forest soil in Barre Woods Harvard Forest LTER site, Petersham, Massachusetts, United States -... | ecosystem: Environmental > Terrestrial > Soil > Temperate forest >... | reverse complement strand
TTTCGAATGGAAAAAGTTTAGGGCACCTCCCAACAGCGTCTCTAAAAATTTCACTATGCAGAAACTTATAAGCAGTTATACACGATTTCATGTATAACCATGTATAGCCATGTATAACCATGTATAAATAGGTATAAGCTGTGGACCCTATTAAAAACCCTTTTTCGCCCGGTGCTGGATCTCCGCCGCCTGAGTTGGTAGGGCGCGACGCGACCCTTGACCAGGCACGAATTCTTCTTGGTCGTGTAAAGCTGAAACGACCAGAAAAGAGCTTGTTACTTACAGGGCTTCGCGGTGTGGGTAAAACAGTACTCCTCAATGAAATTGAGTATCTCGCTAAAGAGGCTGGATACCGAACAATTTTCATAGAGGCTCATGAAAACAAAGCACTGGGACCTCTGATTGCTCCTTATCTACGAGGTCTTCTTTTTGATCTGAATCGAATCGCCGGAATAAGTGATAAAGTTAGACGAGGTTTCGCTGTTCTGCGGAGTTTTCTTGGAACGCTTGAGTTTACGGTGGATGATGTAACCATCGGTTTGGATATTGATTCGGAAAAGGGCTCGGCTGACAGCGGTGACATCGAGATCGATTTGCCTAATCTTTTCGTCGCTGTTGGTGAAGCAGCCGAGGATCGTAAATGTGCCGTTGCCATCCTAATCGATGAGATTCAATATTTCAGCCAAAAGGAATTAGGCGCATTAATCATGGCCGTGCATAAGATCCAGCAACGCCAGCTTCCTTTAGTTCTCTTAGGGGCAGGTCTCCCTATACTACCGGGATTAGCTGGAGAATCAAAGTCATATGCTGAGCGGCTGTTTAGTTTTCCGGATATTGGCGCGCTATCAGAAGAAGATACTATGATAGCCCTAAAGGGGCCAGCTCAAGCCTCAGGAGTGACTTTCGAATATTCGGCGCTAAAGGAAATATTTCGTTTAACCAAAGGTTATCCATATTTTGTGCAAGAATGGGGTTATCAAGCATGGAACTTAGCCAAGACCAGTCCTATCACCTTGCAGGTAGTCCAAGAAGCAACGGTTGCGGTTATCCCTCGGCTAGATAAAAATTTCTTTCGCGTTCGCTTTGACCGACTTATTCCCAGCGAAAAGCGGTTTTTGCGCGCGATGGCCGAGTTCGGACCTGGCGCCCACCGTACTGGAGATATCGCGGATATGTTGGATGTCAAAATCAGCAGTCTTGGGCCTGTTCGAAGTAGACTCATCAGGAAAGGAATGATCTACAGCCCCGCGTATGGCGACATGACATTTACTGTGCCGCTATTCGATGAATTCATGATTCGGGCAATCCCCAAGTTAAGGGCATAATCAGATCCAAACCTTTGATATCGTCAAACTAGCGCGATGTCCAAATCTCTTATTATAAAAAAGGCCGGGAGGTTATCCCGGCCTAATTTCAGCATTCAGCATTTTGCGTTCTGCATTTGTTTTGGAGGTGGGGAGACGCTATTTCAGAACTTTTCATTCGAAAATTCTGCAATTACCTATTCTGTTAGAAGATTGGCGACGGCTTCGTAGAAATTGCGGGGTTCGTTGTCTTTGAATTCTTTATAAATGAAAACTTCTCGCCCTTGATCGTCTTTAACTAAAGCTCCGTGTTCTTTGAATCCAATCTCAAGACGTAGCTTTTCTCTAATCGGTGATTCGAGCACTTCAGGACATAAAATCCCTGCGGCAGCTACAACATCCCACATTCGGTAAAGCTCCACATTTTCAACTATTTTGTAGCAGTCAGCGATATACTTTGAATAAATAGTGGCTTTTTTATTTCTGAGGATTTTCATGAAATCTTTGGGAATTGTTTTCTCAGAAATATCCAGCGGATATAAATAGAGAGCGAACGAAGTGTTTTTAAAAATCCAATCTGCGGCTTCTACATCACAAAATACATTCCATTCAGCTTTTTCATTTAGAAGCTCCTTAGGAATCTCTGGACTATCTAGGATATTGCCCGGGATATCGATTGCTCCACCCATCCAATGTAATTCGCTGACTTTGGTGATTAATTCAGGATGAGCCTTAAAGGTATCGGCAATTGTCGTTAGAGGGCCGGTAGCGACTATCTTAACTTCGCCCGCTTTCATCAACATGTTAGCAAGAAGATGATTGCCTTCGGGTAAAGACAAAAAGTCATAATTGGTGGTTTGACTTAGACACGGTAATTGATCTATAGCATTAGAATGCAATCTCCATTGCCAGGGGAACTGTATCCACACCCTGGACGAACTTAAGCCCACTTGAGTATCCATGTTTAAGAATTTGGTAGTTTTAAGATAAGCTGACAGGGCAGAGATTGGCTCACAGTCTGCATTGGTGATGACCACGCCAGGAAAATCGAAAACATGTTTGGTTTTTTCTTGAGCCGCGGCGATTAATACAGTTGTTGCAAAATCATCGACACCTCCATCTGAACTATGGATGATGGAGAACATTGCACCTAGCAGCAGTGGACCTAAAACCATAAACACCTCCTTTTATAGACAACCAAGCGGGAGGCTTATACAAGACTAAAAAATTTTAGAACAAGAAGAAAGAGCTAATCTCGAATGAAAAATTGTGTAGAGAAAAAGGCTCGGAATTTTCCGAGCCTTTTTGTTTTGGAGGTGGAGAGACGCATTCAGAACTTTTCAGTTTGAAAAATTGAAAGATTTCCTTGAAAAACACCTTAGGAGCAACGCGGTTAGGGTAAGGGAACTTTCCTTTGCGAAAATGCTTTAACGCTTCGCTTTAGATGGAGTACGTTTTCTGGGGGAAGGGCGTTTGGTTTGTTTGGTAAGACGGTTTTTTTTGTGCACTTCATAGGTGACTTTTCCTTTTTTTACCGTTATTTTCACTTTATACTCTGAAAATTCCAGAACTTGGGAATCCTCTGCGGCATATACTTCATCGAAAATAACAGACAACAGGCTCCCTTCAGGAGAAAAAAAACCAACTCCTAAACCAGTTTTCGCTTCGATTGCGTCGTCTTTGGGGCCGGAACTCCATGAAATGCTGAGCTGTCCGGAACCTTCGATCGGATGGAAAAATACTTTACCTTGTTTCATGGCTTTATCTCTTTCAAGCCTTTATGTTTTGAACGGATTGCTTCGCCTGTACTGTACATGGTTGAAAAGTAGTTGCCGCTTTCCGCTTTTTTCACAATTACAACTAGATATCGTCCATTGTCAAGACGATAAAAGAGATGGTATTGATGGCTGGTTTGCTCCTCGAAGATTTTGGTAGGATCCTTGAGTACTCTTTCGATGAGTTCTAGCAGCATGTCTTCAGGGAGCATGGAAAAGTGTTCCTTCGCATGGAGAAATTGGCTTCTCCAATGATAATTCTGTCTTTTGTAATTGCTGTGATTATCGTAACGATTCTTCTGCTCATAGATCCCCTGATGAGAGAATAAGTATGGCAGATCCATAAAAAAAGCCCGAGACTTTTTCTCGGGCCTTAGGTTTGGGAGATGGAGAGAGACGCATTCAGAACTTTGGATTGGGAGAAAATTTGCTTTTCTCTTCTTCAACTGTCTGTTTATGGCATTCCAGCGATATAGAGAGTTTGACAATTTTGATCTTCTTGGTTATGTTACTTTTTCCTAAAGTTACTTAACCAAAGGATTCCCGTTATGACCCAGATCTCAAATGCCGACAAGCAGGCCCGTTTCCGCAAAAAGGAACAGCTCAAACGCCGTGCCGATAATATCTTCCGTGAATGGCAACATAAGGTATCGACATGTAAATGGAAATCAATAACACCACAGGATATCCAGCATTCGCTTGACAAAGCTATCGATCTCCCTTCTGGCTGGACAGATAAAGATTATGAACACGCAGAGCAAACCCTTGCGCAACTTCACACAGATCTTTCTTTCGCTGCTGATCAGCTTAAAAATGACGTCGATGCTGGCTGGGGAATTCAAGTCTCTATGACCACATACGATCCAGTTAAATTTATTAGCGACAATAAGGCAGCAATCGAGAATGCGCGAGCTTTAGCGGCTCATTTAATCTCTGCATTGAGGTTATCAAATTGTAACGATGCTGATCAGGCCGCTGCCTTGATGGAAGCGGTGCGCTTTGTGGGACGATCCCTGGCAAGCAATCGAGACATTCTGCGCTCTCAGGCTACCGCCATCTGTCTGGCAAGTATTGGCCCTCAATATAATCGACCCGACTGGTTTACAGAAGAACTCGCCAATACGCTCCGCTGGCAGATTGATAAAAACCTCGCTCATCAAGTAGGGCGGCACTTACTCGAGCAATAAGGACCGACATGACAGAAACTAACTTACATGATTTCCACCGTGAGGTGGCTTGCATTTATGACGAGGAGCGATATTCGGTTCGTGATAACGGAGCGGTGTTGCGCCACTCCCGTATAGGCAAGCGCTTGCGCCCAGCCGACGACCAATGGACTTTTGGCAAACCAAATAGCCAGAACGGTTATATGTACATTGGCTCGGTTCGTATCCACAGGGTCGTGGCAACGGCGTTCCATGGCGAGCCGCTGACTCAAGAGCATGTCGTTGACCATATCGACACGAACCGCCGAAATAATCGGCCTGATAACCTCCGATGGCTGACGCGTCTGGAAAACGCACTTCTTAACCCCATTACCGTGAAACGGATCGAATTGAGCTGTGGCAGCATTGAAGCTTTTCTCAAGGACCCTTCCAAATTGCGCCAGGGCAGACTTAATCCAAATTTTGAATGGATGCGGACTGTCAGCCTTCAAGAGGCACAAGCCTGTCTGGAACGTATGCATCTATGGGTAAAATGCTATAAGCCTTCTTCTGGCCGTGGCTCCCTAGGAGAATGGGTGTTCAAACCTTCATTTACCAAGAAGCCATTTCCAGAAACGCTACGGAATGGATCTGACTTGGTAATGGCAAAAACGCGAGGTGCAGCCCAACGCGAATGGCGCATCCCGACTGAATTTCCCTGCTGCCCACAAGAAGCGAAAGAAGAGCCAATTGCAGCTTATGCAGCAAAATTGACAGCCGGCGCTATATTCTCTAGCAATCACCTTTCGACATCAATGGTTTTAGGAGCCGCTGTAGATAACGATGGCCAGACAGTCTGTGTAATATGCGAAAGGCCTGAAACGGGTGCGGTGAAGCCGTGGTCGGTCGCGAGAGTCACCTTTGAAGATGGCTTGTATGTGCATACTAGTATCGGTACCTTTTTTACCAAGGAAGGTGCGGAAAAAGCATTTTGCCTTGCATTCGGATTTGAATGGACAGGCGGCGACACTTTTGATGATTACTGCTGACCTGTCAAATTATTAGGGTGAAGCGATGACGTTAATTCGGCAGGCGAAAGATCTACTGAGGTCGATTGGGCATTAGTCAGTGGGGAGTTTTACGAAATGGTTCGATCAATGTACTGACCATTTCATATTGTTCAATTTTCAGATCGATCTCTGCGATTTTTTCAGGGTGTATAACTTTCTCTCTTTTTAATCTGTAGATGTGTTCAGCTGGAAACCAGAAGCCATCTTGATCAAGCCCAAAATCTTTTTCCCCTGCGTAAATTAACTGGGAGGCTTTGGTTGTTAGGCATTTATGTATATCTAGAGACGTCTTTGCGGTTTTTAAGAGGAATTTCACAATATGGGGATACCCTCTTTCTATGGCAAGTAATAATGGGGACGCAAAATGACATTCATAATGCCCCATATTGATGTAAGAATTTTTGGCGAATGGATTAATCGATTTCTCTCTGACCAAGTATTGTACAAGAGCCTCTTGGCCCATGAGAGATGCGAATTTCAGTGAAGCGGATTCGTTCCAAAGAATCGGTTTAGAAAAGTAGGATTCAAATGCTGTTTGTATCTCACGGTATTGGTGGACATCTCCAATGAAGATTCGGTCTATATATTGAAATAGTGCGGAATGATCCTTCAAGAGCTCTTGAACAATGGTTGTTAAGGTTATAGTTTTTGGCGGGTTATACTTCTGTAAATCAAGTACCTGAGCGTCATAGAAGGTGCTCAAGCACAGATCGTGTTTGATATGAATAATCGAGTCCTCTCGATTTTTATTTTGTTCTGTTACTCGATAAATAATCCAGGATTCGTCGGAGTGGTTTGAATTAACTTGGACAGAGTAAGGGGTATTCACACTAATCTTTTTATTCAGTTGGGCCTCCCTGATGGTCTGGGTTACTGCCTCTCCAAAAGCATTCGGCCCTGTAGTTCGAACTGTTGCATAGTTCATCAAGGAGCGATCTCGCATATGGGATTCTTCATTCCATATTTTTTGTTTATAATTACTTAGTACGATTCTTTTCAGATTTGTACACAAAGGGCTCTTTGGCCATGAACCAACGATATCATTCCGTGGATAGCTAGAATAACCACAGACAAAACTGAAAACCGGCGTCGCCCCAAGAAATCGCAAAGCAGCAAAGTCCAGATAGGTTTTCTTTACGTCGCAATCGAGGTAATATCCGCCAAAAAGATCTAGAATTTCGTAACGCAACAAGTCGCTTGCTTCTCCATAATTCGGAGGGATTGCAGCTAAGGCTGTCTTAAATGGATAGTACGTTGGCATTGCAGTATTGGAGAAAACGGCACTCACTGGAATCGTTAAGATGTCATTTTCTTTGAGCCATTCTTTGAGTTTGCCACTGACCGTTGACTGGTCAGTCCACAGAAGAGTAATGCCTCCAGCTTTTTTCATCTCTTGAGTAAAGTGTGCGATATTTTCAAAATATGCTTCTCGAAGTGCACTGCCTAGCCAGATGTAGTGCAAGACGTCTGGTATTTTAATTGAAATAGGTAGGGCAGTGTTTTTTGGTAAGGTACTGAACTTCGGCACCCCTTTCCGCATGTCTAGATCTTCAAATAGCGCCTTGTATTGATCAGGATGATAATATCCGCTGACATTAGAAGCTGTTTCTCTGTAAATATCCGGGAAGTGTTTTGGAAGATCTTCGTAATTCATTATTGTCGTCCTTTGGTAGACCAGATGAGATGAAAAAAATGCATTTTAAACGAATGTGTTATAAATGGTTTTCCTCTTTCGCCGCATCCGCGGCTCTGGCGGGTATTTGTTGGCCTTACCCCACGTTGCAATACAGGCCTGCCGGCCTTCCTCTACACACGGGGCTAAGCTCTCTCCATCGCTGCGGCGATGGAAGAAGATAGCCAGAAAAACTGAAATGCTAAATGAGATCTTTCTCAAAGTATTTAAAATATGCCTTTTCGCGAAATTCCGATTTCCAAGCTTCCTTGAACTCTGATGGAAAGCCAAAATAACATGCCACGTGTTGGTATCCTCTTTTTAGATACCAATCTACTAAGTCTTGTTGTGGACAACAGGGGTGATATGCCGTTGTAAGCCCTATTTGTTTTTTAGCATGCACCTCTCTAGCCCTCTGTTCGGCTATCTTTAATAGGGTTGTTCCGATTCCTCTCTTCTGCCAGGCGGGGTGAACAGTTAGGTAACGAATACCTGCTCGGTTATTTGGATGAAGGGTTAGCAATACTGTAGCTACAATTTTACCTTGGTCTGGGTAGATCAGTAACTCTTTAGATGAGTTGGATAATTCTTTTTTTCACTCTTCAATAGAAATTAGATCTCGATCAATTCGCAGAATATATTGAGACTTCGGGTGAACTTGATTGATTAAAATTCTACTTTGTTCTTGGTCAGGAGTAAGAACGGTGGGTATCTGCATATAAATTACTCATAAAAAAGGCCGGGAGGTTATCCCGGCCTAAATTCTGCAATTAGCGTTTCGCGTTTTGCATTTGTATTGGAGGTGGAGAGACGCATTCAGAACTTTTACGATCAGTTGTCAAGGTTTTCTTGACCTGTGTTTTGTTTGAGATAGTCGGATTAGAGGGTAGGTGTTTTGATCTGGTTCAGATTTTCCGTTCCATCTTAAAGTTTGTCAGCTCAATGCCCTTTAGCACCACCTTTTGCTCGGCAAGAACCACAAATCCTTGCTTCTCAAAGAAGGGTCTAGCAGTGATACTTACCTCGGAAAAAATACGATCGATGTTAGAGCTTTTAGCTCTTGTGAGAATTTCACTCATTAGAGCTGACCCAACTCCTTTACCAATCCATTCATGATGACAGTAAAAGCAGTCAATGTGGCCATTGGGCTCGAATTCAGCAAAACCAACAATCTTATCTCCAACCACCGCAATAATAGGGTTTGTCTGTGAAAACTTCTTTGCCCAACCCTCTGTTTCTAAGCTTGACCTGGGAGCCCACACATCGACTTGTTCTTCTGTGTAATGTTCAATATTAATCCGATGAATTGTATTGAAATAGATGTTTGCAAGAGCTTCTACATCTTCTGGGTGATAATTCCTAACTGATATCCCTTGCTTCATAGTCCCTTGTTTCTAGTTCTTGCTATTTCTTCGATACAGGGCAACAAGCTGTTGCCTAATTGTCCTTCTTCTTTTTGACTCTTTTTGCCTTCGGGCTTGGGATTGCGCTTAGCTCAGCTTCGATCTCATCAATTGTTGGAAGTTGCCCTTCTAGTTTTTTGGGGAGGGTTGAAACAATCTTTGTCTCATATTCAGCTACTCCCATGGGCTTGTGAATATCCCGCAGCGCATATTCTGCAATGAAATTGTCTTTGCTTTTGCAAATCAAAATACCAATGGTTGGGTTGTCCGCAGGATGCTTCATGAGATCATCAACAGCGGATAAATAAAAGTTCATCTTACCCGCAAATTCAGGCTTAAAATCAACCGCCTTGAGTTCAATCACAACAAAACATCTGAGCTTCAAGTGATAAAATAATAGGTCGATATAGAAGTCTTTGTTACCTACTAGCAAATTGACTTGCCTACCAACAAATGAAAAGCCCTGGCCTAATTCAGATAGAAATTTCTCAACGTGCTTGAGTAATCCCTCTTCTAGATCTTTTTCAATGTGCTCTCTAGCAAGTTCGAGAAAATCAAAATTATAGGGGTCTTTCAGAGTGTCATGGGCTAATTGTGAATGTGGATCAGGCAATCTATCACGAAAATTGGTGATGGCTTTGCCGTGTCTCTTGTAAGTTTTTATTTTAATAGAGTCCAGCAGGGCATTACGAGACCACCCCTCCTGAATAACCATATTGGCATACCAAAGGCGCTCATCCAAAGATTTGACTCTTTCAAAAATAGCTATGTTATGTCCCCATGGGATACTGAAAATAGGTAGCTCTTCTAATTTACCCACAGCTTGTGGGGAAATTGAATACGCTAGGTAAAATGCCCTCATTCTGCCTATGTTTGTCTTGGAAAACCCTTCGATTCCTGGAAATTCATTCTGGATATCCTTTGCCACCCTATCTATGACGCCAGAACCCCAACCATCTTTCTCCTGCCGTTCAACGATTTCTCGTCCTATATCCCAGTACAGTCGAATTAACTCTCGATTCACTGCTAACGCAGCTTTGAATTGAGAGGATCGTATCTTTTTCTTAAGCTGTGTCACGAACTTGGCATAATCTGCAGAGGCAACGCTTTGTCGCTTGGAAACAGTCTTTTTACTTTTCGTCATTTAGGCTCTCTTACTTAATCATTTTTAATTGCCAAGCCACAAGCTCAGATTGTGACAGAAACTCTCTATAGATCACGGCGGTCACAAGTGTCACAGGAATATAACAAGGGGAGAGGTAAAAGCTAAATAGTTTTATGGCAGTTTCATCTAGTCTAGTGCGTAAATATTGCGTAATTGAGCTTTACGCAGTCGAATTTTTTGAAGAGGGATTTCTGGTTGCATCACTCTAAAAACAAAAGGCTTCACTCCGAAGAGTGAAGCCTTAAAATTGAATGGAGGTGGAGAGAATCGAACTCTCGTCCTCAGCAAACTTTCTATAAGAGACTACATGCTTATCGCCTCCTAGTTTTTAAAGCGGGCCCTGCTGGAAGGCGCCCCACTTGGGGCCCGCTTACTTCTTAAGATCTCGGATCAACCTCTAAGAAGCGAAAAAGGAGAGATCCATACCAGGGTTAATGACAATAGTTCAGCCGCTCCTGGTCAGGCAACTGGCTATCGGGTCACTTAAAACTATTAGGTCTTAAGCAGCCAACAGATCGAGTTGATCGTCTGCAATTATTGTTGTGCCGGATGATTTAGGAGGCCAACCGACGTCCTCCGCATGCCCCGTATAGTCTATTCCCGAGTCGAAACCTTTACACCCCCGCCTATGATTATAGCGTAAAAGTCTTTTAATGGCCACTTGACTATAGAACTGGCAGGCGCTATGGATGGAAATAGGGGAGTCTATAGGGGGATTCTATGATTGTGTTGACCTCGGTTTTGCTTAGCCTGGCCTCTTTTAGGGACCCGCTTGCTTTTCAACCCTTGGTACAGCCGGATGAGGGTGAGTACAAGAACGAGAGCTATTTTGGCCAGGAAAACTCCGTATATGACGAGGACTATGTCCTTGTGCCTCATACTCCTCCTACCCCTCTCAATGAGCCTATCCCGCTGCCGCCCGACCCTACCTATGTCTGGACCCCCGGCTATTGGGAATGGGATGAGGATCACTGGACCTGGATTTATGGGCAGTGGCTGCAGCCCCCCAATGATGGGGATAAATGGGTGGGGGGTTATTGGGAAAAGCGACCGGAAGGTTGGTTTTGGAAAAAAGGACGCTGGAAGTCTCCGTGAAAAAATAAACTGTTATGTGATATAAGTTGCTCTCTTAATTGATCAGAAGAGAGCACATCATGTTCACGACGGGCCCCCAAGAATCCTTTCCGGAGCGCGAAGAGCGCGTCCTCGCATTTTGGCACAAAGGCCATATCTTCAACCGTTCCATCGAAGAGCGGAAGAATTCGCCTCTTTTCTCTTCGTTTGACGGCCCTCCGTTTGCTACAGGGCTGCCCCATTACGGCCATTTGCTCACAGGTACGATTAAAGACGTCGTTTTCCGTTACAAGACGATGCGGGGATTTTACGTGCCGCGCCGTTTTGGATGGGATTGCCATGGCCTGCCGGTAGAAAACGAGATCGAAAAAGCCAAACAGCTAACAGGTGCTGCTGCCATTGAGGAGTTCGGCATTGCGAGCTTCAATGAAGAGTGCCGCAAGATCGTCCTCCGCTATACGAAAGATTGGGAGCGGACCGTCCACCGTATGGGAAGATGGGTGGGTTTCGACGACGTCTACCGCACCATGGATAGAGATTTCATGGAGTCGGTGTGGTGGGTCTTCTCTCAGCTCTATGGCAAAGGGCTTATCTATGAAGGCTTCAAAGTGATGCCGTTTTCGGCGAAGCTCGGTACCCCGCTTTCCAATTTCGAAGCGAATCTGAATTATCAAGAGGTCGATGATCCTTCGCTGTTTGTCACGTTCCCGCTTGCCGATGACCCCAATACGAGCTTGTTAGCCTGGACGACGACCCCATGGACATTGCCTTCCAACCTTGCCGTCATGGTAGGTCCCGATATCGACTATGTCACCGTCAAACAAAAATCCACCGGACATTCGTTTATCTTAGCGAAATCTCGCCTCGAGGCGGCCTCTAAGGAAATGGGCGAGCATACGATCACGGCTTCCTGCAAAGGGCGCCAGTTAGCAGGGAAACGGTACGTCCCGCTATTCCCCTATTTTCTTTCCCGAACCGATCAAGGTGCTTTTCGCGTCCTTCTCGAAGACTCGGTGTCAACGGAAGAAGGTACCGGCATTGTGCACTGCGCCCCTGCGTTTGGCGAGATCGACTTTTTTGTCTGCGCGCGAGAGGGGATCGAGATTGTATGCCCTGTCGATCAAAATGGCCGTTTTACTCCGCAAGTTCCCGAATACTCGGGGTTATTTGTCAAAGACGCGGATAAAGAGATCATCCGAAGATTAAAAGCCGAAAAGCGGGTGTTCCATCATACCCAGATCCGCCACCGCTATCCATTATGCTGGCGTTCCGACACACCCCTTATCTACAAGGCGGTCCGCACCTGGTTCGTCGCCGTAGAAAAGATCAAGCCCCAGCTGCTAAAGGCCAATAGCGAAATCGATTGGGTGCCCGGCCATATCAAAGACGGCAGGTTCGGCAAGTGGCTGGAAAATGCGCGCGATTGGGCGATCTCTCGCAACCGCTATTGGGGTACCCCTATCCCGATCTGGCGCAGCGAAACCGGCGATATACGAGTTATCACTAGCGTCGCCGAGCTTGAAAAATTGACAGGCGACAAAGTCGACGATCTGCACCGCCACCATATCGATCAGTTGTCCTTTGTCGAAGATGGCAAGCTTTTTACCCGGATTCCCGAAGTTTTCGATTGCTGGTTCGAATCGGGATCGATGCCGTATGCGCAAAACCACTTTCCCTTTGAGAACGAGCAAGAGACTCTGAAAGCTTTCCCTGCCGATTTCATCGTAGAGGGGATCGACCAGACGCGAGGCTGGTTCTACACGCTGACAGTCCTGGCGGCGGCTCTTTATGAAAAGCCCGCTTTTCACCACGTGATCGTCAATGGCATCATTTTAGCCGAAGACGGCACCAAGATGTCCAAACGCCTGAAAAATTACCCCGAGCCCGATGCCGTCATCAACCAATACGGCGCGGATGCAATCCGCCTCTATCTCTTGAACAGCAATGCGGTTGCCGCGGAAGACCTCAAGTTTTCGGAGCGGGGCGTCGAACAGATCATGCGCCAGGTTCTCATCCCTCTTTGGAATTCCTATGTCTTTTTTGCGACATATGCCTCGATTTACCATTGGAAACCTAGCGAGCAGAAGCTGTCTCCGCATGCAGAGATCGACCGCTGGGCATTGTCGCTCTCGATGGATCTGCAGCAAAAAGTGGCAGCACACATGGACCGGTATGATTTAAGCGCGGCTGTTGCCCCTCTTGTCGGTTTTATCGACCAATTGACCAACTGGTACATCCGCCGCAGCCGCGGCAGATTCTGGTCGGACGAAGATAGTGCGGACCGGCGCGAAGCGTTTGCTTGCCTTTACCAAGTGCTCTTGAACTTCATCCAAATCGCGGCTCCCTATATTCCCTTCCTCGCTGAAGCGATCTATCAGGAACTGCGCACTCCCGATATGCCTCTTTCTGTCCATTTATGCGATTATCCTGCTTATCAAGAGGCTTTACGCGACGAGAAATTGGAAAAAGATATGGAGCGCGTACAAACCGTCGTCAGCACAGCGCATGGCCTGCGTAAAGAGCATAAATTGAAAGTGCGCCAGCCTTTATACCAGGCGCATGTCATCTCCGCCGACAGCGATACTCTCGAGTCGCTGGGTCGTCATGCCCAGCTCATCGCCGATGAAGTCAATGTCAAAGAGGTTGTTTTTGAAAGCGATGAGACAGCGTTTGTGAAGCTGATCG
>Ga0206803_1124_pt1 | contig 13305 bp, 12 predicted proteins | sample Alteio_BWOrgCont_61_FD_152909 | JGI IMG/M metagenome (GOLD analysis project Ga0206803, IMG submission 152909) | Enriched cells from forest soil in Barre Woods Harvard Forest LTER site, Petersham, Massachusetts, United States -... | ecosystem: Environmental > Terrestrial > Soil > Temperate forest >... | reverse complement strand
GGTAAACCATGGGTAAGAAGGCTGGTTCGGGGCGCCAAAGCGGGATCCCGTAGGCCAGAAGATGAAGGAAGGCTCGCCGCGCAGGTTTTCTTGCGGAACAAACCCGAAGACGCGGCTATCGCCGCTCATCGCGTGATTATCGCCTAGGGCAAGGTAGCCATTCTCGGGGATCTGCAGTCCGTAACGCTTGAGAAAATCGACATCGAGCGCGCCGTCTTTCATGGGAGGGCCTTGGTCGATAAAGGCTGCGTACGTCTGCGTGAGGGCAACTTTTTCTTTTTCGGTTTCGATAAAGCGTATTAGGGTAGGATCATTCCGGTCGAATAATTTCCTGCCCATGACAAAAAGCTCTCCATCGCGAAAATAGGCGTAGCGCGCCGGCCGCAATGTGGCGATATCTTTTCGAGGGGTGAAAAGGGTGTTGCATTCGATCCCTAGATTGAACCAAAGCTGCATGCGCGGAAGCGAAAATGTATAAAGAGGGTGAGACGGATGGACTTCGGACGATAGTCCTTCCCAGCCTATTTTATATGCCTTGCCGTCGATGAACTCATAAGTTCCATCCGGCACATCTGGAAGCTTGGGTAAATAGGAGTTGAATTTCTCTTCCTCAGGAGGCGTCCCATAGCGGCGCATAAGGCCGTTTTCGACGATAAAACGCGAAGTGTATAAAGAGCTGAACAATTGCCGGAGTTTCGGTTCATCAAGTGGGATAAAACTCAAGGAGCAGTCGAAAGCGGGCCGGAGGCGCTGCTGCAGATCGCGCACGAGAGCAAGACGGCGCAGGCTTGGGTGATGCGCAAGCTCGAGGTAAAGCTGCTGTTTTCCTGCTAGCCCAGCGGGAGTGACGCCGCCTTCAGCGATGACTTCTTCAGGCGTCAGGAGGCGCGCCATAGAGTAGTTCCCTATTCCCCATAACTCATTGTATTCGGAAGGCTCGGGAAATTGCCCATTGTGCACTTGATTTAAGGGAAGCATGCGTCCTTGCAGCCTGCCTGACGCCGAGGCATCGAGCATAGCGACTGGCTGCCCCATTTGATGCACAATGACAGGAGAGAAAATGCTCCCGTTTGGGGAGGAGGGCATGCTGATCTGCCCGTCCCATTTTAAGAAAGGGATGTGGTCGATGTCCGCACATTCCGGCCGTTGCAACCCTGAGGAAATGTCATGGCCATCCTTGTCGATGCCGTACATGAGGCCGCCGTAAAAATAGACAATATCGCCGGGTTTCGCCATTAGCCGCTTGATGAACTGTTTTTTGCCGGGAAAAATAAGAAAATACCGCGTATCCACATCCGCGATATCCATGTTCTCGCCGGTAAAGGTCACAATGCCGCTTCTGAGGATCAAGGCGGGATCAAAATAGAAATGCCCGGTAGTCAAAGGAATATTGATCCCGAAGTTGGTTTTGGATACAACCAAACGGTCCTTTTCCATCAACGTAGGGCGCATCGATCCGGTGGGGATTTCGTAAGGCTCGAACCACATTTGCCGAACGATGATGGCGAAAACAAGGGCAAAGGCTAAAGCCCCTACGAGTTCCCAGATTTTGAGGAGAGGTCCCTTTTTGTGATAGCTCTGGACCAATCCTTCGCACTTTTTGGCATGGGCGTCCGCCCGGCCGCGGTTTTTTTCAAGGAGAGCCGTCTGCAATTCTTGGAGCTCGAACCGGATTTTGTGAGAGGCTTCGGGGGGAAGGGCCTCCTGTTTTTTTTCAAAGAAGCGGTAGACCTGAAAAAAAACACGCTTAGAGCGGGAAAGGGAATAGGGCGACTGTGGCATGGCTATCTATAAATTGGTTGAACGGGGGGAAGTGTAGCAGAGAGTCAATATTTTAGCGTTGTGCGAAATTATCACCCCTCTACAAGACTGTGGAAAAGGTGTTGATAAACTGTGCAAAAGCCGACTTTGCCTTGAGAGCCTCCAAGGGCTTGTTTCGATCTGGACAATCAAAAGCGTTTATTTGCAAATAACTAATAATCAGCGACTTATAAAATCTTTGTAAAGAGGCATTTCTAGTGGAAAATACGTGACGAACCTCTCGGACAAGCGTAAGAGCCCGTTTGTTCATAACCTGCATAAGGTCAGGGCCAAACGAAGGTGGCTTCTGTCTCGGTATAGCTTTCTGGATAAGGGGGTGCGGTGAAGGCCAGACGGTAGCGGCATCCCGTTTTTAACAGGGGGGCCAGCTGCTCCCGTGTCATGATAAAGACGAGTTCTTCGTGCTCGGCACCCTTGGCAATTTTAGCAGGAAGCTGGATGGACGGTTCCAACGTTGTCCCTACAGGCACTGCAAGGAGTTGTAAATTTTTATAATAAAGCGGGCACAGGATGCGGATCTTGTACTCCGTATAGCCCGGGTTCAGATGAGAGAGAAAGCGGGGAGGCCGGCGAGGCAGTTTCTGCTGGGTTCCTTCCAGAAGCCTGCCCGCTTTCACGACTCGCACATGCGCTTTGTAATGGGTACTTTGGATATCGATGCTGACCGGAAATGGAAAATTACTATGGAGCTGATCGTAGTAGAGATCAAGACGGCTTCCCGAAAGAGGAGATTTATCGGAAGGCCACTCTGCTTGCCAGACGGCCGTCTGGCTTTTTTCCGGGCTGTTTTCAAAGACTTGGGGAGGGTTCCAGATGGCACGGTGATCGGGCTCGCCGGCAGATGGGGGAGGACCTATGCGCCGCCGGTCTTGATCTCCCAAGCGATGCATAGGGATATGAAGCAGTTTCACCAGCAGATGTTCGTCCTCTTGTAAATAAAGCCATTCCTTTTTGCTCACGTCATAGCTTTCCTGCAAATAGCCTTCTTGCAAGTCGATTTCAAAGAGCAGCCATGAAGTAGACCCAGGCGCCGAAGTGCGCATCCATTTTTTCCAGTCCATGGTCTTAGGGTTGACAAGAGCTTCGGGGATGCTGATTTCCTGCAAAAGAAGGCGATGGTTTTCACATGACTGGACATAGAGAACGGAGTAGTTGCCGGCTTGGTGTGTGACGATGTAATCGCCGGCCTGCGCTTTTTGCATCTGCTGGCCCATAAACGAAAGCGGTTCAGCACCCGTCAGTTCGCCGAAAAGAAAAATGATAAAAACTACTATATATCTACCCATAAACCCAATATACCAAACTTCGGCCTTAAAACCCAAAAGTACCGAAATGTAATTAAAACTTTTAGTCAGAAAAAGAAAGAAGAATCGGGCACGGGCACGCACACGGGCACGGGCACGGGCACGGGCACGAAAGAAAGAGGGAGGGAGGGGCCCGGAAGCGGGACAACGATTTGTCTAAGGTGAGCGGGAGGGGAAAAAGGTAATCCCTCTCTTTCTTTCGTGCCCGTGCCCGTGCCCGTGTGCGTGCCCGATTCTTCCTGAGATTCTCCCTTTCAGCTCCCTAGCATCTAAACCCACCTCCAGGTATAGAGAAGCTATGCGTAAATATTTTTTTCTATGCCTGATTGCCCTGGGTGCACTATGCAGCTCGCTTGCCGCCGAGCGGGATAAATGGTGCGCGGAAGTCTCCACCATTGATAACGCGATCCAGGAATTGCAGAATAGGCGGATTGGGGAACTGGGAAAAGCGGCGCGGTACGAAGACGAAGCTATCCGCTGGCAAACCCGTCCCGGGCAATTTAACGAAATGCGAAGAGCGTACGACCAGGCTGCCGCAGCTAGGAAAGAAGCTGACAAGGTTCAGACCGAGATCGACCAGCTTCATGAAAAAAAATATCTCATCTTGCAAAAACACGCGAATTGTCAGTGAGAGCGGTCACAACCTGTCTTCAAGCTTGCGGATCAGCAGATAGCTCATAAACACTTTCCTTGGTACAGTGTAAGAATGCATGCTCAACCTTCCCTAAAGATGCCTTGGTTGTATAACCAGTCGCTGGCCCTCCATACCGACCTTTACGAATTGACTATGGCCTATGGGTATTGGAAAAAGGGGCTGGCAGACAGGCAGGCGATCTTTCACCATTTCTTCCGTAGGCGCCCCTTTGGAGGCTCATTTGCTATCGCTGCCGGTTTGGAAACGGCGATCGCCTACTTGCAAAGACTGCACTTCGATCCTTCGGACCTTGCCTATTTAGCAAGCCTCAAGACGCCAACTGGAAAACCCATTTTCGAAAAGGGATTCCTCGATTATCTCGGCAGCTTGAAGATTCGCTGCGATATCGACGCTGCTCCTGAAGGTACTCCCATCTTCCCGCAGGAGCCGATCCTGCGCGTGCAAGGACCTCTTCTGCAAGCGCAATTGCTCGAGAGCGCTTTTCTTAATATCATTAATTTCCAGACGCTGATCGCGACAAAGGCGGCGCGTATCGCTTTTGCTGCCAAAGGGGATTCTATTATCGAATTTGGACTTAGGCGGGCCCACGGCATTGACGGGGCGTTTTCGGCCAGTAGGGCCGCCTTTATCGGCGGGTGCGAAGGAACGTCCAATGTCATGGCCGGTAAATTGCTGGGGATCCCCGTCCGCGGCACCCATGCTCATAGCTGGGTAATGGCATTCGATGAAGAGGTTGAGTCTTTCGACGCCTTTGCCGATGTGCTGCCCGAGAATTGTATTTTTCTCGTCGATACGTACAATTCGCTTGAGGGTGTGCGCAAAGCGATCGAATCGGGCAAGAAACTCCGATTACGCGGTGTCGAAATGGCGGGCGTCCGGTTGGATTCCGGGGACCTCGCCCATCTTTCCATGGAAATCCGCCGCATGCTCGATGAAGCCGGTTTTCCAGCGGCGCAAATCATGGCGAGCAACGAACTCGATGAATACCTCATCAATGATTTGAAGCACCAAGGCGCGAAGGTCAACATATGGGCTGTGGGCACCCATCTCGTTACTGGCAAGGATCAGCCCGGATTGGATGGCGTCTACAAGCTCTCTGCTTTGACCGATGAGAAGGGGGTTTGGCATGACAAAATCAAATTGTCCGAGCAGATGGTCAAAATGACCAATCCCGGCTCTTTGCAAGTGCGGCGCTTTTATGATGAAAGGGGATGTATTGCCGATATGATGTATAAGGACACGGCGAAGGACACGAATAAGGTCGCAGGGCCCGGGCAGCCACCCTACACCATTATCGATCAGTTCGACCCTGCAAGAGAAAAGAGGATTGGCCTAGGTGTGCTCTACCGCGATCTTTTACAGCCGGTGGTGCGTCAGGGAGAACTCGTCGCGCCTTTGCCCTCGCTTCAAGAAATCCAAAAGTATGCTCAAGAGCAGCTCCAGATGTTCCATCCCACAATCCGCCGCTTTTTCAATCCGCAATCGTATCTCGTCGGCCTTGAAAAATCGCTCTATGCCCACAAATTACAACTTATCCATCAATTGCAAACACAAGTATGAAAGCTCTTATCGTCGTGGACATGCAAAATGATTTTATGCCAGGGGGGGCCCTGGGTGTGCCGGGGGCCGATCAGTTGGTGCCTTTGATCAATCAGCTCATCTTGGCATTCCCTTACAGCATTGCGACTCAGGATTGGCACCCGCCTAAACATATCAGCTTTGCTTCCAACCATCCCGGCAAGAAAAGCGGGGATAGCATTTCCGTAAGCGATTTGCCGCAGATGCTCTGGCCTGTGCATTGTGTGCAAAACACCCGCGGTGCCGAGTTCGTAGCGGGACTGGACACATCCCGTTTCTCTGCCATCTTTCACAAGGGAACCGATGCAGAGATCGATAGTTACAGCACGTTTTTTGACAACGCCCGCCTTAAAGAGACCGGACTTTCCGCCTATCTTCGCAAAGCGGAAGTCCAAGATCTCTATTTTGCCGGAGTAGCCACCGATTACTGCGTCCTGTACTCCGTACTCGACGCCCTCGATCAGGGCTTTACAGCCACCGTCATTATGGATGCCTGCCTAGGCATCGACCTTCAGCCAGGCGATATTGACAAATCGCTTGCCGCTATGGCAGCGAGCGGAGCCAGGCTGATCACTTCTCGCGAAGTCCTATCTTCTTATCCACCTCAGCCCGATCGAGTCCACGGATAAGCAGGAGTTTGTGGCGGCTTGTTTCGCCGCGGATAAGTTCAATAGCAGATTTAGGCAGGTCGAGCACTTCGGAAAGAAAAGCGATTAAAGCACGGTTGGCCTCTCCTTTTTCCGGCACTGCGCGCAGGCGTATCTTGAGTTCATCGTTCTCCCAGCCTGCGATCTCACAGCGGGCGGTCTTAGGCAGCACTTTAACAGCTAGACGGCATTCTTTAATCATGAGTGTATATTATACACATCGTGTTTGTGAATCACGCTGTGTATACAAAAAAAATGCTGTCCTTGCAAGGACAGCATTTCGTATGAACTTCGGTGTTGTCAGGATTTGGCGGCTCTTGTTACGATGCTGCTCCTCCTTTTTGTTGGAGCAACATCGTTAGAGATCCATTTCCTTCGGGGTGTAGCGCAGTTTGGCTAGCGCGCTTCGTTCGGGACGAAGAGGTCGTGGGTTCGAATCCCGCTACCCCGATTTTTCCCTATTACCTTACCTTTTTGGATTATTACCTGAACCCTGACCCTGTCTTGTCGGCGCAGGTCTTGCTATTGTAGAAGACGAAGAAGGACGGCCGCCTGTAAAAGGGGTTGGTCCTCTGGAGTCTAGGCTAGGATCTCGAGGCCCGGAACGTTTGCCGTCGCTCTCGTGACGTTCGGTTGCTTCTGCTTCGAGGCGAGCCCTGGATGCTTTGCGTTCGGGAGGACGAGTTGGTGCAAGACCCAAGTCATCAGCGCTCATGCCTACCCCGGAGCTTCTTGGTGGGGACATGCTTCTTGGTGGGGACATGCTTCTTGTTGGGTACATGTTGTGGGTCTGGGCTGGAGGAGCTAGCGGTCTTCTAGTGTCAGAAGGATTGCTTGGTGCTGATGTGTAGTCTTGCGTGCTAAATTTTCTGATGCAGCGAACGTTCGACTGACCGGCGATCGTCCTGCCTTCAAACTCACGCGCGATTGCTGTGTAGAAAAACTTAGCGGTAGGTACCGCAATGATGACAGAGCCAAGTTGCGCTACAGCGGATTCAGTATTCAAGACTTTTGTTAAAGTCTCGCCGATTTTTTGTCCGACCATCTCCTCAGAGCCTGGGAAAGAATACGGATTGATGATGACAGTGGCGCCAGGTGTTCTTGCTGCGTTTTGCAGAACTGTACGAACAGCAGCTTCGAAATTAGTTCCTCTTAACTCTGGCCCAATCACGTCTGTGATGCCTGACCGGAGAAGGGTCTCTTGCACATCTGCTACGTTAGCATGACAGACTCTAATCTCTCGAAGAGTGCCTGTACGAGTGCCTCTTGGAGCAGATATGGACGCCGAACCATCTGCGGGCGCCGGAGCATCTAAACGCTCATCAGCAGATCGGGGCGCCGGAGCACCTAAACGCGCTGAAGAAGAGCTGCTAGATGAGGACGATGAAGAAGAGGAGCTGCTAGATGAGGACGATGAAGAAGAAGAGGAGCTGCTAGATGAAGACGATGATGAAGAAGAGGAGCTGCTAGATAAAGACGATGAAGAACTAGATGCAGGTCTCATGCGTGCAGGATCGGAGCTAGCTGGCGTTGGGAAGGCCAACAGGGCAGACGATCGTGGTGGTGGCGGAAGTTGCGTCAGAACATGAGCTGGGACCGAAGATGATGGGGCCGAGCTTGTAGAGCCGAAGGCGCTGGAAGTCATAGCTGATGCAGATGGCGTGCTGGTAAATGATGAACGAACGACCACGTCAGCCGATGGTAATCTTTGTGGAACACCAGACGGCGATGCTGTAGATGGGGTGCTCGATAGGGAAGTACCAGAAGATGCTAGGCCAGGTGTTACGAATACACCACTTTGATGACGAACGTATGGAAGTGGACCTCGCAGAGCACTAGATGGGGCCAATGGTTGGGAACTTGAAAGAGATGGGCTGCTGGAAGATGCAGACCTGGTCGAAGGTAGAGAAGATGAAGACGAAGACGAAGAAGAAGAAGACGAAGAAGAAGAAGACGAAGAAGAAGACGACGACGAAGAAGATGAAGAAGAACCAGAAGCCACTACATGATGTGCAGATGGAGCTTCAGTAGTATGGGGGCGAACCATGTAGGAAACGCGTCCGTTTAAAAGACGAGCATCACTAGGATCTGCTAAAAACGCTGTCGCTTGCTCTAGAATGTCGTTGACCTGGTCTATCTGGAATTCTGCGTGGGCAACAACATCGAGATCGTCAGATTGTCGAGCTAGAACTGCAATTTTCCTTTTCAGATCTTCGCATCCCTCGACAGCTCGTAGCACCACAGTTCTTAATGGTTCTACGCCACTGCTCGGATCGGAAACTGTCGGTAAGCGGCTCGCGACTACAGCGTGTGTTTTTCCCGCTGTTTCTTCAAACATGGCTGTAGCCATGCAGTCTCTTTTCAAGTCTACAGCTGATTGCACAGCATAAATTATCTGTTTTTCTACGCTGAGGGGTACAAATCTTGGGGTGCTTACTAGGGCTGGCGAACTTGTTGACATACTATCCTCTCTTAATTTGGTTTAAATGAAGTTTACATATATTCTATCATAAATGGAATTAAAGCGTTAACTGAATCTTAATTAAAAAAATTAGTTATCTCGTGTGTGCAAACTTCCTTGCAGGTGTGAATTTTTTTTTTACAACTATACGTTGTGGCGGGAGAGATTTGTGAATTCTAAAGGATTGGAAGCGAGAGGATAAAAATAACTTGTATATATACTTATTTTTTTAACTTTTCGGCGCCTTCTACGAGGGAGACTTGCCCTGTGAGGAGATCATAATAACCTCCGACGATCCTGAGCTGCCCTTTTTTTATCAGATCGGCAAGTACGGGGGCATTCGTTAGCTGAGTGACAACCTGATGGACGTTCGCGAGGACTGCTTTTTGCACGGCATCCTTTTGCGAGGGGTTGATGTTTTGAATGGCAGGCCCGATCTTACTTGCGATGGCCTCGATATCCTGGGTTTTTCCCTCTAAAACGGCCTTGACGGCTCCACAGTTTTCATGTCCAAGCACCACGAGAAGGCGCGAGTCGAGATAGAGGGCGGAGTACTCGATACTATCGAGTTCGATCGGTCCCACGACATTGCCCGCTACACGAACGACGAAAAGATCGCCGATTGTTTGATCGAAGATGATTTCGGGAGCAACTCGCGAATCGGAACAGCCGAGGACAATGGCAAAGGGCTGCTGTTTGCTGAACAAGCAAGCTCTTCGCATGGAGTTATTGTCTGCGTTGAGGAGCTGATCGCGCATATAGCGTTGATTGCCCGCAATCAAAGCTTGGAGGGCGTCCTCTGGGCTCATGGCGCCAGCCTTGCAAGTGCCTAGTAGCAGGGAGATGCCGCCGAGTAGCATTGATAGTTTTTTCCTCATGAACCCCTCTATAAGTTCGCCTTATAATTTGCACTATTAATGAAAGGGGAATTTATACGCCAGCTGTCTGGCAGTTTTTGTAAAACCAGCGGCCCCCGACTTTGACGAAATGGCTTTTCTCGGTAAATGTGGCGTCTTGGCCGTTTTGTTTGAGATAGGCGGTGAAGGTAACGTAGGCGCTTTTTGCGCCATCGATAAATTCGACAATCTTCAACCCTACGAAGGATGTGTTATGGGAAAAACGGAGGATCTCTTTTTTCCAGGAAGAGGAGTCAGGGGAGTAGGCGGGGTTATCGGGATGGGTCGTTGCCACGATATAATCAGCGAGGTGGAGCGCATATGCTGCATAGCGTGAGCGCATCAGGGCCAAAGCATTTTCCGCAGGTGCGCCGTCATGATAGCGCTTACAGCATTCGCAATAAGGCTTCTGGCTGCAGCATGGGCAAAGTGAATCGTTATCCATAACTTAAGGAAGCAAAACATCTCTTTTATGGAGTGCGGCGACCTGGCGCCGCTTTTCTTTCGCGCGGCTAGACGCGCGATACCATGCATCGACAAGTCGATGTCTAACAAAGCGGTGCCATGTCGCCGCACTCCACATAAGAGATGCTGAATTTGCTCTTTTCGGAATTTCGCAAATACCTCTAAAGCCTACGCCACAAAAAGAAATCTTACAATTCTTATCCAACGAGTTCTTCGGAGGCGTATTTTCCGACGCGGATAAATGTATCGACCTCGATGCCGAGAATTCTTTCTACATTGTCATTTTCTTTCTGGACGATATGGCACTTTCGTAAATGCTCAAGCAGGTTGCTTCGCGTTTTCTCATCGTCCACGACGAGTCCTTGGAACATGGAAGGGGGGATGCGTTCCTTGACCATGATCTCATGGCCTGGATTCATGTAGCCGTTCAGGCCTCTGACAAACTCTTGAATCCCGGGGCGGTTCAGGTAATAAGAATCTCCAAAGATTCCGCCTCGGGTGCCAAAACCATCAAAAGGGTACTGGTAGGTGCCTGTTTCAAGGGCCTCAAGGGAAATCAGCATACGCACTTTACTGTGGTAGTTCAACGCACTTAAGGGCATATGGTCCTTGCAGCTTTTTTCTGTTAGCATCTGCAAATACACGCTGTCAGCACCTCCGGTATAAAAGTCGGTTGAAGTACTCAGTCCCGAAACGGCTAGCCCATTTGTGTACCGCATCTCTGAAGAGAGCATGCCCATTTTGATCATAGAGGCGATGCGGGTAAAAAGTTCTGCATCGGTATAGGCGCCGGTGACAGAGGCGGTCAGGGCTCTTGCACCTAGCTCATGGGCCTTATCCGCGAGACCAGGGAGTGCGTAACGGACTCTACCGGGCAGGATTTCGCGTGCCTCCATTTTTGAGAGATACTCGTTGAAGTGTCCTTTCATGACGGGGGCTTTTTTTATGATTTCCTTTTGCAGATCCTCAATCGGCAGGTCGAAAAAAGCTTGAGTGCGCTCGAACGGAGTGGCTTCCTTAGGGCAAAATATCCGGAAGAGATGGCCGATTTTCAATCGCTGGATATCTTCCTGGCTGGAAACCCTGACGGCATCGTCAAGTTTGAGTAAGGACAACATCTCATGAAGTTCATAAATGTTTTTTCCTTCGTCCATTCTTACGATGACGCGGTCGTATAAATTGGGAAAGGTGGTTGCGCCTCCGACGTACACCGAACCTAGCCCCTCAAAGCTGATCTTGTAAGCATCCCCTATTTTCAAAGTCTTGGCGATATCGAACGGCACCTTGGTGATCTTAAGATCCGATGCATGGGAATTGGAAGCGGCCAGAAGAACTTGTAGATCGTCTTTCTTGAACGATTGCAGTTCGCTGATGAGCTTGCCCAGGCGGTCCCGGAAAACGTGATTCACTTTGAAATCGAGCTCTGTAACGTTCTTGCCGTCAATAACGGCTGTCCGGAAGCTGAGATTGGCCCCTTTGACTGTCTCCTTACCGAAACCGTGAAAATGCGAGCCAAAATCGTATTCTTTGTCTTTCGCGTCAGAGAGAGTGACGCGCTTCTCGTCGATTTTTGCTTCGAGATCGTTCAAGGGGCTGTCGATGAGGTGATCGACCTTCTTCCCGTTTTTAGCTCGCTCCAGAAGCTGCTCAAATTGTTTATTGATCGCACAGAGCTGGTTTCTCCTCGCGATCATTTGGTATGTGTTTCCGGCCTGTTTGCATCGAATGAGTCCCATCAGGACCTTGGCGGCTGCTTCTGGATATTTTCCTTCCGCCCATTCTTTTCTACCCTGATAAAAGGAAAGGAGAGCTTGGACCACTATCGAAGCGCAGCTAATTTCAAGGCTGCCGGTGAACATGATCGCAAGGTATAAAGCACTAGACACTGCTTGAGCCAAGTCTTCTCCGGCCTTTTCGTAGTCGCCCTTCAACAAATGCTGCAGCGAGCTATAGGCGCTTAACGCGCATTCCTGACCTGTTGTGATAATAAGCCCAAACGTAAAATTGAACACCGATCCCGCAAGAGCCATTACAGCTAAGGCGAGCTGCGTCATTTGCTGGGCTGCCTCGCCGTACTTATTCTTTCCTGCGGCCTCTGTCGCTGCAAAGAGATGGGTGAAACAACGGGCCGTTCCCATCGTTAGCGAGATCGCCAGCCCGAATGGTTTATGCAGACTTAAGAAAGGGACAGCGAGAAGCGCTACCCTTTTGCCAGTCGCGAGCCATCCTGCATCTTCCTTGTCTGCTGGTGGAAGATCGCGTTCATAATTGCGCTGGTAATAAGGAGGAGCCGCAACCTTGTGCGCATAGTAATTAATATGATTATCCATGACCGATAATGATATTAAATACGCTCGATGATCTCAACTAAACATAATTATCTATTCAAATAAATTAATTAATTATGAATAAAAAATTATTCAGGATTGTTTATTTCTTTGATCGTAAATAACATGTAGGCATGCACATTCGATGGATTTTTTTAAGTTTACTTGCTTGGCAAGCTCTCCAACTGCCACTGCAGGCCTCTGGGCAGGCCTCTGGGCAGGCTGCTGGAAGAGAGACGCGCCCGGAAAAACTACTTGGACTTCTGGCTCTTGAAGGGCATGAAACCGTGCTCGATATCAACTGTGGGGATAGGAGCGTCGTATCGGCCCTGGAAAAACGATTGCCAAAAGGACATGTCATCAGTTCCGACCCTCAATTGCTGCTTTCACTAGAACAGGATGTCGCAGCTGTTACTTGCTTTCACTGCTTCCAATGGCTTGTCCAGCCGGGACATGTTCTGATGCAGATAGAGAAGAGTTTGCAACCAGCAGGTAAATGCTTACTCGTGGCCATACCTCAGGAGTCGGAAGAGTTGCAGATTTTGCAACTGGCCCTGCGAGATCCCCGTTCGCACTTGTCGCACTTGGGCAATACTTCGCAAAGCGTATCGTGGAGCATCGATGACTATCGGCACGGGATGTGGAATCTAGGCTTCGATATTTTGCACTTTGAAGTCATGCGCGGGGTCAAAGCGTACCATACCCACGAAGAACTCCAGGATACAGCCAGAGGTTGGGCGGAGCGGCTTCATCTGTATGGCCTTTCTTCTGATTTTCCTGATGTATTTGCCGAATATGCCTACCAGCATTACCAGGATTCTTATTCCTGCGCTGTTATCATACCCTTCAGGACTTTGATCGTATTAGGCGCGAAACAGAGCTAAACAGATATCTAATTCCATAAAGAAAAAAATACGGATTTTCATTTATTCCGTGCAGCGCTAAAATTTCCGCCTTGAGTTTAAACGGAAACAAATTATGTCAATCTCTTCAGTGCCCTCGGGCTTTCACCATGCGACTTCGATGCCAGCACCTACAACACACGTAACCTCTGCAGGAAGAGTAGTTGTAAAACCTATCAGGGTACCAAGATCTAGCCCAACTTCATCTAGTCTTTCTTCCATGGCGCCAAGTCTTGGCTCTAGTAGTCT
>Ga0206803_1142_pt2 | contig 13384 bp, 15 predicted proteins | sample Alteio_BWOrgCont_61_FD_152909 | JGI IMG/M metagenome (GOLD analysis project Ga0206803, IMG submission 152909) | Enriched cells from forest soil in Barre Woods Harvard Forest LTER site, Petersham, Massachusetts, United States -... | ecosystem: Environmental > Terrestrial > Soil > Temperate forest >... | reverse complement strand
CACCATCCAGAAGCTGAGTCTGGTCTACGGATTTCAGTTCAACACCGACCATGAAATCGCCGAACTCTGGATCGCTGCCGCCAGCGCGGCCGGGGTCGACATCAGCCGTGAACTGCTGGAGAAAGAAGTGGTCAACAAGTTCGTTCCGCGCGTGATTCAGCGCATCGCGGCGCGGGCCAGCGCTGAGGTGGTGGAGAAGTGGGCGGGACGCATGATTCCACTCGTGAGCTCCGCCCTCGGCGCGGGCCTCAACTACTGGTTCGTGCACGCCTGGGGTGAGCGTGCCAAGGCCCACTTCCGCCAGCGTCATCTGCAACTTCGGCAGCAAGCCCAGCCGATACCTTTGTCGCCACAGCCGCCTGAAGTTCTCCCGGCACCGGCACGCTAGCCGCCCGTCTTTGTGATAAAAAAAAGAATGATCAAGTTCAGTTGCGCCGCAATCCTCTTCGATCTCGACGGAGTGCTTGTCGATTCCACCCACTCGGTGGAGCGGCAATGGCGCATCTGGTCGCGCGAGCAGGGAATTGACGAAGAGAAAGCAGTTGCCGTTGCTCATGGCGTGCGGGCCATCGAAGTGATTCGCAAAGTCGCTCCTCATCTGGACGCAGAAAAGGAATTGCGCAAGCTGGAAAGCCGCGAGGCGGGAGACTATGACGGTGTTGCCGTCATGCCCGGGGCCATCGATCTTGCCCGCTCAATTCCTCACAGCCGCTGGGGCGTGGTCACGTCGGGAACGCGGCATCTGGCGGTTGCGCGGCTGCGGCTGGCTGGCATACCAGCTCCGAAAATCATGATCACTGCGGATGACGTAGGGCGCGGAAAGCCCGATCCCGAGCCGTATTTGAAGGGTGCAGAGCTATTGGGAGTGAATCCGGCAGAGTGCCTGGTGATCGAAGACGCGCCCGCCGGCATCCAGTCCGCGCATTCTGCGGGGATGAAAGCGATTGCGTTGACCAGCACCTATCCCGCGTCTGCGCTGAGTGAGGCCGATGCGGTGATCCAGAGGCTGGATCAGATTCGCGTGTCTCCCGGCGTTGCCGGCATGCTCGCGGTGAACATTGAATAACGCAGAGCGAGTGTTAGCGCAACCAATCTTCCAGCTCGACCCCACCTTCAGTCTTCTCATCGCGATATTTCACGATCACCGGGGTATATAAAGAGATTCCCAAATCTACGGCGGTACCCTTCGTTACCGCGCGGGATCCCGGCACAACCACGGCGCCTTCGGGAACTTCAAGTGGCGCTTCAGGCGTGGCCCGGTAAACTTCGTTGCGCACAAGGTCGTAGAGCGGCGTCGAGCGGGTCAAAATCGTTCCTGCGCCCAGTACGGCGCGCGCCCGCACCAGCGTGCCTTCATACACCCCGCAGTTGCCGCCGACCAGCACATCGTCTTCAATGATCACAGGCGCGGCGTTGACCGGTTCGAGGACGCCGCCGATCTGCGCCGCAGCGCTCAGATGTACGCGCTTGCCGATCTGCGCGCACGACCCTACAAGCGCGTGGGAATCGATCATCGTTCCTTCATCCACGTAGGCGCCCACGTTGATAAACATCGGCGGCATGCAAATCACTGAGGGCGCCACATAAGCACCCGCCCGCACCGAGGAGCCGCCGGGAACAATACGCACACGATCGGCAACAGAAAACTGCCGGGCAGGGAAGGTGTCCTTATCCACGAAGGTTAGGGCCGCGCAGCTCGTCTCAGACAGTTCCCCCAGGCGAAACCCAAGCAGAATGCCATGCTTCACCCAGGCGTTGACGGTCCAGCGGGCTTCACCTTTTTGGTTCGGGATCTTCTCGGCGGCACGTATTTTGCCCTGCGTGAGCGCGTCCCGGAACTCGAGAAACGTCGGCCGCGCCTCGGGATTGCGCTCGACTTCGCCCAGCGCGGCGAGACGCTCGATGGAAGATTTCAGCGATTGCATCCGGGGGAAAGTATACGGGATTCTATCTTGTGCTTGGACGAGATTGGTTCCGATGCTGAGCTCTCAAGTAACGGTCCCCCCGGGGCTATGCCGCAATGGGCAACTTAAATCTGAGGTCCTTTCCTTTTCTAGGATTCAGCTCAACGCGGACCTGCAATGGGTTGAAGCCATTAGCGATGAAGCGAAGGTAATAGATTTGTTGCTTGGGCACTGGTGCTAGAAGCCAGTTTCCACTGCCATCGGTCGTTGTAGTGCGGAGGACGGTTTTCCAGTCCGAGGACACTTCGAGGACCTGAACTCCCGGCAACACCGAGTCACTGGGGTCCACGATCGTCCCGGTTAGCGCTCTTGCAATCTGAATCTTGCCGATTTCGACCGTCTCGACTCCGGCGAAAGCACTGGAGAAGAGGGCAATAGAGAGGGCGAATAACGCGAAGCTTTTCATGCTCTGATTCCTGTCAGGCCTTCACACGCACTTGCACTCACTGCGGATAAGTATTCCGGTCATGCCATGTGCGGCCTCGCGCCCTTGGACCAGCGTCGAGTAAGGTCCGTGCCAACGCGCGTGATTGGCGTCATGCCCTGCGGGACGGCCCTTGCCCTGGTTGCATTGCCCGCACGATCCGCGGTGCAGCACGATCTTATGTGGCCCAGCGGCCCAGTTTTCATAAATGTAGAATTGCGCTGCCTCTGCGGAGGGTGCGGCCGGCTTCGTGATCAGCCCTACCTCTATCACAATTTTCTGCAGCTTCGATCGGGTATCGCGCCGCATGGGCAAAAGCGGCAAGCGATAGTTTTCTTCGATTCTGCCCATCATCGCCAGCACCGCTTTCACGGGAAGCGGGCTTGATTCGATGAAGTTCGCTACCATCAGCGGTAGATATTTGCGATGAATACTGCGCGCCGTGTTCCAGTCATTGTCGAGCGCAGCCCGCGTCATGGTCGCCATCTCGTGGGGAATCTCGTTCGATGCCACCGAAACAAGTCCCACGCCGCCCAGAGCGATCACCGGCAAGGTGACCGAATCGTCCCCGGAAAACACCAGAAACGTTTCCGGGACTACATTGATGGCCTCTGCGACTTGCGTCATGTTGCCGCTGGCCTCCTTCACGCCCACAATGTTGGGAATCTCGGCCAGTCGCGCCAGGGTTTGTGGTTCGAGGTTCGCGCCGGTGCGGCCTGGTACGTTGTAAAGAATGACCGGCTTTTCGCCCACGGCTTCCGCGATCGCCTTGAAGTGCCGGTACTGGCCCTCTTGCGTCGGCTTGTTGTAGTAGGGAGAAGCGGTGAGAATGGCGTCGACTCCGGGCCGCGCGGCAACCTCTTTGGCTTTTTCCACAGCGTCGTGCGTAGAGTTCGAAGTGGCACCCGCCATGATCGGCACACGTCCAGCCGCTACCTCGATCGTTGTGTCGATTACGTGCAACCACTCGTCATGGGTAAGAGTAGGCGTCTCGCCGGTGGTTCCGCAGGGGACCAGAAAATCTATGCCCGACTCGACCTGCCACGCCACCAGGCTGCGCAGGGCAGCGTCGTCAACAGAACCATCCTGATGAAATGGAGTTACGAGTGCCGTACCACAGCCACGGAGTTGCATGTTAATAAGATAACGCGAATGTAAGCGAAGGGAAACCTGGTTCAGGGAATACGACTTCCTATCTCGTTCAGTGCGAATTAAGCGTTGTCAGGAGGACGACCTGCGCGTGTGCATTTCGAATGATGTCCATTACATCGGAGACGCGCTGCCAATCGACCTCGGGGTCGGCATCGACATAGACCACCCAATCAGGACGGAGCTTGAGCGATTCTTCTAGGGCGTTGTCTAAGTTTTCCCACGAAACGAGCTTCGAATTCAAATGCAGGCTGGGCTGTACGCTACGGCCAGAAAACCCTATGCGAACAACCAGAGGTTCGGCCAAAAGCAAGCTAGGAACGCCTCGTGCGAGATGAACTCTGATTCCTCTCGAAGGAGAAAATTGCAGAGTAAGGATCAAGCCGATAAAGAACACGCTGAATATAAGCGTCGAGCTGAAAAATAGGCCGAATGGCGGCAGCGAAGAAAAGCGTTTCTTAAGTCGCTTCAAGCCCGGCCCTCAACCGATGCTGGTTCGCGCAGAAAACTGGGCATTTACCTAACTCAGACAATTGAACTGAGAAAAAGTTCCCGCCGGGCTCATTCAAGCAGTTACAACTCACGCCAGACGTCCTTGAAATCGTAAAAGCCCTCCTTGCCGGCAACCCACTCCGCTGCGCGCACTGCGCCGTCGGCAAAACCCTGGCGGGATTTCGCGTCATGACAGAGATATATCCGGTCGGCCGCGGAGTCGAGAACAACCTCGTGCATGCCCACCACATCTCCTTCTCGAAACGATGTGATCTCCAAGGCCTCGCCCTTGTTTTTGCCGCTGGCTTCGCTGATTACCCGCTGGATCACGAGAGCCGTACCCGAGGGAGCATCTTTTTTTTGAGCTTGGTGCCGCTCGAAAATCTGTCCGGAGTATTCATGCCGCAGAGCTGCAGCCGCCGCGCGCGCGACGTCGAAGAACAGATTCACTCCGACTGAAAAATTTGCCCCGTAGACGAATCCCGTGCCGTGGCTTTCGACCAGCTGCCGGATGCGATCCAGTTCTTGGTGCCAGCCAGTGGTGCCAACCACCATATTCTTGCCCGCTGCGACACATGCCTCCATATGACCGACCACGCAGGAAGGAGCGGTAAAATCGATCACCACGTCGATGCCATTTAGCTTATCCGCGGTAAGAGCCTCGCATGCGGCGTTCTCCGCGGCGCCCACGACCTGAACGCTGTGTCCACGCCGGCGTGCCGCTTCCGCCACCAGCGATCCAGTCTTTCCACGGCCGAGAAGGAGGATATTCATCACGTCCAAACCTTTGATCGCGACAGCGCGACAAGAAGCGAAGAGGATGCTAGATACCTACGCGTATACTTCCGGATCCAAATCTGCGAAAAACGTGCGATGCAGCCTCTGGATCACGTCCGGCACTTCATCCTCTTCGATTACAAAAGTCAGATTAATTTCTGACGCGCCCTGCGAGATCATGCGAATCTTTTTGTCGGCCAACTCGCTGAACACGAGAGCAGCTACTCCCGGTTTATCCCGCAGGCTCTCACCCACCAGACAGACGATGGCTTTGCGGCCCTCATACTTTACGTCGGCCATCTTGGCCAGATCGGCAGCCAGAGCCGGGATGGCGTTATTTGAGTCCACGGTGAGCGAAACGCTTACTTCGCTGGTCGAGACTACATCAACCGCGACCTTGTGCCGGTCGAAGGCTTCGAAAATCGCGCGCAGGAAGCCATGAGCCAGCAGCATGCGCGGCGCAGCCACGTCTACAATCGTAATCCGTTTCTTCACGGCAATTGCTTTGAAAATGTTTTTTCCCTGGGGAGCGCGAGTAGTGATCTTTGTTCCTTCGCAAGACGGGTTTCGCGAATTCAGCACATACACGGGGATGTTCTTCTGAATCGCGGGCAGCACCGTAGCCGGATGCAGCACTTTCGCGCCGAAGTATGCCAGTTCCGCGGCCTCGTCGAAGCTGATCACTTTGATTCGCCGGGCGTCCGGACAAATGCGTGGATCGGTAGTCAGAATTCCATCCACATCGGTCCAGATCTCGATGCGCTCGGCCCCCAACCCTGCGCCTACAATCGCGGCGGAAAAATCGGAGCCGCCTCGCCCAATCGTAGTAGTGATGCCTGCGCGGTTCGCTCCAATGAACCCGCCCATCACCGGAACCCGGCCGGCATCCAGCAGCGGTTGCACTTTGTTCCGCAGCCGCTCGTTGGTTTCTTCCGTCTGCGGTACTGCTTCCATATAGCTGCTGTCGGTGACCAGAACTTCACGCGAGTCTACGTGCACGCCATTCAGTCCGTGAGCCGAAAACGCCGCCGCCACAATCTTGCTGGAAAGCATTTCGCCGAAAGCGGCAACATGATCGGTGGTTCGCGGAGTCAACTCACCGACCGCCGAAATCCCTCGCAGCAATTCGTCCAGTCCCTCGAAGTCGCTTCCCAAGTCAGAGTGGAAGTCAGTGAACAGCGCGGTGCCCAGCAATTCGCTGGCAGTGTTGTAATGCCTTTCCTGAAGAGACCGGCAGAGTTTGAGCGCCGTTTTGCGTTCTCCGGCTCCCGCTGCGCGGGCCATGGTGAGCAAAGTGTCGGTAACTTTGGCCATGGCGCTAACGACCACCACCGGTTTTTGCGGCAGCCGGTCCTTGACGATTGCGGCCACGCGTTCGATGGCCCGGGCATCTTCCACCGACGTGCCGCCGAATTTCATCACGATCATCGGCGTCGCTTCCTTGCAGGAGTGCGGGAGTGCCGATTATAAGAACGCGGTTTGGGTTTCATTCTAAGAACTTGCGGCTAAGAACTTGCGAAGTAGCCTTTGGCCTTCAGCAGTTCGGCGTTCAACACGGCCGCTCCAGCGGCTCCGCGAATGGTGTTGTGCGAAAGTACCGTAAACTTCCAATCCAGCACGCCGCACGGCCGCAAGCGTCCCACCGCGGTGGTCATGCCTGCTCCCAGGTCAACGTCAAACCGCGGTTGCGGACGATCATTCGCTTCGAGGTAAATGACAGGACGCTCCGGAGCGCTGGGCAGCTTCAATTCCTGCGGCTCACCGCGATACTCGTTCCACGCGGCGATAATCTCCTCCGGCTTGGCCTTGGTCTTCAGCCGCACCGAAACTGATTCCGTGTGCCCGTCCTCGACGGCAACCCGGTTGCATTGGGCGCTCATGGCAAAAGTTGCGGGGATAATCTTTGTTCCGTTCATCTGGCCGAGAAGTTTAAGCGTTTCCTCTTCCATCTTTTCTTCTTCATTGCGGATGTAGGGAATGACATTGCCGAGGATGTCGAGCGAAGCCACGCCCGGGTAGCCCGCCCCGCTGACGGCCTGCATAGTTACTGCCATCACCGTCTCCAGGCCAAATCGCTTTTGCAAAGGCACCAGGGCGAGCACAAGTCCGATGGCGGAGCAGTTGGGATTAGTTACTACGTATCCGCCGGATTTCTTCCGCCACGTTTGCCCGTCGATCAACTTGATGTGCCCGGCATTTACCTCGGGGATCACCAGCGGCACATCGGACTGCATGCGCAGCGCACTCGAATTCGAAACCACGGCGCAGCCTGCCTCAGCAAACCGCGGCTCGATTTCGGCGGCGATCGAAGCATCGAGTGCGGCGAAAATAATCTTCGGCGCGCCTTCCGGCGTTGCGGGGGAGACTCTCATCGCGGCCACGTTTGCCGGCAATGGCGTCTTGAGTCGCCAGCGTGTCGCGTCCGAGTAAATCTTGCCTTCGGAACGGTCAGAGGCGGCCAGCCAGGCGACCTCGAACCACGGATGGCGCTCCAGCATCTGGATAAACCTCTGCCCGACCACGCCAGTGGCGCCCAGGATGCCGACAGGAATTTTATTGCTCATAAAAGGTTCTTTCGATTCTACAACAGCCGATGTTTACGGAATGGGCTGGAGTGAAGGGTCAAACTAGCCCAAAAACCTGCAAATCCCCCACCTACAAGCACTTCCCAGCCTTGGCTCCGTCCGCTTCTTGGCGCTCCAGTAGTGCCCGTCTTTTGCCGATAGGAGATTCTGGAGGACTATCATGCCGGAGCTCCGCCAGAATTTCTTTACCAAGGAATGGGTCATCATCGCCACCGAACGCGCCAAGCGTCCCGAAGAGTTGGCCACGCATCGGCCGGCGCAAACCGTGCCGTCTTTCGTGGAGACCTGCCCGTTCTGCCCCGGCAACGAGAGCAAGACCCCGCCTGAAGTCATGCGCTTTCCCGCAAAGGTCGGCGAGCCTTGGGCAGTGCGTGTCATTCCCAATAAATTCGCTGCACTTTCAAGAGAGGCCCAGCCTACCCGCAGCCAGCAAGACGTTTGGCGGCGCATTGAGGGCTTCGGCTTTCACGAAGTCATTATCGATAGTCCCGACCACTCCTGTTGCATGGCTCTTTTGCCTGACGAACAGGTGGCCAGCATTCTCCGCGTCTATAAGGAGCGCTACACCTTGCTCAGTATGGACCGCCGGGTCAACCACGTAACCATCTTCAAGAACCACGGCCTCGACGCCGGGGCCAGCCTGCAGCATCCACATTCCCAGATCGTTGCAACCCCCGTGATCCCAAGCCAGGTCCGGCATCGCCTGCACGAGGCTCTGCGCCATTATGACGACTCAGGAGAATGCATGTTCTGCCACATGGTCGAACGCGAAGTGGAGGACAAGACCCGTATCGTCATCAAGAGTGAGCATTTTGTGGCGATGGAAGTGTTCGCTTCGGCCACGCCATTTGCCACTCACATCTTTCCCCTCCGCCACATGGCCACGTTTGGAGATGTCTCGGCTGCGGAGATTGCCGACCTTGCCCGCGTTTTGCGCAGCCTGCTGGCGAAGATCTACGTCGGGCTTGAAAATCCGGATCTCAATTTCACTATCCGCAGTGGCCCATCGGATTATGCCAGCGCTCGCCATTTCCACTGGTATGTAAGCGTGATTCCGCGCCTCACGCGAGTCGCCGGCTTCGAACTAGGTTCGGGTATGTTCATCAACACCGTCCTGCCGGAAGCGGCTGCGGAGTTCCTCCGCAATGTCAACGCGGGAAAAGCCGCAGGAGCAGGCGCCTCTGCTGGCTAGATTCGAGCACGAACCGAAAAATGCAGCGGACGTAAGAAGGGAAGCGTCGAAGGACTGAGAACTGAAGACTGAGAACTGAAGACTGAGAACTGAAGACTGAGAACTGAAGACTGAGAACTGAAGACTGAGAACTGAAGACTGAGAACTGCTCTACTTCGACCGCCCGATCTGATTATCCAGCACATACTCACTGAGCGGTCCGAACTTTCTTTTCTCCGCATACAACCGCCAGCGGCGGAATACGATTCGTAGACTTGCCATCACGGGAATCGAAAGAAAAATACCCAGGATGCCGGCCACTTCTGCACCGGCCATTACGCCAAAAATCGCCGCCAGAGGGTGCAGCTCCATGCTGTGTCCCATGATGCGCGGTGAAGATACATAGTCCTGGATCAGCCGCCAGACTCCTAGAAAGATGACCAGCGCCACCCAGTGCTGGTAGCCCATCAGCAAGGCCACGCCCACGATTGCCACCGCGGCGGTCAGTGGCCCGAGCACTGGAATAAACTCCAGCAGGCCGCCCACTGTGCCCAGCACCAGAGCGTAGGGCATTCGCATCATGGCGAGAACCGCCGAATACATGACGAACGTCAGCGCCGCGAGGGTGAGTTGCGCCCGAATGAAATGGGCCAGCATCTGATTCAAATCGCTAAGCACGCCTTGCAATAGTTCTCGCTGAGGTCTCGACTGCACCAGAGCGAGCAGAACTTCGCTGAAGGCGCGTCCATCCTTCAGAAAGAAAATCGACAACAACGGAACAATAACCAGCAGCCATGCCTGTTTTGCCGCTTCCGCTACACGCAGCCCGACCTTCTGCGCCAATTGTTCAATTTCGTCACTGTGGCCGGCGATGTAGTCGCGAAGTAGTTCGATCATTCGGGAGTTCCAGCCATGCTGTTCTCCCAGTTGTTCCGCGATCTGTCCCGAACTCAGCTTTGCCAGCGCGGGCAGCGACTGGCCCAGGCGCGCGCCCTCGTGGCCGATCCGCGGTCCCATGGAAATGAAAAACAGCACCACCAGGCTGAGCAGCAACAGGTAAATTACTGCGATCGCGCGTACACGCCCGTGCAGCAGTCTTTCCAGGCTCGATACCAGAGGGCTCATCAGGTAGGCGAAAAAAATGGCAAACAGAAAGGCCATCAGCGTTTGCCGCGCCACATAGAGAAACCCCAGCCCCAGCGCAAATAACAGCACCGTGATCAGAACCCGCGCCGTCCGTGCATCTGCCACCGGCATCGTGCCCGTCTCCCAATCGAATCCCGTGCGGTTGCCGCGTTCCGGCTAATCCCGCACTACTTCTGTATTATCGTCTGGAATCAGCACTCGCATTAGCTTGAACTGGTCTTTGTCATCCAGCCAGAGCGCCCAGGTGAACTCGTCACCCTTCAGATTCAGCCGCAATAGTTCCCGCTCGGTTCCCCGGATCAAAACCTTTTCTCTACCCACCAATTCCAGGCGTACGGGCATCGAAACCCGGCTTTGAGGAACCACCGCGCCAAAATCCAGCGGCTGGCATTGCCGGCTGCTCCCTTCACCGTTGCACGGCGCGACCGCCAGGTAGTGCCATGCCAGAACCTCGCGATGGACAAAGAAATTATTGTCGAGAATGGGCGAAACCCCAGGCAGGATGAAACGCTGTTCGACAGGCTTCGCAGACGACGGTGTCGTGATCTTTTCGACCAGGATCTCATTGTCGGGAAGCAGGACCAGCGAATCCCCAGATGAAGCGCTCCATTCGTAACGGATCAGCTCACCGCTCGCGGTAATCTCAAGGCTCGATTTCTGGGAGGTCTGATCCGCGCCGGAAGTTTGTTTGAGAAGGGCCTTGATGATGGTGTTTCCGTTTAACTGTTCGATGGAAAACGTCTCGGTGACCACGCGCTGGCCTTTGACGAAAACGCCGAAGGAGCCCGAATCGATCTGCTTGGCGCCCGCCGGCTTGTCTTTCTTGTCGCTGGCGTACAAAACTGCCGCGCTCGCCAGAACTACCACCGTTCCCCATCGCATCCGTGCCATCAGAGTCACTACTTTTCTCCTCGCTTCTCTCGTCTTCGGTTCAAGCCCAAAGCTTCAACCACCTCGGTCGCAATTTCCTGAATGGTCTTCTCGTCTGTTTCTTGTCTGAACGAAGCCTTCAGATAATATCTTCGCCGCGCCTCGTAAAGCTCGCCGAAACGCTCCAGGCTGCCCCACAATGGACGCTCAATTCCTCCCCGCTCGGCCTGCTGCCGGCAACGCCGCCACAACTCGTCCACTTCCGCGTCCAGGAATACGGTGGGAATGCCTTCGGCTTCGATCAGCCTGGCATTCTCCTTCTGCACGAAAGCCCCACCGCCCAGGGCCACGATTTTCTTAGGAGCAGCTTGCAATTCCTCCATCAGTTGCTTTAAAGCCTTGTGCTCGGCGCGGCGAAAACCCACTTCGCCTGAATCGCGGAAGATTTCAGGGACCGTGCGCCCCTCCCGCTGTTCAATCCGGTCATCGAGATCCTCAAACGTCCAGCCCAGTTGATCGGCCAGGGCCTGGCCCACACTGCTCTTACCAGCGCCCATGAACCCGACAAGGATCACGCCCCGCGGCTGGCGGCGTGGCTCCTGGTCTTTGCGGTCACGCGCAGCAAAGCCCGCCGTTTTCTTCGGGCCTTGAGCAGTCCGTTTCCGCCGAACCGGTTTTCGCTTCGTTTTCTTTATTGTTTTTCGGAGCGTTTTCTGAGGTGAATTTTACCACTGAAGGTGCGCAATACCACGGTCGAGGACACCGCAACTCGACCCATGGTACCTGCAAAGGCACGTCCCTTATTGACGGGAAACCAGGTGTGATTCTTCGGCTGAAGAGGAATGTCGTCGTGTACCTCTCCGCGCACCGAACGGGCACTCACGTCCGCGGATGTCCATTCCGGGATGGTGGCTTCGATATCGCCGCTGTGGCTGGTCAGCCGGTATTCGCCGCTGTTGCCGAAGTCGCCAAAGTAGTTGATTCTGCCGCTGGTCGAAACCACCTGCACCAGGGGGCCGGTCACGCTTCTCAGCGTAACGTCTCCGCTCAGCGAATCGACCTCGACATGGCCGTTTTGGATGTTATCCAGATTCACGGCCCCGTTCATGGTCTTGACGTGGACGTGGGCGTCGGAGACGTCGCGAACATCCACTGCCGCTCCCGCGCCTTCCAAACTAACGTCGCCGTGCAGTTTCTCGGCGCGTAGGGAACCGGTGCTGGAATGGAGAGTGACGCTGGCATCGGCGGGAACCAGAACTTCATAATCCACGCGCCCCGAATCGGCGTCGGCTCCGGCCAGCAGGTGCGATTGAATATCCACGCGGTTTCCATTCTGGCTGTTGTCGACCTCAACCTTGTCGGAGTGCAAAATCGCATTGACCACGACCGTATTGTTCAACGACGGCTTGACCGAAATCGAGCCATAAGGATTCATCACCGACACGCCGGCTTTCGGCCCTACGGAGAAGTGATACTCCCGTTTGCTCTCGGCCACGAGCGTTCCTGCCACGATTACGCCAATCGTAACTAGCTTTGCCGCGCGTTTACTTACCATGTGCAACTCCCCCAAGCCCACTGATCCGCCATCGCCGTCAATCCTACTCGAAACTTCCAACACTATTCCGCGGAGCGGTCCATGGCCAGCTCAAAAAGCATCGCTTTCTGCTGGTACGCATCCATCAACGACCGCCGGGCGTCCTCGTCATTCGGAGTCTCATCCACAACGCCCTGGGCATCGCGAATGGAGTCGTTCACCTGCCGGAGATTCTCTTCGTATTGCGTCTTCACTTCCGGAGCGCTATCCGCAATTTCCTGCCTCAGGTCGTCGTCATTGAGATCCATGGGATTCGCTGCTGAGATGGCCACCGAGGCCTGTTGACCCAACTGAGCCGGCTGCAACTCACGCCGCAAAGAGATTCCCAAAGCCAGCAGTAACATCGCCGCCATGGGAACCAGCCATCTTGCCGCTCCCCAGCGGGTGCCGAAGGATGGAATCAGCCACCTGGACGCTCGCTGCGGACGGATCAGGCCCTCTTCCAGCAAGACGGCTTCAATAGAATTCCAAACTCTAGGGCTGGGTTCGTTCGCCGCTTGCAGTCGGCTGGCCGCCGCTGCGATCTGATTCAGGTCTCTCACCAGCGCTGAGCACGCCGGACACGCCCTGAGATGGGCGAGCTGTTCCACGCTGCCGCTATCTTCCAGCTCCGCCAAGCTTTGTTGCAGCTCAACGCAATTCATAACCTTCTCCCCAAGTCGGTTGCGGCTCGAAGTATGACCGCAACGCTTGCGCCCCTGCTCAGGTTAATGTCGTTCCGCGTTCGTCGTTCAGTAGCCCAACGCCTGCCTAACCTACTCGAGATTTTGCGGCCTTTTCGGCTCTGTTCATCTTGAGCAGATCGCGCAACTTCATGCGCGCCTTGTGTAACTGCGACTTGCTGTTCCCAATCGAGCATCCCGCGATCTTCGCGATTTCATTATGCTCGTAACCTTCCACGTCGTGCAGCACGAAAATCGTCCGGTAACCGGGAGGTAGATCATCTACCGCCCTCTGCAACTGCATGCGGTCAATGGACCCGGCCAGCGCAATATCGTCCGCCCCGAAATCCCTCTTCGGAGAATCCTCTTCAGTCCCCTGCGTGGTCTCTTCCAACGAGACCACCGGAAGGCTCTTCTTCCTCAAATGCATCAGCACGACGTTAACCGAGAGCCGGTGCAACCACGTCGAAAATGCCGACTCCCCGCGAAATGTCGCGATCTTGCGGAAGAGCTGCAGGAACGCTCGTGGCCGAGAGCAAACGGGAGTATC
>Ga0206803_1146_pt1 | contig 13442 bp, 12 predicted proteins | sample Alteio_BWOrgCont_61_FD_152909 | JGI IMG/M metagenome (GOLD analysis project Ga0206803, IMG submission 152909) | Enriched cells from forest soil in Barre Woods Harvard Forest LTER site, Petersham, Massachusetts, United States -... | ecosystem: Environmental > Terrestrial > Soil > Temperate forest >... | reverse complement strand
CCAAAAATATCTCAATTACTACGTGGACGTAGGATTCATCCCTTCCGCCGTGAATGATTAGACTTGTTGCATAGAAATAGTTCTGTTGCCGATAGTGATGATTTGCGGTTACAGGAGTTTGTATGGCTTGGTTAGCACTTATAGCGGCTGGTTTTTTGGAGATCACTTGGGCCGTCGCCTTGAAGTATGCAGGGGGATTTACGAAATTCTGGCCCTCAGCTTTTGTCATCGTGTGTGGGTATTTGAGTTTTTGGCTGTTGGGCGTTGCGATCAGAACGATTCCTTTGGGTACAGGCTACGCTATATGGACGGGGATCGGAATTGTTGGAACTGCAATATTTGGGATTTTCTTTTTTCAAGAATCAGCTCATTTCTGGAAGCTCTTTTTCATCGCTACCATGTTGGCAAGCCTTGTAGGACTCCGCCTCACGGCTTAGATTTAGTGATTGCTGTCCCACCCGTATCCCATTGATTCTAAATTCGTGGCGTTATCATGTACCTTTGTCTTGCGAGGTCGTTTGAACTTAGATTAATACCTCAGGCTCTACCCATTTTCCGTGAGCTTTAATCAATTCGATTAATTTTAAGTCGGCTTCCGCAAAGAGGATGTCTCGTTCGACACAGTTTTTCCCCACGTAGAGATCGATTTTTCCGGGCTTTGAGCCTACATAGCCAAAATCGGCGTCAGCCATTTCGCCGGGGCCATTGACAATGCAACCCATAATGGCGATTTTGACTCCGGGCAAATGGGCAGTTTTTTCGCGGATGCGGCGAGAAACTTCTTGCAAATCGAAAAGAGTCCTTCCACAGCCTGGACAAGAGATGAAATCGGTCTTGGTCATCCTCATGCGAGCCGATTGCAAGAGATTGAAGCTCATTTTTTTGATCGTTTCAATGGGGAGATCGGCAATCAGGCAAACCCCTTCAGCGAGCTGGTCGCAAAGGATCGCGCCGAATTCGGTTCCTGCGTGAATGGGGAGATCTTCTTCGCTGCAGCTGTAGCTCAAAGCGACAATGAGGGGAAACGTTAAGGCTTCGCTCTTGAGCCAATCTACGAAACGGCGGGTCTCATGAATGGGCGAAAGGGTGGGTTGGAAAACAATGCAGTCAGGCTTGCCGTTTTTCAGCAGCTGCCAATCGTCCCCACTTCGGATCACAATGGGGTGAATCGGGAGATCCTCTGAGATCCACTGATCGCCTATTTTCAAAACCACGCTTCCATCCCGATGCAAAGAAGTTGTGTCTGAGTAAAAGACTTTTCTCCGTTCGAGCTGGTTGATTTTTCGATACTTTTCCTCAAAGGGATCAATCCCCTTGCCTAGAGAGGTGGCTGCGAACTGAACGAGACGCTGACAGGGATCGATTTCTGCCCAAGGATCCTCGGTGAGAGAAACGCGAATCGTGTCGCCGATTCCGTCGAGAAGGAGCGCGCCGGTTCCCATCGCCGATTTGATCCGCCCATCTTCCCCTTCTCCCGCTTCGGTCACCCCCAGATGGAGAGGGTAATCCCAGCCTAGAGCCATCATTTCAGCGACTAAAAGGCGGTAGGCGTGCATCATGACGACCGGGTTGCTCGCTTTCATGGAAAAAATGAAATCGTGGTAATCGTACTTGCGGCAAACGCGGGCAAATTCAAGGGCTGACTCAACCATGCCGCGCGGGCTGTCCCCGTAGCGGTTCATAATTCGGTCGGAGAGAGATCCATGATTCGTCCCGATCCGCATCGCTTTTCCCAGCCGCTTGCACTTCTCAACCAAAGGGGCAAACCCCTCCTCGATCTTGGTCAGCTCGCGCGCATAGGCGGCATCGTCGTATTCGATCACTTTGAATGAGGCCCGCTTGTCGACAAAGTTGCCCGGATTGACTCGCACCTTATCGGCAAACTCAGCGACGAGAAGCGCTGCGGGAGGATAAAAATGGATGTCAGCGACAAGAGGAATCTGATAGCCCCGTTTGAGAAGAGCATTTTTGATCCCTTCACAGCTTTCAGCTTCTTTTTTACCTTGCACTGTGACGCGAGCGATTTCACAACCGACATCGGCCAAACGGATAATTTGCTCCACAGTGGCTTCGACGTCGCGCGTGTTGGAAGTGGTCATCGACTGGATCCGGATCGGGTTGGATCCCCCAACTCCTACCGAGCCAATTCTCACTTCTCTCGTTTTCCAGCGGCGCGTTTGAAAAATCGATTCACAGTATTTCATTTTTCTACTCGAGGAAAATAAATATCTCTATATACACGATTAGGATTCAATACACTATACCTACATGTTGCATTAAAAGGACTTCTTGTACCATCCGGTAAAATGGCTTCTCCTGCATATTCGCAAACAATCCAAATACCTCCGTCGACGTCTTGTACATCGATTTTAACGGGTCGATAATTAATTTTGAGGGCTTCGGTTTTTAGACACTGGCAAACGAGTTGGCAAAGAGGCTGGTTTTTTGTTTGTGCGGCAAAAATAGCCCGTTTTAAAAAATCTGGGTCTTTCTGGCAAATTCTTTGCATGGCTTTAAAACCCATGTCATCCAGATTGGAATTTCTATACAAAAGTCGGCGGAGAGCGGTTTCTTGACCCGGCTGGTTCAAAAGACAGGGAGGAATCGTAACGTTAGGAACCGCCATTTGGCTTTGGGCGAGCTGGTTAGTCGGTAAATGGACAACGTCTCGATTCTGAAGGAAAGTTCCCGCTTGAACGGAATCTAGTTCAATATCTTGAGGGAGATCGCTCCAAAACACAGCGAATATTTTCCGGAGTAGACGAGGGTCCAAATAGCTCAGATAATACAAAAAGTTATCTAATGAGATTCTCGAAGGAGAAATAGCGGCAGTCATATAAACCCCATGAAATGGAGATAGATCTTATCTGAAGCAAAGATTTAACGATATGCCGTTTTTTCGTGCAGAAAGGCCTGAGTCCGGCCCCACGGATAGCGGATGGAAAAGGTTTTTTTGAGAGTTAAAAAAGGAGTTTCCAGGGGTTCGCTGACAGTGATCACTTTGGCTCCAAGGGGCAGCTGCTCCATTTTAGTCAGAGGAGGCGCTTCATAGAGATAGAGGTAGACAGCTGTGGCTGTGGAAAAATCGGTGTCCCCAATATTTTGCAGATGGAATGAGGCGTTGTGAACTCTGAAGAGAGTTTTTAAGGCTCGTGCTATCCAGACAAATTGAGGCACCCATTCGATTCCTTGGACGCGGCATCCGATCGAATGGGCCATCCAGAAACACCCCTTTCCTCTCCCCGCTCCCAGTTCAAGCCAACAATCTGTCGATTTAATCTCACAAACAGAGGCGATTTTTTTGTAGGTTTCGAGAGGCGTTTCGCCATAGGCGTAAATTTCCTTGTTCCCTTTTTTCTGCAGGAACTTGCGGCAAACGCGATAGGGATTAGAAAAAAGAGTGAGGAAGGCGAATGCAAAGTTGATAAGGGCGAAGCGAACTTTAAGTTTTGTCATATGATAGGGACTTACCAGAAGCTCTTGCTCATATTGGCATATTTTCCGTCAGCAGTATCTCTTACAAGAGAACCACTTACCCAATTTCGTCTCAACAAGTTTTGAATGTCATAATCATACATCATATGATTGTAGTCTCCGAAAGCCGGTACAGAGGGCTTTTTTGACACTTTAATGGGGTGATTTTCGGCCCAACCTGAAACTTTAACATTTAAGCCAAAAATATGGCTTAATTGCCAAGAAGACCCATCTTCTAATTTCATGATTGGAGCGAATGGCAGAGAAGTGGTGATGTTTTTAATGCGACTATTTACAGATGTTAAAGCTGTTTGCGTGTGAGGTTGAATTTTCTCATATACTTTTGCTTCCAAACGATCTAATCTTTCCTCATGTTTCCATAATTTTTCATCCTGTTTGAGAGATAAGGTCATTTGGTCCCCTAAAACGCTATTCAATCTAGACTTGTCTGATACTAACGACATAATTTTCCCCCTTATTTACGTTTGTTTTTAAATTTCCATCTCTTCATTCAACTTGCAAAAGATTTGATTGTCTAGGAATTATATATATAACTGAATTCCTATCAATCAATGCACCAAGCCATCCGCCAGCGATTCCACTGAACAAGAGGCCAAATAATGCTGCAATTGGTCCAAAAATAATATTAGCAATTAAAGCAGTCGTAATTACACATGTTAATGCTCCTAGAATAACTACATGCTGTTTTTTTAGAGAATATTTGCTGTCAATCTGAGAAGATTCATTCGTAGATAATAATTCACCTGACTCGACTGGTTGACCTCCATATTTAATGGCTGCTTGTTTAATTTTAGCATGTAGCAGATCTATATCATTATCTTGATATTCCGTTGGTTCTGCATCAACATTTAAAATTGGTTGCGTGCGAGATAAATTGCTGATTGACATGTTTTAATCCTGTTGTTAGATTTTCATTATTCGTGTTTTCTGATAGCTCGTTTTACTTTTTCATTTAAAACATCAATTTGGTCATCAGAATATTCATTATAAGTGGAATCTTGAATGCTACGTATTGCATGAAGTTTTCCTTGCAGACGATGATTTAGAATCTCATTACTAGACTGATTTGTTTTAGAGACTTTGGCAGTATAATCAGCAGTGTCACTACCTGAAGAACCTGATTGAGTTTTAGCTGCACTTTGTGCCGATGTTTGTTCTGAAGATGAGGTGGATGGCCGTTTGTTTTGCTAGCTTCCCGTCAAATAAGAAAGAATAAACGGTGCCATAAGCAGAGGGACTCCAACAGCAATCGGATTCCATTGCTGTTCAATAGGTAGTGTTCGATCGGTTGTACGCGTAAAAAGCAAATAGCCTCCTGTGAGGGTTGCGACGTATATCATCCCTTCAAGGCAAGCTCGAGCAGTTCGGGAAATTTTGGCCAGAGCATTTTCCGACATCGCAGAGATCGAATTTCCCAAAGCAATCGTTCCAGCACCAATAGCACCTGCAAGACATAGAGTACTTCCAAGATTCCCATTGCAGACCAACTGTCCCAATCCTTGACAAGTAGGATGATCCATAAGAATGGGATTTTGAAGAATTCGGTGAGATACAAGACTCACGAGACCGACTGCCGATGCGCCAACATAACTATACGAATGCCTAGTGCCTGCTACACCATCTTTATGGACGATTCCTGCGACATTTTGGACGCGATTGTCAAAAACTCCTAACCCTTCTTTGAGGTCTTTGTGAACAACCCCTAAGCCTTCCTTGACATCTTCGCGAGCCCCGCTTACGCCATCGCGAAAATCTTGACGAATAGTTCCTAGCCCATCTCGCACTGCGTTTTCGACTCGATTAACGCCAAATAGAGAATCGAATGCTCCTGCTACTTTTTCAGGCGCAATCCAATGCAACAAGCCAGAGCATCCTCGTAAACCCAAGTCAACCACTATGGACATATAACTTACTCCGTTTTATTTTTTTTTAATTCAGGGATTTTATGGTGATTTATAGTGACAAGTCAATTTTAAACATTTATTGACAGATTATTTTTAGTAAAATGATTTTGGATTGAAGCCTATGAGACTCGTGCTCCTACCAATTGACGTAAGTGCCGATGTCGATTGGGAGGAAGCTCTCAAAGGGCAACCCCTTCTCCTTCATGGCTAAATACAAATCATAGGGCGGGCGATCCAATGGCTCATCCGAGAGGCGAAAGGTATTCCAATGCATCCCTAAACTCAATCTCGATTTCACTTCTCTATGGATCTGAACCGCCTCATAAGGACTGATATGGACCGGCTGCATAAACCTTTGCGGCGAATAAGTCCCAATCGGGATCAAACTCAAGTCAATAAAGGGCCAGTGGTCGCCAATCGATTTAAAGTCTTTAGGATTATAGCCAGTATCTCCAGTAAAGTACAATTTTTTACCGGCTGTCTCCAAAACATATCCATTCCAATGGGTCTTATTCTTGTCCCAAAGAGTCCTTCCTGAAAAATGTTGGGCCGGAACTGCAGTAACTCTCCATTTTTTTGTCTCTTTTTTATTCCACCACCCCAATTCGGTGACAGACTCAATGCCTCGTCGTCGGAACCAGGGGGAAACGCCTAACGGAACGATCCATTGAATCTGAGGATGAAACCGGTGGAGAGCTGCAACGCTCCTTGCATCGAGGTGATCGTAGTGATTATGGCTCAGCAACACTAAATCGATCGGCGGTAGATCGGCCAATGCGATCGGCGGTTCCGACACGCGTCTAAAGGAGCGCATCGGAATGGGAGAACAGTGAGAGTCCCAAACGGGGTCAGTCAAGATCGACAGCCCATCGATCTCGATTAAATAGGTGCTATGCCCAATCCATACAGCGGATGGAAAACGACAATCAAAATTTTTAGCCACAGCGGGATACATAAAGTCAGAAGGAGGGGGAAGTCTCGGCATTTCATCATCGTAATAGCCTAACTTCCAAAGAATTACATCCCATAACGTGCGGCGCGAGTCGTCGCTATGAGGGTTGGTAAAACGGTTCTCTTTCATAACCGCAACATAAAGATTTTCTGATTATCCTCAAGAAAGATTGTCAGAATCCTGAAAACCAGGAGCTTAAATAAAGTCTTTAGGAAAGGAAGATTTTTAAGTTCGTTTGTGCTATATTGAGATTCAATTCCAAATAGTAATTAATTATGCCAAACTCTCTGACCCGTTATCCCGAGGGCAGTATTCGGGAATTATGGACTATTTCTTTGCCGCTAATGATTTCGACATTAGCCTCTCTGTTCATGATTTTCACAGATCGAATTTTCCTTGCTCATTATTCAATTGAGACATTGAACGCGTCTGTCAATGCGGGGACACTTGCTTGGGCGATGATGGCTGGGGTGGGCATGATCACGGCGATGTCAGAGGTCTTTGTCGCCCAATACAATGGGGCTCGTCATTACAAGCGGCTGGGGGCTCCTGTATGGCAAATGATCTGGTTTGCTCTCTTCTCGTTTTTCTTTTTCATTCCTATGGCCATTTGGGGATCGCAGGCTTTTTTTGAGATGGACCGATATGCAGATCTTGAAATCTCTTATTTCCGTTGGCTGATGATCTTTAGTCCCGGCTATGCATTGATGACTGCTTTTGCCGGTTTTTTCATCGGCAGAGGAAAAACCAAAGTGATGATCTGGCTCGCTGTGATCGCGAATTTAATCAATATTGTCCTCGATTGGATCCTCATTTTTGGGATCCCTGGGGTTGTGCCTGAAATGGGAATCCAAGGCGCAGCGATTGCTACCTGTGTTGGCTATTTATTTGAATCAGCAGTTCTTGGGTATCTCTTCTTGAGCAAGGAAAACAGGGAGAACTTTGGGACGGCAAACTGGCGCATTAATTGGAAAGAGATGAAAAAATGTTGCCGTGTTGGGTTTCCTCAAGGGATCTTTTGCGCGCTTGAGGTTTTTGGATGGGCTGTTTTTTATTGGATGATGACCGATCTGGGGGAGAAACATATTACGATTTCAAGCATCTGCCAAAGCTTTACGATCCTTCTTTCCTTTTTCTGCGACGGCCTGAGTCGAGGCGCTGCAGCTGTGGTTGGCAATTTAATCGGATCGGGACGCCATGAGCTGGTCAAGAAGGTGCTCCGTTCCGGCGTTTTTCTATTGATCCTGTTTTCTCTGATCACCTCGCTAATTCTCGTCATCGATCCGGTCGATACTGTACGCCTGTTATTCATCCACGATCCCGATGTCTCGATTCAAGTGTCGTTGAAAATCTGTATGGTTTTCTCTTTTATCTATATTCTTTTCGATGGACTCCGCTGGCTCTATTCAGGATTGCTTGTCGCAGCAGGAGATACCTTTTTCCTCCTCATTGCAGGCTCTCTCTCGGTCTGGGTCTTCTTGCTGACTCCCGTCTATTTGATTGTCGTTAAGCAGAACCTTCCCGTTGAGTATGCCTGGGGCCTCGCGGTTTTGTACGCAGCCCTCTTTTTCGCGGTCTACTGGCTCCGCTTCCGCCAAGGCGCGTGGAAGAAGATCAACCTGATTTCACAACCGCAGAGACCAGATTTAGCAAAGGCCGAATCCGATCGCCCAAAACTCGCCGATCAAGCTGATGCATAAAAATTCACCACAGAGACACAGAGATAAGGGAGAATGCACAGAGGCGGCGGCAGAGCATCCATTTTTTCTGCTCTCGCAGAAAAAATGAATTCTATCCTCAGAGAACTCTGTGCAATTTATTGGACTGGTAGAACCGGCGCTGGCTCTGGGATTGGGAGATAGCAAACGACATAAGCCTTGCGAAGTCGCTCGTCCCAAGCTGCCTGATCGGGCTGCGTGACGGTTCGATCACTCATGAAATACTTACGGCCATTCACAATCCTCGCCGCAGTATAATGGCCTGATGCAATGGAACTTCCATGGTGATTGATGAAACTAACCAGCTGATATCGCCTCCTCTCTCCATTCGGTAAAGTGATTTGAAAATCGGGAGGTATTTCAACGGGAATGTCTTTTTTGACCATCGTCCAGCTTTGTCCTGGGAACCAGCTGGGCGCTATTCGGGAATACCAGGTTTTAGGAGGGGGGACGTTATAAAACCGCTTGATCTGGAAACGGAGAGCAGGCGGAGCCTCTAAGAAGCGGCGATTTGCATGCTCGGGTGTATATCGATGTTGTTGCCCGTCCACTCCTGTATAGCGGATTGGATCCGCTGCTTCCATATCGTGATCACAGTAATAGTTAAACATCCTATCTAAAGTTGTCGGGGTTTCTTCATTTTCTTTGAATTCAAGAGTGAGAAAATTCGTTCTTTCTTCTTTTCGAGATCTGGCATCGGGCAACCCAGCAATAGCGGGAAGTCCTGCCGTCTTGTATCGATAAGCTTCTTCTATTCTCATCTTTTGAGCGTCTGGAAGAAGGTCGAGAATATAGGTCAAGGGCTCAGGGGCATCGACTTGAACATGCTCGGAGGCGGGAATGGTGCTGATTCCATGCAAAGCCAAACGAAGAGCTTGAGAGTTGCCCCCAATGACTTCTTGATTGTCGCGAAGAGCCACATCGTAGGCGGCAAAGAAATTACTAAAAGGTTCATGGAGAGCTTGGAGATGTTGGAAGGCTTCCTGAATTTTTCGATAGGCTGAAAAATCGGCAATAGGAGGAACATAACGATCCACAAATTCTCTGAAAACTTCGCGAACAGGACGAGGTGGATTCGGATTTGCAGCTGCAAAAGCCCTAAAATCGGCAACTAATCGGGGCTTGGGATCGTATCCGGCGAGGAAATTTTCAAAAGCAGGCATATCCATGTTGGCCGGAAGTAAATTGCGAAGCCATCGCGCTGTTATAGGATCGCTTTCGAGAAAATGAACGCTAGAGTTGAACCCGCAGTTCTGGCTGATGTTGATCAGGCCGCGAGGAGCTTCTTGAGGAATCACTGCGGGGATTTGACCGGGTAATGGCAGCGGAGGAGCAGGGCGCAAAAGCGGAGGCAGAGGCGGGAAGTAGGGTCGTGCGACGAGTGTCGGATCGGGGAAGAAAAATCCCGCAAGGGTCGTCGAACTCATAGCGATGATAGGGAGCGCTATCACATGAAAAGAAACCGGAAAAGCTGCCGCAGTCGCTAAAAGGGAGGCGAGAATAAAAAGGACGCGGATTGCAGTTTGAGCCACAACCAACGCGATTTCTTTTACGCGCGCACAATAATCGATTCGTCGATAATCGATTTGTCGAATAAGAGGCTGCGCGACTTGGTTCACAGCGGGAAGTGGACCTGCCATTTTTACACCATAAGGCTGAGAGAGAGCGAATCAGTCAATTCAGGATCTCCGAAAAACTGGATCGGGCCTGGATAGCGATAATGATCTTCGATCTCCCATGATTTTCGAAAGTGGGAGAAATATACAAAAGATTCTCCTTTAATGTCTACAAGGACTTTTTTTATAACGGGCTTTTCCTTTCCTAAACGAATTTCCAGGTGCATAAGCTGAACAATCGGAACGGCTTTCAATTGCCATTCGCGGGGGGGCTTCTTTAAATTCTGCACGGAGCAAATCACTCCTGTAAGCCCTTCGCGGACAGCGAGCGCTGCAAGCAGTCCGAGCGCGTAGCAGTAATTCGCATCGAAATTGGAGGGCATACAGGCGCGTCCTTCGTAGCCCAAAAAATGTTCCTGCGCGTTGAGTTTTCCTTTGAAATCCCGTTTTTTCAATTCCTTTTTTACGAGATCCATGAGCAATTGCTCGGTCTCTATTTTAGAGACTTGCACATTGCCATGAGGGTCTTTATCCATCGTCAATTGATTCTGGATCTTTTCAGGCAGTGTCTTAAAAAATGCTTGATTCTCCGCCGCAGTGGGATCTTTGATCAGCGCTTTCATTTCGGGCATGAACTCGATCAGCCCTTCAGGCACTAAAATAACCCCATATTCCTTGCCTACTTCATATCTGTGGCAGATCAAATCGGCAATTTCATTCACGATTTTGTGAAGCCCCTTCCCCTCTTCGCCGATCAGAGTCAAATTCGGGTGTGTCGCCAATGCGCAATCCAAAGCGATATGGGACGCCGATCTACCCATTAGTTTAATAAAATGGTAATATTTCTTAGCCGATAAAGCATCTCGAGCGATATTCCCAATGATTTCTGCATAGGTCTTACAGGCGCTATCGAAGCCAAAAGAGATTTCGATATCGGCGCTTTGTAAATCGCCGTCAATCGTCTTTGGAACGCCGATGACGCGCGTCTCGCATCCTTTTGTTAGAAAGTACTCGGCCAACACCGCCGCATTCGTGTTGGAATCATCTCCGCCGATAATGACCAACCCATCCAGCTTGTGTTCTAGAACCGTCTTCAAAGAAGCGGCTAATTGCTCCGCCGTTTCGATCTTCGTTCTTCCTGAACCGAGCAGATCAAAACCTCCCTGATTCCGATAGGGAGCCACCTTCTCCATATCGATCTCGATCCACTGATTGTCCACAATCCCACTAGGACCGCCCAAAAAACCAATCACCTTAGCTCCCGCATCGCACAGAGCAGCGATTACATTATGGCCTCCCGCTGCTTGCCCTCCCGAAAAAACAACACCGGTTTTAAACGCAGAACGAGTCGGGGGCAAGCCCCCCGCCCCCCGTTGTACTAACTGGTGCGTGGGCTGGTCGAATGTTTTCGGAAAGAGTTTTTTTAGACTTTCGTGGGGTTGAGTGCCTTTGATGGTTTTGAAATGGGCGTTTTTTAGGTCTTTTAAGATTTCTGGAATAGAGGGCTTGTATTCTAGCCGTTTTTTTTGCAGCGGACTTGTGTTGTTCATCTTATGGCTCCATTGAAAAAGCCATATTGCCAAATGAGTCAATTTACTGAAATAGGGTATCTAATCGCTTCTCGTACTCGTGATAGTGGAGAAACTCATACATGGCTTCTCGCGTCTGCATCGCACCCAAGAGCTCTTTTTGGGTCCCTTTGTGCGCGATGGCTTCGTAGGCTCTTAGAGCGGCTTGATTCATCATCCGGGCCGCAGCGAATGGATAGAGCGCCATTTTGATGCCGGCATGAGCCAACTCTTCTCGCGTAAATAAGGGCGTCTGCCCAAATTCGGTGATGTTGGCCAAAATGGGAATTTTCACAGCTTTGACAAATGCTTTGAATTCATCGAGGGTATGGCAAGCTTCGGCGAAAATGGCATCGGCACCGACTTCTTCGTAGGCTTTTGCCCGTTCAATGGCAGATTCTAGACCTTCGACGGCTACCGCGTCGGTTCGGGCGATGATTGTAAAGTGGGGATCGGTTTTGCTTGCCACAGCCACTCGGAGTCGATTGCACATTTCTTTCTGGCTCACAAGCTCTTTTTTAGGGCGATGGCCACATCGCTTGACAGAGATTTGGTCTTCGATGTGGACCGCTGCGGCACCTGCTTTGATCATGAGCCGAATCGTCCGTTCGATGTTGAAAGCGCTGCCAAATCCCGTGTCGATGTCGACGAGAAGAGGGGTATCGACCGCTTCGGTGATCCGATTGACCTCGATCAGGAAATTGTCCAATGACAGAATGCCGAGATCGGGAACGCCGTAGGAAAGGGCGGAAAGAGCGCCGCCCGATAAATAGATCGCTTTAAAGCCGACCGATTTGGCCATGAGGGCGCAAAGGGCATTCGGAGTCCCTGCAATTTGCAAAAGGGGCCCTTTCATCGCTTCCCGAAATCGCTTTCCCGCCGACTCCGCCACTACAGCTCTCCACTGGTAATCACTTGAGCAAAACGCCCCAGGCTCTCTAGAGCGGCTTTATGGGCCTCTTCCGTAGCCGCCTCACACGCATCGCGGATGACGACGACCGAATAGTCCCTATCATGTGCGTCGCGCCCCGTGTGCTCGACCGCCATGTTTGTCGCCGTCCCGGTCAGCACGATCTGCTCGATCTCCTGCGCGCCGAGAAGAGCTTCTAGAGACGTCGCGTAAAAAGCGCTGACCCGGTGTTTCACGACAACTGGATCGTTTTCTTGAAAAGCCAACTTTTCATGAAACTGGGTGCCCCAAGAGCCGAGCAGAAGCGCGCCATGCTGCGCTGCCGGACTGAACATGGGAGAATGTTTAGGGCAATCGATATAACCGGGATGGAACCCCACCTTGACAAAGTAAATCGGCCAATGCTGCGCCCGTGCATGGGCGATGACTTGGTTCGCATTCTCGATCACTCGATGGGCTGCAATCCGCTCCGCAGAGCGGGCAATTTTGCCCTTTGCATGGGCAATGTCATTGATAAAATCCAAAACTAGAAGTGCTGATCTCATAAACGTCGAATTAACATAGAATGCTTTATGGCACCACTATTTTTCTCAAAAGATTCTCCTTGCAGTCATTTCAAAAAATAGCGGCTAACAAGCAGTCGCAGCTAGAGATACCTGCAGGGCCAAGCCTCCTTGGGAGGTCTCTTTGTAGATTTCTTTCATGTTGTGCCCTGTTTCGCGCATGGCGCGGATGACGGCGTCGAGGGAGACCCGGTGCTGGCCATCGCCCCGCATAGCGAGACGAGCGGCGTTGATCGCCTTGATCGATCCCATCGTGTTCCTCTCAATACAGGGAATTTGGACTAAGCCGGCGATCGGATCGCAGGTCATGCCGAGATGGTGCTCCATCGCGATTTCTGCGGCATTTTCGATCTGCTCATTCGTCCCGCCTAAAACGGCGGTTAAGCCCGCGGCAGCCATCGAGGAGGAAACGCCAATTTCTCCCTGACAACCCATTTCGGCGGCGGAGATCGAAGCATTTTCTTTGTAGAGGATGAGAAGGGCTGTGGCCGTGAGGAAAAAGATCAAAAGGCTCTCTTCAGAAAAGCCGGGGACGAATTTCTGGGCGTAATGGAGAACGGCGGGGATCACGCCGGCCGAGCCGTTCGTGGGAGCTGTGACAACTCTGCTTCCCGAGGCGTTCTCTTCATTGACGGCTAACGCGAAAAGGCTGACCCATTCCATCACAAGAGTTGGATCCTCAGCAAATCGCGCTTCTGAACCTTGTAGAGCTTCGG
>Ga0206803_1145_pt1 | contig 13526 bp, 15 predicted proteins | sample Alteio_BWOrgCont_61_FD_152909 | JGI IMG/M metagenome (GOLD analysis project Ga0206803, IMG submission 152909) | Enriched cells from forest soil in Barre Woods Harvard Forest LTER site, Petersham, Massachusetts, United States -... | ecosystem: Environmental > Terrestrial > Soil > Temperate forest >... | reverse complement strand
ACACGTTGCTTGTTAAGCACCAGTGGTCTCGGGTTTGCTATCGAACGGATTTCATTACGAGCGTGAGCTCGGCGAGTTTTTCACGAATTGTCTCCAAGCGCTGAAAACGCTTCTGTTGAGCGGCCATCGCTTCTGAGCTTGGTGTCTGCTCCTTACCGGTCTCAGTCGTATAGGTTATCACGTCGATTTCTTCTGCAAGCGTCTGATTAGGATTTATCATCGGACTCGCTTGCGGGTTTCCGTGGGCTGCTTTGAATTTCACCCGCAAGCAACTTCTTTTTATTGTCGTCAATCCACACTTCAATCTGTTTCCGTATGCCACTGTCGGTACATTCCGTCAGGGCCTTTTCCAGCCGCGCAATCTCTGCTCTAAGGAATGCTAGGTCACCCGGCGAGAGCATGGTTTACGAGTCCCCCCGAAGCAAGGCAAGAGTGCATCAGGTCTGCCGGAAGGGCTATACAGTGTTTCTGGTACGCAGCAAGAGACGCAGCTTGCTACTGCTTTGAGGGCCAGCGCGAATCAATCTTCGACATAATTTCTTCCACCCATTGAATGGACGCAGATATTAGTTTGTCCGTCCTCGGGCTTCCCTGCGGTGCCCCGAACAAGTCATCAGCTCGTTCCATGTGCATGCTGGTAAGAATTCCAGCCATGATGCCGATTACGCGCTTGCGGCCTTCGTCCACGCATCCGAGTTTACATGTCTCGCCTTGTGTTCGCCTAACACTTTAGCAGGTCCAGTTAGCGAGTCCATTTAACATGCTCATTCTAGGGAACTTATAGGAATCTAGTAACCAATTGCGATGTTCCTGGCGTGACCTTGAGCCGTGGTTGGGTCCGGGCGATGCTGTAAGCATGAAGACACTCCAGGCCGTTCCCGAATCCCGCAAGATCCGCCAACTTCGCCGACTACGCCCGAACCAAGGGGGGTATTAGCCGCGGGTTCATTGGCGCAAACGGGAAACTCATAACGACTGATGACGATAGGTTGCCCTACGTGCTTCGCACCGAGAAAGGGCTGTCCCCGGCTCACGCGCCCCTCCTCAAGTTCTCGCGGAGGAAGCCTAAATATCGGCGCGTGGGGAACCTGCTTGTGATCAGGCAGGGGATTTGAGCGAACACGCGCCTTAGTCCGGCTTCGTTTTATTCTGTGCGCTGGATTTTGGCGGAGGCGCTGACTGGAGGCAAGTCTTGTGAGCGTAGAAGCCGTATTCATCCGCCTTAGATTCTTCCGGGGGAACGGGCTCGCCGCACTTCCAGCAAACATTCGGGGGTGGGAGCGGAGGCAACACAGTCCCACGCTAGGCCCGTATCGCAACGGTTGCCATACGGGGAGAACCTGATTCCTCGGTCCACCCGGTTATGCAAATGTCGCGCAATTCCGTGCCAGGATTTTCCCGCCATGCCCACCCAAGCCCGAATCTCGCCTTCAGCCATGTCTGAAATCGAAACAGCGTTCAAGTCATAGGGGAATCACTGTATTGGCAGCCGGAAGTAGTCCCATTACAAACAAAAATGAAGACGACGCAGACGCACGACAAACCGAGGGTTGACCTTGGGCTAGAGATCATCTCTCGGTTTGCTTTTTTCCTCCCATCCTGTATCTCCCCTGACAAGCCGGTTCCCCGCTCGCCGTGCCCTTGACATTCAACGGTACGCTACCGCACATTAGAGGTATGTTCTCCGCGCACGACGAGGGGGTTTTATGGTTCGCAAGCCATCCTGAGCGGACTAGCCGCGTTGTTCCTCGCGCAGTGTGCCGGATCGGCCGTTCTCAATGAGTGTAATCGCCTGTTAACATCAACCGTCGCAATTCCGAGGTGAGGAGAGTCGTGGCCAAATGGAACTGGCGTATCGACGGTGTCGGACGACCTGCGCAATACAGGGCAGCTCTTAGGGGGAGAGCGCCGCCCGAGCTGAGCTTTAAGCCAAACCCCGGTTTTCACCCGCCATCCATGGAAGCCCGCGTTTTCCACGACATGGAAGGCGAGATGTGGATCGATTGCAAACAGGAGCGGCTCGTTGCGTTTGACGGTCATCTCACGCAGGTCGTGAAATTTGGATTTGGCCTCCTGGGACACTTGGACAAGGGAGGCCACTTTGAGGTCAGGCAGGCAGAAGTTGTCCCCGGCCATTGGGATATAACTTCCCTAAGTTTGGAGATAACAGGGAAAGCTCTTGTGTTTGCGACCATCGGCGTACAGAAGAAGGAAAACCACCGGGATTTCCACCGCGTCTCCGACGATCTGACGCTTGTGCAAGCCGCGGACATACTCAACCAGCCGGAAGTTGTGGCAGATGACCGTTAGTTCATATGGCAAAGAGCTATGGCAACAGAGCTCTTATCCGGGTTCGAGCGGTGTTTGACCTCAATCGAACCATCGAGGAGAAGGAATGTTCTTAGCCGGTAAAGCCGCGTGCGCTGGGATTGCGATCGTACTCTTGATGATAGGGACCTCGGGACCACTCCGGACGGGGGCCCCCTCAGGAGCCACACTCAGCACAGGTGTGCCAGGGCCCGCGCCTCCAAACCACGTAATAGAGATGCAGCAAGCTCTGCAGGACAAAGGACAATATCGCGGGAAGGTTGATGGCCTGTTAGGTCTAAGGACCCGAGCTAGTATTCGCGCGTATCAGAAGGCTGAGAATCTACCAGTCACGGGACGACTTGATACCCCGACTGCCGGTAGACTCGGTGTCGCAGCAGAGATTCCTGACGTTGTTAGCTTCAACTCTACACAAGATGAGCCTTCGGCAGGCGTGAAGTGGGCTGACGGTTCGAGGCGAAAAGACAAGCAACCGCGGAAGACAATCATGAGATGGGCCCGAACAGTCCCTCCACTGTAGCATGCTCCCTGCCGCTCGTAACTGGGCGTAACGCGCGCGGTCTGCATTTCCTTCGCTGCTCAGTTTTGCTCACCGTCAAACTTCACGCATGCCACTCGCCAAGCGTAACTTGCGTGTCCGCCTAGCAAAGGACTTCACAATTTTGCCCGTTCTGGCACTTGTCTAGTGATTCAGTACGGTGTAATTCAAACGCATTGAGGACGATGGAAACTATAACAACAAGAATGGAGGCCCTTATGCCTTCACGGGGAGGTAGCGACCATCAGGGCTGAGATTGGGAGACTGGAGAAGGCCTTGAAGGAATGTACGAAGAGATCTGCGGCGTGCGCGCTCGGGATGACCGCCGCGTAATTATCTGCCGGGCAGATCATTGCGGTGAACTGGCTGCATTCGAAAATACATTGTTTGCATTGCTTCCGATTAAGCGGACCGTACCAACCACCAACACAAAAATGACGGCCAGCATCACCGCATACTCGGCGATATCCTTGGCAATTTAAGACTCTGGAACTATGCACCGCCTGGTTTGGCAAGGGGATGAGCCTTGTTGCTGACTTTCTTAAGCCAAGGTTGACGCAGTCTCATCCGACCATCGTCGTCCCACTTGACAAGCGCTTCGTCTTCGTTCGTTCTCACAACTGTTCCGAATCCTCCAGTCGGCTTTCCGAAGTCGCCTAGACCCATGACGCGATCTCCGGGATTCGGCTCCGCGGCGGGAGCGGAGGGCTGTGCGAGCGGTGGCCTCTTGGCTCGGTCTGCGTCGGCAGTTCCTCCGGCGTGTGACAAAGGTGGTTGCGGAGCTTTGCGCAGCTTGGGTGTCAGTTTGTTGATACGGCTCATATTCGATTATCCAGTCAGCTTTGATTCGTCATGACGATCTTCTCTACATCGAGGATACAATTGAAAAGCAAGGCTGACTGATCCAAACTGCTCACTCGCTGATGACTAGCATCGAGAAGAAGCCGTCTCGAGACACACAGACGTTTGAGTAAGGCCCAAGCCACGCCGCGACTGATGTCACGGCCGAGATTCTGTTTCCTGCGTCCTATAAGACGTGGGCAATCGATGCAGTCCCGGCCTCTGTAGCCCATTCCGCAATCGGGGTCAATTAATCCAAACACTGGGCAATAGTGAAAACGTCACCGATATGCCACGACTATAAGTTGATCCCAAGGAGTAGACGCTAAAGGAACTCCCACGCGGCCCTAAGCCTCGTTCCGCGTGAAACGAGTCGGGCGGTGAGATCCTGAGAGTGTTAGCGGTCGTGATTGTACGCAATATCACGCAACCAGCGACGCGATATACGATACTTCCGCGAGACGATGAAGAATATCGGCTCCTGGCAGCTTACGACGCGTCCCGTGCCAAAGAACCCACCGCTGCCGCTCAATTACTAAAATTGATGCTAGGCCAATAGATGTTTACTGCGTCATAAGTTGCGAAACGTCGAAGACGAAGACGCTCGGCAGAATTGAATGACTCTAATTCACGCCTAGATTCTTATTGAAGAACAGCACCACACCAGCCATTAGCAGGCACTTTAACGGCGATGGCCACTGTTCTACAAACACATGTTGCATAAACAATGGACCGAGAGGCAGGTTCTCCTCTGGGCCGTTCTCTTCTACTAAATGCGGGGAGGGTTATCGGGGTGCGTGCTGTCGTTCCATTACCATTGCCATTGCACGGACGTGAGTTTCACGGCCGTGCTCGGCGTGAACGTGTTTCAGCATGGCCTGAGCCGCCAGCGTGCGTGGATTTCCAATGCTTCGTTTAAAGTCTTGAATGCGCTCCGTGTGAGTGCAGGCACGACACACTAGGGTCGTACCCCCATTGTCTCTACCGATGCGGTACATTGTAGCTACAGCGTACACGACCTCTTTCAGTATTGGCGCGATTGATCTAACCTTAAGTTTACAAACTCCCCCCTTTGGGTGGTGTACCACTGCCCCGCCCCGCCTGCCAATGAGGGATAGCCTTAAGACATGTACACAACGACCAAGGGTGTGGGATACCCGGATTACACTCATTGACCCCTCGAAATGGGGAATCCCGGTCAATGATGGAAATGGGAATATTACGTCAGCCCTTGTCATCGCCGACATACCACCCCAGCTTAACAACTCCGGACACGAACTGGCCGGGGCGCTCCGAGAAAGCGGAGAACAATATCGGATGCCCACGATGGAATCCGGAACTATGCCATCTTATGATGGACCCGCGAGGCCAGGTTGTCAGCTGGAATGCCGGCGCCGAACGAATGAAAACTTATTCAGCTGATCAGATTATCGGTCATTACTTTTCTTGCTTTTATCCGCCGGAAGAGATCAAGCGGGGAAGGCCGGAAGAGGTGCTCGGAATCACCGCTGCCAGTGGACGGCACGAAGAACAAGGCATGCGCAAGCGGAAAGATGGCTCACAATTTCTTGGCGGGTGTCACCCTCACCGCATTTCGCAATCCCGCTGGAAATCCGCATGGATTTTCTGAGTTTAGCCATGATCTCAGTGAGGGCAAAGAGTTGGGGGCGAAGTACCGCCGGATGTTGGAGGCGGTCCCGGATGCAATGGTGGTAGTGAACCAGGCTGGAGAGATTGTACTGCTGAATGTTCGCGCGGAAGAACAGTTCGGATATAGCCGCGATGAACTAATGGGCAGCAAGTAAAGAACATCATTCCCGAGGGTTTCGCGGAACGGCTGATCGCGGACGTATCCGGAGCGCTGCGCAGGCGCTGGCGCAACAGATCGGAACGGGGACCGACCTCAACGGGCGGCGGAGGGATGGAAGCGAGTTTCCCATCGAGATCATGCTCTGCCGCTTGAAAGTCCCGAGGGAGCTCTGGCGACGGCGGCTATCCTTTTAGCAGGGCGACCCGCAGCCCGGCGTCACTGCGGCTTGGCCGTGTCGCCGATTTTGTGCCCCGTGTCTTCGGCACCCTTATTCACGGGCGTGCCGGTCCTCTTCGCAACTCTCTCAGTGACCTTCGCCGTGTCTTTAGCCACCACTTTGGTTTCGTGGGGAGGCTTATCAGCTGCTTTCTCGGTCGCGGGGGCAGTGTCAGTAGCGATTTGTTCAGTTGCGGCGGCGTTCTTCTTCACGTCCGAAGAGGAATTGTCTCTGATCTGGCCTTGGTGTGGACAACTCGCCGACGCGGGAGCGGAGTCACAAATCACAGTAGCTTTCCAAGTAGCCGATCCATTGAGGCATTTGTACGTGCCCGTAATGGTTCCTCCGTCGGGACCAACGGTTCCCTCATAAGAACACACGTTGCCGTCGCTTCCGTTAGTCCGGATGATGTAAACCTTGCTGCCGGACGCGGTGACCGTATTGACAGTCGTCACACGGGCCGCGGGGTAGCTCGCATCAAAGATGTCACCTGTCCCGCGCCTCGTCCAAATGCTGGGCGACCCGCTTTCTTGCACATTCCAGCTGATCCCTAAGCCGCATGCCCGTCGAGGCTGTTCAGGTTGACGAAGGTTTTGCGCCGGAGAGGCAATTGCTGTCGCCACACAAAAGAGGAGCAAAGCAGAGAATCTGTTCCCCCAACTGAGTTTGTTATGGCATGCAATGGGAGGTAGGCGCATGGCTTCCCTTTCCGCGCTTCGAATTTGTGCAAGGCCCGGTCGAGCCAAAGGAAATCAGCTTAGGACTGGTTGACAGACACCATATGCGATGGCCAACGCAGAAAACTGTTCAAAAGTGAACAGTTTCATAGTGCGGCTCTCGCCTTATTGTTGGCGAAGTATCCGACGCTATCCCGTGCCTGCCCCGAAGGTCTCCGAAGTAGTAGCGCTAAGACTAAGGTTCTAGAGCAATGTTCCCCAAAAAATGGTGAAACTGTTCAAAATTGCTCACTTTCTCAAATTTAGGCAAAGTATCTTAGGTTTACGAAGTTAGAAATTGTGTTCACGAAGTTAGAAATTTTATAATCGGTGCGAGGTGGCCCGAGGAGACCGCCTCTCACGGTGAGGCCTCAGTGCAGTTGCCTCTGCCACAAAATGAAAGTTCCCGTATCGAAAGTCTTCGTAGCTTTCACGTTCTGGGAACATCCCGCGAGCAAGTGTTCGACGACATCGCCCGTCTGGCCGCTCTTATCTGCGATACTCCAATCGCTGTCATCGCGTTCATCGATGAGCAAAGGGTATGGTTTAAAGCGAAGATCGGCCTCGATTTGGATGAGATTCCGCGAGATGGCTCGTTTTGTACCTCTGCAATCTTGCAATCCGACGTCCTGATCGTCCCAGATCCTCTTTCTGACGAAAGATTCATGAGCCACGCGCAAGTTACGCAGCTCGGAGTTCGATTCTACGCAGGGATACCGCTAATTGCTGATGATGCCCACGCCGTAGGTGTGCTGGCCGTGATGGACCGAGTGCCGCACCTCATGACAGAAGGGCAGACCGATTCCTTACGCATACTCGCTCGACGGATGGTGCGGGAGCTGGAACTACGACGTACGGGAGAAACTCAATCGCCGTACCGCCGACCTCACCTAGCGCCGTCCCCCCAGCGCTCTGTCACCATCTTGATCGTCGAAGACAACGACAACCTTCGCAACCTTCTGCACAGGACGCTGGAAGGCGACGGGTTTTCTGTTTTTCCTGCCGCCGATGGCGCGGAGGCACTCCACTTGTGCCAGCAACGCGATGGCACAATCGACATCGTGGTGAGTGATATTGTCATGCCCCGGCTCAATGGCTTTGAGCTCGCAGAGCGAATTCGTGGGGCTCGCCCCGAGACCAAATTTCTATTTATAACGGGCTTTGGTGACCAGTTTCCCGAATTGCGTGAATGGATGAAGTACGGCGCAACCATTCTGGAAAAGCCCTTCCTCCCTTCTGAACTCCTACATAAAGTGGAGGACACGCTCACGCGGGGAAAGACCGCCACAGGCACCGATGGCTAGATCCACAGGGGTTAGAGCCACTACCGTTCCTTCTTACCGGTTAGTTACTGTGGAGTCCGGCTTCAAAATCAGCTACCTCGCTGTCCGATCAAACTGTTAGGGGATAGGGTCGGGAAAATCCGGACACCCCCGCTGTCGAGGAGGCATGGTCTTTCCAGCGGTTCAACTCTCGCGGCGAGGGCGTGGGAGCGAAGGGCAAAGCGGGGGGAAGTGGGGAACGCGAGGAGAGGGAGCTTGCTGTGCGTCTTCAGAGTATCTCTGGCGCGTTCTTTCGCGACGCATCCCAAAGCAGACAGATTAAAGCTGAGTGGAAACTGCAAAGAACTCGTAAGAAGTCCCACTCAAGAAAGAAGCCAGCGGAAGGCTGGCCGAAGTGATGACTGAACATCGGTTTTCCATAAGTCGCAGGTTGGAAACAAAAGGGACCATTCACGCTACCCTTCCGAATGGTACTGTTTTGCGTCTTACGTGCCTGGGGGCACTTCACCTTTATCTCATCTTCTAGGGCGATGCCGTTAGTTAGGTATAGCCACTCGCAACTTGGGTGGATCACGTTACCCCAGCGCTGGCCGTACGGATTCCAACAACGAACTATTAGGTGATTACCGTCTCGGGCAAAGTGCAAGCGTTATACGAAGCTCTAGGGCTGCTGATTCACCCGCTGCTCATGGCAAGAAGCCTCAAACGCCAGCCCCCTTGCCCACACCCCATCCCGCTAAAACGGGAGATGGACCAGAAATAGTTTGTTGTATTCTTGCGTGAACGAAAGCACACGACAGTCTGGTGTCCCCACGTAGTGACTGGACGATCACGCTCCCACGCGATTAATTTGTTAATATCGCTAGCGTAGATCGTTGTAAAGATCGATTGGAGGAATACAGGAAAGGCACCTGACAAAGTACTGCAGTTCTTATCAGTGTCCTGAAGGGTAACACTGTGTAAGACTGCTCGATGCGAAAAGCGGGACCTCGGTTTTTGAGACAATATGCCGCAGCAAACACTTGCATTTGATTCCGTTGATCTCTCAGAGCTAACGCCCGCTCATTATAGCGGTCTCCTCGATCTGGCACATCTGGCCATGAGCCACCCGACATCAGATGATTTTTTCCCCACCGTGGCACTTCGCCTGCGGCATTTCCTGAATTTTGACTTTGTCACATTGGGTCTATACGACTCAAACGGCGAAACCATTCATCTGGACGCTTGGCAGGCGGGCCACGCGCAGAAAAGATCTGAATCCATTCCGGTTTACACTTGTGCAAGCGGATGGGCCTGTAAGAGTCAACGACCCCTACTTGTCCAAGATTTGGACACCGAACCCAAGTTGCCCGTTTTTCTGGAGTCCCTTCGCCAACTCGGCGTTCGTACTTACTATGTCTTTCCCTTGACGACAAGGCGTCACATGCTGGGAGCAATAGGCTATGGCAGTTTGTACGTCATTCCCAAGATGAATGCGACGCTCGAGTTCTTTCGCCGTTCGGCAGCAATGATCGCCCAATTCCTGGACACAAGACTTTCATCTGATGGGCTTATCGCGCAGCCAGATTGCGTCCAAGCCACCTCGGTCGTAACGCCGGGATACGAACAAGCACTCCAGGATCTCGATCGGAGCGATCAGGCGGGTCAGGACGAAACTTTTCCCGAAATCGTGGGGAGTAGCGCTCGTCTGCAAGACCTGCTAAGTCAGGTAAGGAGGGTGGCTGCCACGGACGCAACAGTGCTGCTGCTGGGAGAGACAGGGACCGGCAAGGAGTTAGTTGCACGTGCTATTCATCGGCTCAGCCCGCGAGCCCACAGCAAGTTTGTCAGCGTCAACTGCACTGCAATTCCGACAGAGTTGCTGGAAAGCGAGCTATTCGGACACGAAAAGGGAGCATTCACCGGAGCCATGGATAGGCGTGTCGGTCGCTGGGAACTTGCTGATAAAGGGATCCTTCTGCTAGACGAAGTGGGTGACCTTCCGAGTACAATTCAGCCGAAGTTGTTACGTGTGCTAGAAGGCAAGGAATTCGAAAGGCTCGGCAGTAACCAAACTGTAAAGGTCGACGTTCGGCTGATCGCTGCTACGAATCAGGACTTGCACCGGAGCATCGCCGAGGGTCGATTCCGCGAGGATCTATTCTATAGACTGAATGTCTTTCCCATTTTGGTCCCTCCCCTAAGGGAAAGAAGAAGTGACATTCCTGCCCTTGTGCGTCACTTCGTCTCCAGATACGCGGGAGAGGCGAAGAAGTCGATTGCGACGATTCCTGCCGAAGCAATGGATGCCCTTCTGAATTGGGGCTGGCCTGGTAACATCAGAGAATTGCAAAACTTGATGCAGCGATGCGTAATTTTGACGACTTCACCGGTTCTGAGCGTTCCACTTGAGGAACTGAGAAGTAGCAAGAAGCCATCTTCTGGCAAGCTGTCCCCAGAGGTCGAGCGCGAGCTCATCCTGCAAGCTCTGAAAGAGGCCGGCGGAGTCATTGGTGGCGTATCGGGTGCGGCCAATAGACTGGGAGTGAACCGCACCACCCTTTACTCGAAGATGAAACGGTTGAACATTAATCCCATTGAGTTCCAGGACTAGTGACCTGTGGGTACCGATGTCCCACACCTTCGAATCCATGGATTCGTACAGGTGCACATCAACGAAAGGGACAAACCGTGTCGAAGTGTCGAGTCCGTGGAACGAATTGACAATCATCCGACGCCACTCGGTGGCACTAAACCGAGCAGGCAAGACCCGTATTTTTCTGTAGCTTACAAGTCGACGTAAAACAGAGGATCATTTGCTCATGCCTTCGAGGCAGGAGCCCGCATCAGCCACGCGAGAGAAGACCTCATTCCCAAGGGATGCTCTTGATCCCAACAGATCGACTCGAGTGATTCTGACTAGGCTCCGTTTCCTCCCTACTCAGAGTGAACACCCCAGCAACCCGGCGTGATTTGTCCTGCGACTCGAGAATTGGGATTCTAAGCCCTGCCGCGGCAACTGGTTGCCGAGAAGACCACGATAGTCACGAGTGCTAACCAACCTCCCACTTACCTTTCCGCTATTTTCGAAGTGGAAAGACCTTCATGCTCGAGGCAGACGATCTGGACCCTAGATCGACAACCGGTCTCTAAAACGCAGAATCGAGCGCTTGCGGTTGTGTCGGAAATGCCCCGGCCATGCTCTTGATGCGAACACCGGACGGACAGTCATTACCTGCAAGAATACCCCCTCCTCTGATCCTCTCGTGGCGCTGAGAATCACCTTTCCTGTTGAAGCTACGAACCTTGCCTCAAAGCATCGAAAGTTTGATGGATCTCAATCTAGTTAAGACCCGAAGTGTCGAATGGTCTGTCTTCAACAGTGTTGACACTCTGCCACTCAGGTCCCGAGGCCGTGTTTTCTATGACTTAGCTACTACTCGGAGGTGGACCGGTACATGCAATGCCTAGTAACCAACGCGAAGTGGGGCAAAGGCAGACGTATGGACATTCTTTAACGCGAACTGTCGGGCGAGCCAATTGTCAGAGCCACACCCTTGGTGGTTTGTGCCGGGTGTCGCGTCCATAACAAAGTGTTGGTTTTGAGGGAAACGAGGTTCATGATGGAACGAAAAGAAAGCCTAGAACAGGGGACGGGCAATGCAAAGGCCTATCTCGATTGGCATGCACAGCAAGACCTTGATAGCCGTCAGCGCCTCCGACCACGTCAACACGGCCTTCAACTTGGACGGAGGGAAGCGGCTGCAGCGAATTGTCAGCCATTTGAAGCTGAAGCCGGGGAACTGTTTGGTGCCGGAGGAGGTAAGTCTAAACGAGGGCCAGACGGCATCGGTCTAGCTCTCGAAATGCAGAAGCTCTACCCTATCATCGCGAGAGCAGCTAACAGCACCCACCCGGTTCTGATCGTGGGCGAATGTGGCACTGGCAAGGGTATGGCCGCGCGCTGCATCCACTATTCCAGTCCTTCCCGCGACAAGCCCTTTATTCCGATCGATTGCGGATCACTGGTGCCCGCTCTGATCGAGTGTGCGCTTTTTGGCTATGTCAAAGGCACTCTCGCCGGCGCCAACCAGTGCCAGAATGGCATGATGGCCGTCGCCGAAGGTGGAACCGTGTTCCTTGATGAAGTCAGTGAACTTCCCACTGATCTGCAAGTCAAGCTGTTGCGGGCCATCCAGCAAAAGGAATTTCGCACGGACGGCGGCACTCGGAGTGCTCTCGTCAACGTTCGAATCCTGGCGGCGACCAATCGTGATTTGGAGCAGGCCGTGATGCACGGTACATTCCGGCGCGACCTCTACATCCATCTCAACTTACTCAGCCTTCGCATTCCTCCCCTGCGCGAGCGGCGGCAGGATGTTCCTCCACTCATTGCGCATTTCCTGGATCGCATCGTGCGTGATTCCGGTCAGGGGAAAATTTTCAGCGGAGAAGCTCTTAAGGCCATGATCGTTTACGACTGGCCCGGCAACGTTCGCGAATTGAAGAGCTGCGTGGAGCGCAGCTGCGCGCTCACCAGCGGGTCCCTGATCCACACCGCAGATTTGCCACCGGAGATTGCGAAATTCACAAGCCCGGAAGCCCCGAACGGAAACGGCCACGCCCGCAAGATCATTCGGATGGCAGAGCTCGAGAAGCAGTCCATCCTGAATGCCGTCGCCGCACTCAATGGGAACAAGCTACAAGCGGCCAGACTATTGGGTATCGGAAAAACGACCCTTTACCGTAAGCTCAAGCAATATGTATCGCAGTCGTGACCGCGGTGGTCCCACTCTCCGCTGCACCGGAGAATTTTTGGAACTGGACTGCCGATTGCGAAGTTAGACCAGGGCTTCGAAGGAGGCACCCGCTTTAGGTCACCGGCCCCGTCTGATCCAGCCCGCGACGTACTTTCTGTTATTTTCGCGACGTGAGAGTCTCGGCATTTCGGCATTAGAGGGAAAGGCTGTGTGGCCGCACCGCCCTTCTTCGTGAAGTGACGAACCATGGCTTAAAGAACGGAACGTTCAGTGGGACCTGAACTCAGTTAAGACCCGAAGTGTCGAATCCTCTGTCTCTGACAGTGTTGACGCTCCGCCACTGGGATCCCAAGCCTGTGTTTACTATGACTTAGTTATTACTTGGAGAATGGACCGGTACGTGCACGGCCTGAAAGCAACCAACGCGAAGTGTGAGCAACGGTGGACTGGTACCGCTCTTTGACGCGAAATCGCCGCAGGCGGGTCAATGGATCCAGATGGCCCCCATCGCGTTCAAGAAGCGCTGTCGCACGCGCTTACCCTTCTGGAGTGCTTCGAGGGCTCCGTGGTCTGCTGGAATCTCTTTGGTGATGCAGGTCACCACACAGTGGAAGAGACGTTTCGACGGAGCGGTAGACAGAGCTTCGCCATATGTCGAAAAACTATTTAGAAAGAAGGAGGCACCTCCATATTTGCTCACTTGTGGAATACGAATCGATAGTTGGCCGAAGGAAGGAAGTCGACAGCAAATTAAGGAACAACGTACTACCGATTCTGCAAAAGCAGCCGGGCCTTGTCGATTCTTGCGCTTTCCGACAGGAACCTGAGCTGCATAATTGCGATAGCCTCGCACGAATCAGTAAAGACGAAGCCGTGCTCGGGAAACTTATCCGCGACGTGGACCGATGCTCTCCCGCGTTTAGCACCTGCACAATCATCGTAAGAGGTGAACAAAAAGCGAGCAATAGCATTGATGTCAAGCATGGCCTATAGAACACACCTAAGAAGGACCGGCGACCCGCTCTATGATTCCCTCCGTCGCCTCGGTAGATAGA
>Ga0206803_1143_pt1 | contig 13686 bp, 11 predicted proteins | sample Alteio_BWOrgCont_61_FD_152909 | JGI IMG/M metagenome (GOLD analysis project Ga0206803, IMG submission 152909) | Enriched cells from forest soil in Barre Woods Harvard Forest LTER site, Petersham, Massachusetts, United States -... | ecosystem: Environmental > Terrestrial > Soil > Temperate forest >... | reverse complement strand
GTGCTGCACGATCTGCACGAGTCCGTTCCTTATTTGTATATTTCCACGGGAACGGGACCCTACAATGCATGGCTCGACCCGATCGTGGAGAGCGAATGGCAGAAGATGGCTTACAACGAGATCGAACAGCTCACCGCCAAAGGCGTGGTCGGGGTGTGGACGCACGGCTTCTATGACGGTTGGGCGCCAAATTACATGTTTTATGTGGCAAACGGGCACAACTCGATCGGACGCTTCTATGAAACCTTTGGCAATCTGTATCCGCAGACAGAAGAGCGCACGCTGAAGGCTTCGGCTACGTCGCGTGAATGGTACCGGCCGAATCCACCGCTGCCGAAGGTGAAGTGGTCGCTGCGCAACAACATTAACATGCAGCAGAGCGGATTGATTCTTGCGCTCGACTACATGGCGCAACATCCGCAGGATTTTCTCGGCAATTTCTATCTCAAGAGCAAACGCTCGGTGGCAAAAGCGACGACCGAAGGCCCGGCGGCGTGGGCAATTCTGAACGACGGCCGGCGTCCGGCGCTTGCCGCGCAGCTCGCTAATCTGCTACAGCGGCAGGGCGCTGAAGTACACAAGCTAGATCACGACTTTGAAGTGAAGCCAGCGGCGCCGGCGAAGGAAAGCGTGTCAAAAGCAGAAGCGAAGGCTGACGGCAAAGCTGACGAGAAACCGAACACTGCTGCTGGTAAGGATGCGCGTAAAGATGTGCCGGCGAAGGATGCCTCGACCAAGACAGAAGAAGCCTCTGCGAAGAAGGAAGAAGCGAAGCCGGTGAAGATTCCGGCAGGCAGCTACATCATCCGCATGGATCAGCCTTACAGCCGCATGGTCGATATGCTGCTCGACACGCAATACTATTCGACCTCTGACCCGCGCCCCTACGATGACACGGGATGGACTCTGGGCGCGTTGCGTAACGTCAAGACTTTGCGTGTTACGGATGAAACCATTCTGAAAGTATCGATGACGCTGGTCGATGAGCCCGCACGGAATAGCTTCGGTGGAATCGCGGCTCCCCATGCTGCAAAAGGCAAAACTGTGGCGGCGAAGTGCTACATCATTGAGGCGAATGCGGAACCGAATCTCGCGGCGCTGCGCTACCGACTGAAAGACACAAAAATCTCTGTGGCTGAAGATTCGTTCGACGCCGGAGATGAAAAATTCAGTCCGGGTTCTTTCATCATACCCATGGGCGGCAATTCACTCGATACTGAGTCACAATTGCAATCAGCCGCGCATGATCTTGGCGTTAAGGTCGTGAGTGTTGCTGAGGAACCGAAAGTGGCCCGCCACGAGCTGAAAGTTCCACGCATTGCACTCCTGCACACATGGACCAGCACGCAAAATGAAGGGTGGTTTCGCCTGAGCCTTGAAGAAACGGGTGTGCCGTATTCCTACATTTCCGATACGGTGGTGCGGACAACGCCGAACCTGCGCGACAAGTATGACGTGATTCTTTTTCCGCCTACGTTCTCTGACCTGCGTGAACTTCTCGCTGGTTTTCCCAAACGTATATTGCCTGACGGCACCGATGCGGGGCCGATTCCCTGGCAAAAATCCGATGTGACGCCGAATTGGGGAGGAATCGACGAATCACCGGACATTCGCGGCGGACTAGGATTTGAAGGCGTCGCGAACCTCAAACGATTTGTGGAGGACGGAGGATTGTTTATTCCGGTTGGGTCGAGCACTCATTTGCCGGTAGACCTCGGGCTGGCGGATTCGGTGACCATTGCACAAACGAAATCGCTGCAGGTGAGGGGGGCGATTGTGCGCGCGAACGTTGAAGATCCGAAGAGCCCGATCACTTACGGTTATGACGAATCGCTCGGCGTGTATTTCAATCAGGCTCCGGTCTTCAAAGTTTCCTTATCCGGTGATAACGGAGGAGACGAAACTACGCGGCCGAGCGGCCGTGGTTCGACCACAGATCCTGACATTCCGCAGGGGCGGCTGTGGGCTGCGCCAGAGACACAGCCAGATCGCACACCCGGGGAAAAGGAGCTTTATGTCGACCCGCAAAACCGCGTGTTTTACAGCAGCGAGCTACCGCCAGTGTCACTTTATCCGCGGGTGATATTGCGATTCGCGGATGAAAAGAATTTGTGGATCAGCGGCATGCTGGCGGGAGGGTCAGAACTGGCCGGTGTTCCCGCTGTCATCGACGTTCCGCTGGGCCACGGACATATCGTGCTCTTTGCCAATAATCCAATGTGGCGGCAGGAAACGCAGGGAAGTTTCATGCTTGTGCTGAATGCCGCGCTCAACTTCGATCATCTGGATGCAGGACGCAAGACACCTCCGGCAGCGAATGCGAAACCGTAAGCGTGAGTAAATAATGTGAAGAATATAGATCTGAGCGGCGCAGGAGATCGGTGAATTCTACGAAGAACGGTTGACGACCGACTGAATTTCGTTGTCGGCCCTGACAGACACGATGGTTCCCACTTTTCCACACGTGCACGGCGTAAATCTCGATTCACAAACCCGTTGCGAGCATTACCACGGGCCGACCGACATTGTTGCCATCAAGATGAAATGCTGCGGTCTTTACTATGCTTGCAAAGACTGCCACGTGGCGCTCGCCGGTCACCCGATCACGGTGTGGCCGGAAAACGAATGGAATGAGCGAGCCGTACTTTGCGGTGCTTGCGGTGCAGCGATAACTATTCTTCAGTACATGCAAAGTGATTCCCGCTGCCCGGCTTGCCGGGCACGGTTCAATCCCGGGTGCCGCAACCATTATCATTGCTACTTCCATGTTCTTGAGGTTGCCGATCAAGGTCACGGGGCGCCACGAAAAGGGGGTATTGTTGGGCAAGGTGAACTTAACTAACCGGAAGGCGATTCATATTGAGTGGGGTGATTGCGATCCCGCGCAGATCGTCCACTACCCGCGCTACCTGGCCTATTTCGACGCGTGCACGACGGCGTTGTTCAAGAAGGCTGGCCTGTCGAAGCGGCAGATGCTGAAAACCTATCAGATCGTGGGTATTCCAATGGTTGACTTGCGCGCCTCGTTCAAGGCGCCGTCGCGATTTTCGGACACAGTCATCGTCGAATCTGAGATAACCGAGTGGCGACGCAGCAGTTTTAGCGTCCGCCATAGGTTGTTCAACAAGAAGGTTCTCGCTGTGGAATGTTTTGAGATCAGAGTTTGGGCAGCGGTGTCAGAAAAAGACCCAGAACGAATCGAGGGCAAGCCTGTGCCGCGTGAGGTGGTTGAGATGTTTTCTGCGGAAAACAATCGCCGTCGAGCTCGTCGGAAATCGCGGCGGAAGAAGCAATGAGAATCCGCACGCAAGTTGGGATTGTGGGAGCTGGACCTGCCGGGCTGGTCTTGTCGCACCTGCTGCACCGACAGGGAATTCATTCGGTTGTCATCGAGGCCCGTAGTCGAGAGCACTGTGAGCAGCGGGTGCGGGCGGGTGTGCTGGAGCAAGGCACGGTCGACCTTCTGGTGGAAATGGGTTTGGGCGAACGAATGAAGCGGGAAGGCTTGATTCATGACGGAGTGGAGATTCGTTTCAGAGAGCAGGGGCATCGCATCGACTTCAAAGACTTGACGGGGCGCGGTATCACGATCTATGCCCAGCAGGAAGTTGTGAAAGACCTGATCGCGGCACGGCTTGGAGCAGAGGGTGAGATGTTTTTTGAGATTGAGGGAGTTACCATTCACGACTACGATTCGACGACACCGAAGATACGATTTCACTATCAAGGTGAACCTGCTGAAATCCTCTGCGATTTTATTGCGGGTTGCGACGGGTTTCATGGAGTGTGTCGCCCGAGCATAGAAAATGCTTTAACCATCTATGAACGGGTGTTTCCGTTTGCCTGGCTCGGCATTCTGGCGGCTGCGCCACCTTCCTCCGAGGAGCTGATCTATTGCTACCATGATCGCGGGTTTGCGTTGCACAGTATGCGGACTCCGGAGATTACGCGTCTGTATCTCCAGTGCGCTCCAGATGAAGACTTAGCGCAGTGGCCGGACGCAAGGATCTGGGAAGAATTACAGACGCGCCTCACTACCCGCGACGGGCGCAGGCTAACGGAAGGCGCCATCTTGCAGAAAGGCGTTACCGGCATGCGCAGTTTCGTGGCGGAGCCGATGCAGCACGGCAAGCTCTATCTGGCCGGGGATGCGGCGCACATCGTCCCTCCGACCGGCGCGAAAGGCTTGAATCTTGCTGTTGCCGATGTTCGGATTCTGGCCGCTGCGTTCGCAGAATTCTATTCTTCCGGAAACCACCAACGGCTCGACAGTTACTCAGACACCTGTTTAAGAAGAGTATGGCTGGTACAGCGGTTTTCTCTGTGGATGACTTCCATGCTGCACCGGAGTCCTGGGAACGACAAGTTCGAGGAGCACAGGCAATTGGCCGACCTGGATTACCTGACAAGCTCTCGGGCGGCGGCACAAAGTTTCGCGGAAAACTATGTTGGATTGCCGATGAGCTGAGTCGACGTACAATCTGTAGCGGAAGCCGTTCTAACGCTGCTAAGAACACTGAAACGGCAGGGTGAGATAAACATGTCCTCTTCGCTGATTCCGGCCAAAGGAAAACATCCGGGAGAGCCGGTCGCTCCCTTTCGGCGGCACGAGCCGGGGACACAGCCGGAGTCTTTCTATCCTGCTTATCGCGCCACGAGGCTGCGCGCGCCATCTCAACCGCTAATCTTTTTGCCGCAGACTCTTTCAGAGGTGACTGGGCCAGTCTTTGGCCATTCGGATGTTCGTCCACATGATCAAGACCTCACTGGCCAGCATGCGGGAGAACCGTTGGGAGAACGCATTATTGTGCGCGGGCGAGTGCTGGATGGGGATGGCCACGCGGTGCCGAATAGCTTGATCGAGATTTGGCAGGCGAATGCGGCGGGACGATATGCGCACGTGAACGACGACCATCCTGCTCCGCTCGATCCGAACTTCACCGGGACGGGAAGAACTTTGACCGACGAGAACGGATTGTATAGCTTTGTGACGATCAAGCCGGGGGCTTATCCTTGGCTCAATCACGAAAATGCATGGCGTCCGGCACATATCCACTTTTCTTTGTTTGGCCCGGCCTTTGTAACGCGGCTGATTACCCAGATGTATTTCCCCGGCGATCCACTGTTTGGTTACGATCCGATTCTGCAGTCGATTCCTGACGGAAGGGCACGTCAGCGTTTGGTTTCGAAATTTGATCTGGAAACGACGAAGCCGGAATGGGCTTTGGGCTATCGTTTCGACATCGTGCTGCGCGGGCGAGAATCAACGCCGTTTGAAACGTAGAAGAAGATAACGATGGATTTGATACCGACACCTTCGCAAACTGTTGGTCCGTACCTGCATCTTGGCCTGACGGATGCAGGGAGTATTTCGCGTATCTTTGGCGACGGAGCGAAAGGTGAAAAGGTGTGGCTCACTTTTCGTGTGCTGGATGGAGAGGGAGTGCCTGTTCCCGACGCTATGATCGAGGTGTGGCAGGCGGACCCCGAAGGGAACTACGCGAATCAGGCCGGCAGTACGGATGGCGCAGGCTTTCGCGGCTTTGGACGATTGGCAACGGCGGAAGACGGCTCGTGCACATTTGAGACGATCAGGCCAGGATGCGTGCGGGGTCCGGGTAAAACGGTTCAGGCGCCGCACATTAATGTGTCGATTCTCGGCCGAGGCATTCTCAAGAGATTGTCGACACGAGTTTACTTCGCAGGGGAGCGAGCGAACGCGGCAGACCCTGTATTGACCTTGGTACCGGAAAATCGGCGCACGACGTTGTTGGCCAAGGCAGATCCTGCTCGGAAGAGTTATTGGATCTTCGATGTGCACCTTCGGGGAGAGAGCGAGACGGTATTTTTCGATGTGTAATCGTTTCAGACTGAACAGCCCGCCGGAATCGAAGCGACTCGCGGTGCGGAGCCGAACATGAGCGGACGCTTGATTGAGAGCCTGGCGACCACGCCGGCCCTGGCTGAGCTGTTGTCCGATGAATCAGTCCTTCAGGCGATGTTGGAATTCGAAGTCGCATTGGCGCGCGCGGAAGCGCGGCACGGACTCATCCCAAAGGAGGCGGCGGACGCGATAGCGGCAGCTGCGGTGCCTGGCAATTTTAATATCTCCGTTCTTGCTGACGCCACATTTCGCGCTGGAACGCCCGCGATCCCTTTCGTGAAAATGTTGACCGACCAGGTACGCAAGACCGACGCGGAGGCGGCGCGATTCGTTCACTGGGGAGCGACGAGCCAGGATGTCGCCGACACCGCGATGTCGCTACTGCTGAAGCGCGCAGAACCGATTCTGATTGCCGACATGCTGCGCTTGGAGAAAGCGCTGGCGGACTTGTCTGAGCGGCACAAGCAGAGCGTCATGCTCGGGCGGACTCTGCTACAGCCTGCTCCGCCGGTGACCTTCGGGCTCAAAGCAGCTGGATGGTTGGCCTCGGTTTACCGCGGCAGGCGGCGTTTGCAAACAGCATTTCGAGTTGCGGTAGTTTTGCAGTTTGGCGGGGCTAGCGGCACGTTGGCGTCGCTTGGCGACCGCGGAATTTCCGTGGCTGAAGCTCTGAGTGCGGAACTTGGACTTGGAGACTCTCCCCCAACGCCCTGGCACACGCAGCGCGATCAACTTGCGACGCTTATCTGCGCTTGCGGAGTGCTGACTGGATCTCTGGGCAAAATGGCGCGCGATATCAGTCTGCTTATGCAGAACGAGGTGGGAGAGGCATGGGAACCGGGAGGGGAAGGCCGCGGCGGATCCTCAACCATGCCGAACAAGCGCAACCCCACGGCCTGTTCGCTCACGCTTGCGGCGGCACAGCGGGTACCGGGGCTGGTTGCATCGTTTCTCTCGGCCATGTTGCAAGAGCACGAGCGTGGAGTCGGGGGCTGGCAAGCGGAGTGGCCAATCATTGCTGCCGTAGTGCAGTCAACTGGCGTGGCAATTGCTTCGATGGCTGAAGTGGCCGAAGGGCTCTCAGTCGACGCGCAGAAGATGCGGCTCAATATCGAGAACACGAACGGGGCGATTTTCGCGGAACGCGCCATGATGCTGCTGGGAGCAAAGCTAGGACGAGATGTCGCTCATAAGGTGCTTGGGGTGGCAGTTCGGAAGAGTGTGCAAGAGCACCGGCGTCTCGCCGCCGTTCTTGCTGAGACTCCTGAGGTGACGACCCATCTGGGTCGTGGCGAACTCACGGAGTTGGAAACGCCAGAGCAGTATCTGGGATCGGCAGAGGCTTTCCGGAAAGCTCTGGCATCGGAATGCGATCGCGAAGACGACGACAAGGAGCAATGAATTGCCGTTCGCAACCATTCACAAAACGCGGATGTTCTATCGACTGCAGGGAAATCCGGGACGCCCCGTTCTAATTCTGTCGCACTCAATCAGTACAGACCACGCGATGTGGGAGCTTCAAATAGATGATTTGCTCCCGGACTTCCAGATTCTGCGGTACGACACGCGGGGCCACGGAGCATCGGATGCGACAGCCGGTGAATATTCAGTTGAAATGTTGGGCAAGGATATTCTCGCCCTAGCCGACACGCTGGAGATTTCGCAATTCGCCTTTTGTGGGCTGTCGCTCGGTGGGGCGATCGGACAGTGGGTTGCGGCGCACGCGCCGGAGCGCGTTACACATCTTGTGCTGGCCAACACGTCGCCTCAGTTCGTCCGCGCCAATTGGGACACAAGAATTGCGGCAGTTGTGAAAGGCGGAATGTCGGCAGTGGTCGACCTGGCGATGCAACGGTTCTTTTCACCGGACACGCTGGCAAAGCAAAATCCCCAAGTCGCTTCGATCCGCTCTGTGTTCCTGGGCACCGACCCGGTTGGGTATCTGGGATGTTGCGCGGCCCTCCGCGACATGAATCACCTCGATCTCCTGAGGAAGATCAAGAGTCCAACTCTGGTGATCTCTGGCGAGCGCGACGTCGCTACACCGTGGACCGGGCATAGCGAGATCCTGGCGCGAGGGATTCCGGGAGCGAAAGCGCTCCATCTCGCGGCGGCGCATCTTTCTAATCTTGAGCAGCCGCATTCGTTTACGACTGCCCTGCTTGAGTTCGTACGGCCGCAACCGAATGCCAAGGCGGATACTCTCGAAGCGGGATTCGAGGTGCGTCGGGCTGTGCTGGGCGATGCTCATGTCGATAAAGCAATTGCAGCAACGACGGAATTCACGAGCGAGTTTCAAGAGTTGATAACGCGTTATGCCTGGGGAACGATCTGGTCTCGTCCTCAACTGGACCGGCGCACCCGACGACTACTGGTGCTGGCGATAACAGCATCGCTTGGAAGATGGGAAGAGTTTGCCCTGCACCTGCGAGCGGGTTTGGCCAGTGATCTCGAATTGTGCGATTTGAAAGAAGTGCTTTTGCAAACCGCCGTGTACGCGGGCGTTCCAGCGGCGAACACCGGGTTTCAAGTTGCGGCTGAACAGATCAAGAAACTGGGCGCTGATCAGCTGAACGGGCCGCATTAACCCTACCCACAGGAGACATTCGATTCAGACGGTCGGCCAGCTGGGCTAGGTTGTTAGAACGGCCAAGTCAGTCAGTATGGCGACGGTCACGATGTCAAATAGCACATGCAGGGTATTTGGCCGGATGCCGTAGCGCTCCGGCAGAAAGGCATTGCGTCCCTGCGTACATCCTTCGAGGAATGCATAGGTTTCGGCATTTTACGTTTCTGTCTTTCTTAACCCGTGAGGCTCCGTAGACGGGCGAACCTTTCTTAATCGGGTACAGCAAGGGTTGCTGCCATTAGACAAATGTCTGAAGCTATCGTTCGTGCCAATTGAATACAGGCAGATGCTTCTCACAGCATCAGTGGCCTACTTCCGCGTCATCGCAGAGCTTTCTTCAATAGTGCAATTTGCCCGGCGTGGTACACAGCGTGCTGCGTCATGCTTTGGAAGAGTCGGTAAAACCTGTACGGTCGGCCTGGCACCGTCGCTTCGAGGCGCGAGTCGCCGAATCCCTTGATCGCTTCCACCAGTATCAGGTGGTTCGCAAACAACGACTGTAGCGCTTGTTGCCAGGCCTCTTGGTCCCGGTCGATAACAGACGGGAAATCCTGTGCCTGGGACATATCGGGCCACGCGGGCATTGAGATTCCTTGCACGGCCCCGTAGGCAAACTTACACCAGGCGTCCACATGAAGAACCAGTTCCCAGATGGAATGCGCGGATGGAATCGGATGCGAAAGAGCTTGTTCGCATGTGACGCCATCGAGAATCCTTTGCATAGAGTCTCCGTACCATGCTTCTCCATTGAGAGTTGAGAACAGTTGATCAGCGATGTGGTTGCATTCCGTGTTCATAAGAAATAATAGTTGGGAAAGGCTTGCTGCCCTTAGGCCGTACATGCAAAGTTAGACGGCGAGAAACAGAAAGGCAACCAGGATCAGCGTGCACTACGAGCCATATCATTACTAGACTAGCGTGGCCGTTCACATCTGCGTCGGTCTCGCAAGGTGTTTCTCTGAGCTAACCGTGTTCGACGCGCGCCCTAATGTCCGCGTACGCCGCAGCGATGAGTCTTCTCAGTTCTGCGGCGTTGGTGGCCGTTCCCGGCCTCAACTCCACATGGCGCATGAACTTGCCAGTGCCTTGCAGCAAGCGCGCCGGATCCGGCAGCGCCGCGCCGTGAAAGAACCCCACATTTACGTGAGAAGTGAAGACATTGACGTAGCCGAAGGGCGCATCTCCCAAACATGCAACCGGACAGCCGTCATGCAAAAGCTCCAGGACTTCGTCTCCGGATCTTCGCATCACTTCAAACCACTGATGGGCGATAGCGCCCAATCCACCGGCATGCGCTTTCATCCACGCGTCGATCGCTGGATCGCGCTCGACAGCGCCGTCGAATCGCAGCAATTCCGTCTTCATCGTCGCTCCACCTTCTACTTACCCAATTTTGCCGTAGTGAACATGTTGGCAAGAGTCTACTCTGCTGCTCCAGTTCTGGTGCGCCGCGAACGCCAATGAGCAAGAAGGCGTTCACATCGTGAGACGGCCCCGTGGGTTGACAGCCGGCACAAAAAAAGGCACACTCGGCGCGTCACCGCTACTCAGCGGCATCAAGGATGCGCATGAAGACCCACCTTTCCGTTGTGATTATCGTGCTTGTTGCGTCACTGGCAGCGCAGGAGGCCACGCAGACGGTTGGCTCGCAAAAGCGTTCCCTTACCGAAAAAGATCTCTTTGACTTCGTCTGGGTGGCCAATCCCCAGCTGTCACCGGATGGCGTTCGCGTCGCATTCACCCGGGTGACTGTCGACGAGAAGCGCACCGGCTACGAGAGCTCGATCTGGATCGCGGCCACCAATGGCAAGGAAAGCCCGGTGCGGATGACAAACGGCAAGCACGATGCACAGCCGCGCTGGTCGCCCGACGGCAGGCACATCATATTCGTTCGTGGCGGTGACAAAGACGAAAGCGGCAAACCGAAGCCTAGTCAACTGGCAATGCTGTCGCTCGCTGGAGGGGAAGCTTCGACGATTACCGATCTCCCCAAAGGGGCGTCGAACCCGGTCTGGTCTCCGGACGGCAACCAGATCGCCTTCGTGAGCTCGACCACGCAAGATGACATCCAGAAGGCCAAGCTCAAGAAGAATGTGAAACCCGGTGATAGTCAGGCCGAAGGCGAACATGAGTCCGACGTGCACGTGATCAATCGAGCCGTCTATCGCAGTAACGATGAGGGCTATCTCGATCCCAAGCGTCACGCCCATATTTGGATGGTCGGGATGCCGGCGGCAGCTGACGAACTCCCCAAGCCGGTGCAGCTTACCAACGGGAATTTCGATGAGGGGCAACTCGTCTGGAGCCACGACGGTTTACGAATTTACTTTGTCACACGGCACATCGACGAGCCCTATTACGAACTGCCGAGCACGGATATTTACTCGGTGCCTTCAGGGGGTGGTAGCTCTGAGAAACTGGCCACCATTCCGATGGGTATCGGCGATCTCGTCTTGAGCCCAGATGGCCGCCAGTTGGCCTTCCACGGTGCAGTGGCGCAGCCGGTTCGGTCTTACTCGCAGCCCGATCTGTGGATCATGGAAGTGGCCCCTGGCGCCAAACCGCAAAACCTTACCAGCGCCTACGACTTCGACATGGGCGGCTCGGTAGGCGGCGACAATGCAACTCCACGCGGCGGGCGAGGACGCACGCTCTGCTGGTCGCCTGATGGTCGTTGGCTGTTCGACACTGTGGAGAAGCAAGGACGGTCGCCCATCGTTCGCGTCGACACAAAAACCGGGGCTGTGAGCGAAGTCACACGGGGCGATGAGGCAGTGCTCGATTTTTCGGTGAATGCGGATTCCAGCACAATGGTCGCCCTCATCTCCTCCCCAGTGATGATCGGTGATCTGTTCGCGATTGCCAGCGACGGAACGCAAACCCGTATCACTGACTTCAATAGCAAACTCTGGTCGCGCCTCAATCTGACGGCGCCGGAGGAAATCAATTACAAAAGCTTCGATGGCAAGAACATTCAGGGGTGGATACAGAAACCGCCTGACTTCGATCCGCTGAAAAAATACCCGCTTATTCTCGACATCCACGGCGGCCCGCACGCTGCCTATGGCTGGGTGTTCGATCATGAGTTTCAATGGATGGCCGCCAAAGGCTACGTCGTCTTCTACCCCAACCCGCGCGGCTCGACGAGCTATGGCCAGGAGTTCGGCAATATCATTCAATATCACTACCCCGGCGACGACTATCGCGATCTGATGGCCGGCGTCGACGAACTTCTCAAGCGCGGTTACATCGACCAGAAGAAACTCGGCGTGACTGGCGGCAGCGGTGGAGGTGTGCTGACAGACTGGACCATCACGCATACGGAGCGCTTTGCCGCCGCAGTGTCGCAACGAGACATTTCCAACTGGGCCTCATGGTGGTACACGGCCGATTTCGTGCTGTTCCAGCCCAGCTGGTTCAAAGCGCCGCCTTTCGAAGACCCGCAGGACTACAACAACCGGTCGGCGATCACGTTTGTGAAGGACATTCATACTCCGGTGCTGTTCGTGCTGGGAGAATCCGATTTCCGCACCCCGCAAGACTCGGGCGGCGAACAGTTGTTCCGGGCGCTCAAATACATGAAACGCCCAACGGCTATGGTTGTCTTTCCACGCGAGACACATGAACTTTCGCGCTCGGGCGAGCCTTGGCATCGCATCGAACGTCTTGAATATATTGTGGGTTGGTTCGATAAGTGGATGATGGGCACACCTCATCCTGAGTTCGATCTTAATCCGACCACAGCGGCGGTGACATCTGCTCCTTAGAGTGGGCGAAATGGCGTGGGCTCATCCAACACCTCGATATGTCCATCAGCAAACACCATGAGAATCCTTTTGAAATCGGTCGCCAGGGGCAGTTGAGAATAGATATAGCGATATGCCTGCAAACATGAAATCCCTCTGGCGGTTATCACGACGAGCCATCGATCACTGGCAAGCCTCGGCGCCCGCGTGCCAGCCTGCGCGCTGATCAGGTCAAGCCATTCACGTGTCATGTTCAGAAGTGGAAGCGGGTCTGAACCGGCATTGTGTACGAACCCAATCAATTTTGGCGGTCGCTCAGATTCGTCTCTCAAGAGTCGAATATGGACATGATTGCCGTGAATGTTGTCCTTCTCATCTCGAAAAGGCGATCGGCGCGCGAGGAGAGTTTGTATTTTGTCTTCCAGCGAGGCGGCGGTTTTCGATGGCAAGCGGATGGGAGCGGTGATGGTGAGCAACACTTTCGTGCCGTCAGGTACGGATTTGCCAAGGTTGGCTTGCAGACGCGCAATGAGCCTGGCCACAACCTTATCGAACCTTAATTGAGGCTTGGTGGCGTTAGCTTGGGCAGTACCGCGCCGTTTTAGGGTTGTGATGTCGACGGCAACCCGCTTCCCGGCGACCATGATATAGGCGGCGGGAAGATTTCTACCTTCTTCCCACGTTGTCGAGAACCGTCTGGCGACGGCTTCGATGGCGGTTCGCTCCTGCTTGCTCAAATCCTTCATTGTCCCTACAACCAAGCGGACCCGATAAGGCTGTAAGCTAGAATCAGGAGCACGATCGATGCCACGACCACGTACATGCGGTCGTGCTCCTCTGCAAATCCAAAGATTGAGAAGGCGACCCGCGCAACTGGGGTCGCGATGAGTAAGAGCAGTCCTAGCTGGATAATGCCCCTGCCATCTAACGCGAGGGCGCGACGGAGGATGCCGCCGACGCTGCGAAGGTCTAAAGGTTCGTCACGAAACACGCGGTAATCAGTGTGGGAGTGATCATGCCCTACAAGATAGAGAACGGCACCGAACAGTACTACAAACGCAGAAAGCAGCACACCGAAACGCAAGAGGTTGCTAATAACCACATCCATCCGTCTATCGTTCCAACCTCGCTCACTGGCCATATTAAATTCTCCCTGAAAGCCCGCGGTAGAGCATCTCGATTCCCAGGACGACGATCACCAGGCTGAAGACGCGGCGCAACCACTTCGTATCGGCCTTGACGAGAACCCGCGTGCCCAACAACGATCCGGTAAGAACACCGAGCATTACGGGCATGGCGAGGCCGGGATCAATATAGCCACGGGCCAGATAAACCCCGGCGCTGGCCGCTGCAGTGACGCCAATCATGAAGTTGCTGGTGGTAGTCGAAACTTTGAAAGGGATCTTCATGGCCTGGTCCATGGCGAG
>Ga0206803_1141_pt1 | contig 13853 bp, 11 predicted proteins | sample Alteio_BWOrgCont_61_FD_152909 | JGI IMG/M metagenome (GOLD analysis project Ga0206803, IMG submission 152909) | Enriched cells from forest soil in Barre Woods Harvard Forest LTER site, Petersham, Massachusetts, United States -... | ecosystem: Environmental > Terrestrial > Soil > Temperate forest >... | reverse complement strand
ATAAGTAATGGATTCCGTCCGGCAGGAACACCGGCCAGCGGTTGCTGTCTTCGTTCAGGGTTTTGTCCGGAACTGTGACCTGAGTCGGCGTTCCACCTGAACCCGAAATCCGATAGAGTCCGACTCCCAGCGTTCCGGCTGGAGTGAAAAGGATGACGCCATCCTTGTTCCAGGTCCCGCCGCGCCCCGTAGGGGCATCGCACAGGGTCTGCACAGGTCCGCCGCCGAGATTCAGCTTCTTCAGCTTTCCATCTGCGAAGAAACCCAGCGAACCCCCGTCAGGAGACCAGAAAGGGAAGCTGGCGCCTTCCGTGTTGGCAAGGCTGGTTGCATCCTGCGATCCCGGTTCATAGATCCAAAGGACGTTGTTTCGTTCGGATTCTCGATGACCAACAATTGCAACCGTATGGCCATTGGGAGACACAGCTACAGCCCGCGCCGCGAACGGGAAAGGAGCGGAAAAATAGGTCGTCTGCTCTGTGCCTTTGGATCCCCGCCACAAGAGAACGGACGCGATCAGCAGGAGCGCGAGGCCGCCTGCGATCAGCCAGGCAAGAAACTCGCGGTGGCTTCCGGTCTTCTCTGTGGAACTGAGAGCTGTTGTCCCGCTCTGAGCAACCCACTTCAATTGCAGCGCGACGTCATGCGCGGACTGAAAGCGCTCGTCAGGATTCTTCGCGAGGCACTCAGCTACGATGTGATCGAGCGCCGGAGGCGTGAGCGGTTGCATCGCAGAAATTGGTTCTGGTTCCTTTTCAAGAATCGCGCTGGCCACGCTGATCTGGCTCTTGCCCTCGAACGGCCTTGCGCCGGTCAACATTTCATAAAGAACGGCACCCAGCGCAAACAGGTCCGATCTCGCGTCTGCCTCCTTGCCCTCGATCTGCTCCGGCGACATGTACTGGATCGTCCCAATCATCGTACCCGCTGTTGTGAGCGGAGAGACGGGACTGGCTTGGCTCATGGTACGGGCCGCCGACAAGAGAGGGGCGTGCGATGCCGCGGAGCCCAAGCCTCCGGCCGCCGACTTCGCCAGCCCGAAGTCCATCAGCTTCGCGCCGCCCTTCGTCAACATGATGTTCCCTGGCTTCAGATCCCGGTGCACGATCCCCTGGCGGTGCGCTACGGCAAGCGCCTCAGCTACGGCAATCCCAATCCTTAGAATCTCACTAAGCGGCAAAGGTCCTTTGTGAAGCCGCTCAGCCAGAGTTTCCCCTTCGAGAAACTCCATTACCAGATAGTCAGTGCCGTCCTGCGAGCCGATGTCGTAAAGATGGCAGATGTGCGGATGGTTCAGCGAAGAGATGGCCCGAGCCTCGCGTTCCATGCGCTGCTTCAGTTCAGGCGAAGAAGAAAGATGGGAAGCGAGAACTTTAACCGCAACGGTGCGATCGAGACGGACGTCCCTGGCACGATAGACCTCGCCCATCCCGCCAGCGCCCAAGGGAGACTGGATTTCATAGGGACCAAGTTTTGTGCCAGAGGTCAGAGCCATCGGTGCGGCTAATTATAGCCTGCACGGCATGTACGTTCCCGCGCAATCTCGGGGTGTGGTAAAAGTACAGCTTGAGATCCGCTTCCGGCCGTGAGCAGCAGATTCCTCGCTTGCCCTCGGAATGACAAATTCACGGGAGGCTATTGGTGAAGCGCCATTGTCCGGCCGGTAACTGTCCAGCTAGTAGAGGAGATAGGTGACCACTCAGGAGGAACGAGTCCGACAGAGCTTTTCCAGACAGGCCTTCATGTCCACTTTGGGGGCTGAGCTTACAGAAGTGGTTCAGGGTGGTGTGGAGATTCGCCTCCCATTTTCACCAAGCCTTACACAACAGAACGGCTATCTGCACGCGGGTGCTATCACTGCGGTGTTGGATTCTGCTTGCGGCTACGCCGCTTTAACCGTGGCAGCAGACGATAAAGGGGTCCTAACGGTGGAGTTCAAGGTGAACCTGCTGGCACCGGCTTCGGGCGAAGTCTTTGCGGCGCGAGCGCAGGTCAAGAAAGCGGGACGGACGCTGACAGTTTGTGCAGCGGATGCTTTTGCTATCAGCGACGGCAGAGAGAAGGCGGTTGCAACCATGCTGGCCACAATCATGGCGGTCCCGATGAGGGCAGCGAAATAGTACGGGATTGAAGCGCGCCCAACCGATTCGGAATGACATACCTCGGTAAGGCTCGGTGAGAGCTTGCCCTCAGCGAAGCGGAACCTGCTTTCTTCGCGAACGGACCGATCCGGTCGCCCAGCGCCTGTCCCCGCCTCTTTTTGCGGAGACAGGGCGTGGACTTTGATCTCCCATGTGTCGCCGCCCCGTTAGGCTAGGAAGTCGAGCTGCTGAGCGACTTTGTTAGTGCCTGTCATGATCTCGAGCGTCGGGGTGAGCGTGACGCCAGTTCCAGTATTGCGACTGCTCCTTCTTGTTCGCCTTGGCGTATTCGTGAGAATCCCTGTGGTTCTCCACCAGAAATTGACCCCAGGCGCGATTCTCGTTGTCGTCCCAGTTGTGATAATCCTTGTGATTTTTATCGTAGACGCGAACCTGAACGCTGGCGTCTTGAGGTGCGGGCGAGGCCACGATAGATAGTGGCGCCGCAAAAGCGGCAGCGACGAATAACGAGGCGAGGTAATGATGTGGTCGGTGCATGTGATCTCCAAGGTCAAAATGTCCGCGGCTGGAAATGCGGCAGCCTTCAGTGTGCGCTGGGTGCGGGGGCATTAATGTCCCATATAGCTCATGATTAGTTGGTTCTAATCGAAACTGGACGCTAGCACTACTATTCAACCCTGACGAGGGGCGATTGGTGTCATCTTTTTGACCAAAGGTTTGATGGTGCGGAACTGGCCGATACTCGTCGACCGCAGCCTCTGTGGCGGCGTGGGTGAGAAACAATAAAGATGGGCCAGCCCCCGTGTAATCTTGCGTAAAGGCGTGTGAGTTTTTGTATTCGAGTGCGAATTCGAGCAACGACTGGCTGTCCGATGGCGTCTGACAGGTGTGAGTACGGGACGCCGATTGGAACTGGATGCGATGCGGGGAGTGATGCTGGTGTGGATCGCTCTGACGCATTTGCCCACAGCTGCGAGTACCTGGGTAAATCAACCTTTTGGTTTTGTGGGAGCAGCGGAAGGTTTTATTTTTCTCTCGGCGCTATTCACTGGACGAATTTACTTCCGTATCTTGGAGCGCGACGGCTATCCGGCGATGACGCGAAAGTTGTGGACGCGCACGCTGCGGCTGTATGGCTACCACGTGCTCTTGTTGGCTTTTGCGTTCTTAGTCGCGGTGCCCATTGCCTCCCATGGCGATCGGCCAGGGCTGCACAACCTCCTGGATTTTTACTTCATGGCCGGAGCAAGGCAAGCGGTGACGGAAGCCATTATGCTGATTTATCGGCCACCTCTGCTCGACATCCTGCCGATGTACATCATCTTTCTGCTGTTGACGTCAATTCCAATTCCGCTGGCCAGGAGCATTGGATGGAAACCAATCTTGTGGACTTCTTTCTCTTTCTGGCTGCTCGCTCAGTTTGGCTTTCGCGGCGCCGAACACACATTCATGATGCGATACATTCCTACGCGGATTCCCTTGAATGAGATGGGTTCATTCGACCTCTGGGCTTGGCAATTTCTATGGTTTGTGGGTGTGTGGCTAGGCGTGCGTTGGGCCCAGGAAAACTTGGCAATTGAAGCGTGGGCGAGACGGGCGGTTGTTCCCGCTGTCGTGATCTCCGTCTTTTGCTTCATCATGCGGCGAAAACTCGCGCACGGGTTAGAGCTGGGCGCATTGCAGTTTCTCTTCGACAAGTGGCACCTTGGACTAATCAGGATGCTCGATTTCGCGGCAGTGGCAGCATTGCTGATCCTTTCGCAACCGATCACGAAAACGGCGGCCACAAGACCTCTGGTGCTGTTAGGACAATCTTCTCTGCAAGTCTTCTGCGCACATCTTCTATTTTGCTTCGCAGGTCTCACGCTGCTGGGCAATGCGTCAATGCTGAATGGCTGGCGACAATTCGCACTGTTAAGCATCACGCTTACGGGAATGTTGATCACGGCGAAAATCTTCTCAAAGAGCGAGGCCAAGAGCGAAGGGCAAGGAAGAACACGAATATCTACCAGATCGATAGCAAGCCTGCCGGTGGGTAGCGAGCCAGAGGGAGCTGACCTGGCCGGACGAGATTTGATTCGTCGCACCAATCTTTGTCGCACCGTTTTAAGCTCAGATAGAAAGACGGAAGAGAGGGATCAGGTTCGCCCAATCGACTCGCGAACCGCGCCACCGATTTGCCCTCCGGGATAGGTCTCCAGGGGATTCGCTACAAACTTGGGTTGCCGCGAGCGTCGAGGCCGTCGTAAACATTCCCCAGTCAAGCCAAAGCGGGCTTGAGCGGGCACCCGTCCTCTGATATGCGTGCAAAACTCAAACTCAAAAGCGACGGAAAAGCCTGCCCGGAACGAAGCCGAGAGGAGTTCGGTCGCACGCGAGTTAGTCGATCCCTAACTCCTTAGCCAGCGCCTTCCACTTGCTGTCGACTAACGCCTTCGTCTTCGCATCCATCACAATTTCGTCGGGCCACGGTCGGGTGAAGCCTTCGGTGGGCCACTTGCGGGTGGCGTCGATGCCCATCTTGGAGCCGTAGTTGGCGAGGCGGCTCGCGTGGTCGAGCGAGTCGACCGGACCCAAGGTGAATTGGATGTCGCGCTCGGGGTCGATGTGGTTCAGAACTTTCAGGGTGACATCGGGGATGTCTTGCACGTCTACGTCTTCGTCGACCACGATGATGCATTTCGTGAACATGGCCTGGCCCAGCGACCAGATGGCGTTCATCACTTTACGCGCCTGGCCGGGATAGGACTTGCGGATGGAGACGATCATCAGATTATGGAAGACACCTTCGATGGGTAGATTGATGTCGATCAATTCAGGAATGGTGAGACGCATCAAGGGAAGGAATACACGCTCGACTGCCTTGCCCATGTAGGCGTCCTCCATGGGAGGCTTGCCAACTATGGTCGTGGCGTAAATAGGATCTTTGCGATGCGTGATGCATTGCACGTGGAACACAGGATATAGATCTTCGAGCGAGTAGAAGCCGGTGTGGTCTCCAAAAGGGCCTTCGGGGCGGAGTTCGTCAAGGTTGACGTAGCCTTCGAGGACGATTTCGCTGGTGGCGGGGACTTCGAGGTTGACGGTTTCGCACTTGACTAGCTCGACCGGGGCGGCACGGAGGAAGCCGGCGATTAGATATTCCTCAATGTCTGGCGGGGCGGGGACTATAGCGGAGAAAGTTATGGCGGGGTCGGTGCCGATGGCTACCGCGACTTCCATTTTGCCGGAGGGGTTTGCCGCGAGGACTTGGCCTCCGGAGGTGCGGGCCATCAGATCTACGCCAGCGAGGGCACCCTCTTTTGAGGTGGCTGCGGCGTTTCTTAGGGCTTGGCGATAATGTTCGGCTGCTACTTTCTGCCGTTGCCAATGCGCGCCCGTGGTTTTTGGGTCGTAGACCTGGAGGCGGTACATGCCTACGTTGCGTTTGCCCGATTTTGGGTCGCGGGTGGTTACGCAGGGGAGAGTGATGAAGCGGCCGGCATCCTGGGGCCAACATTGAAGGATGGGGAAGTCGAGCAGAGAGAAATTATCGCGTTTGATTACTTCTTTGCAGGGGCCGGTAGGAACTGTTCTTGGGAAGAACTTTCCGGCTTCGGTGAGCAGTGGGAGCATTTTTAGTTTGTCGAGGAAGCCTTGGGGGGATTTGAGGTCCATGAAGACGCGGATGCGGTCGGCGAATTCGTCGAAGGACGTTACGCCCAGGGCTAGTTTCATGCGGGCTTCGGAGCCAAACTGGTTGATCAGGAGTTGAGAACCCGGGTATCCCATGATGTTTTGGAATAGGAGGGCTGGGCCGCCAGGCTTGCCAGTTTTCGATTTGCTTACTCGATCGGTGATTTCGGCGATTTCGAGGATTGGGTCGGCTTCGGTTTTTATGCGCTTTAGTTCGCCGGCGCGGTCGAGGGCGGCGATCCATTGGCGGAGGTCGTCGAAGGGCAAAGGGGTCTCCTTGGAACTGATGATTATAAACAGTGGCCAGTGGGCAGTGGTCAGTGAAATAAGGAAGCGAGCCAAGCGCGAGATGTGTCGCAAAAAGCGCGACACATATCGCGGCTCGCCCGGGTCCTTCGTTCGCGCAAAGAACGCGCTCTCTCAGGATGACAACCAAATCCCTATAGTTTGCTGCGGAGCATGGTGATTACGTCGTCGGAGGTGATTACGCCGGCTAGTTTATTGTGTTCGTCGATTACAGGGAGGGTTACTAGATTGTATTTGTCGAAGAGCTCGGCTACTTCGCTGTCGCTGGTTTCTTTGTGGGTCAGCACCAGGGGTTCCTGAGTTAGAGAAAGCAGTGGGGTGTCGGACTGGGACAGGACCAATTTTACGAGGGGGACGGCGCCTACCAGGGTGCCGTGGGAATCGACGAGATAGATGGTGCTGACGGTTTCGATACCGCCTTCGAACTCGCGCATTACGCCGATGGCATTCTCGACGGTGGCGGTTACCGGAAGAGCGAGGAACTCGGTGGTCATGCGGCCGGCAGCGGTTTCTTCTTTGTGTTCGAGGAGTTCGACGACTTCCTGACTGGCCTCGGGCTTCATCTCGACGAGGATTTGCTCGGTGCGATCCTGGGGGAGATCGGCGAGAAGATCGGCGGCGGCGTCGGGATCCATTTCCTGGACGATGTCGGCCGCGCGTTCGGAGTCGAGGGATTCGACGATGGATTTCTGGACGCTGGGTTCGACTTCCTCGAGAGTCTCGGCGGCTACGTCTTCATCGAGAGTGCGGAAGACGGCTTCGCGCTCATCGGGAGCGAGGTCTTCGACGATGTCGGCGATGTCGGCGGGATGGAGAGTGGCCAGGCCCTCGTTGGAAATCTTTAGTTTGACGCGGCGGGCGGGATCGGTTTCGATGAGATCGACAAAACTCCAGGGGATGTTGCGGGGAGGAATTCGCTGGAGCAGGAGATGGAGAGCGGGGCGGGGCGCGAGTCCACGGAGAAGGCGGCGGATGGCGCCGCGGACGCCGATGTCGACGGATTGGATGCGGAGGATGGCATGAGGGTGGCCGGCCTCGGTGAGGGAGTCGACTTGCAGGTCAACATCGTTGACGCGGACGACTTTGCGTCCGTTGATGTCGATGACCTGTTGATCGAGGAGATCGCGTTCTAGAAGGAACAAGCCTTCGGCGCCGTTGGCGGCAGGCCAGTCGGCGGGATTGGTGGAAGTGTGAATGTCGCCGTTGATCGTGGTGACGGCGGAATGAGGAAGGACGCGGTTGCCGGATTTGGTTTTGACGATGAAGGAGGCGATGCGGTTGCGGTCTTCTTGTGGGGCGAGGGTGACTTCGCGCACGTGTCCGGTTGCCGCGCCGGACGGGTCATACACCGTGGCGCCGAGAAGCTCGGAGAGAGGCAGCGTGGTCATCCGGGGTAGAGGATAGCGGAATTTTGCGGAGGAGAGAAATGAAATGTGCGAGGGGAGTGAAAAAAGTTCGGGGCAAACACTCATTTAGAATTTGCCAACTTCGGGGTCAACAAGCGTAATCGCGATATTACGCCGATCAGCAATCTGGTAGGCTTTCGCAGGAGATAGATGAGCACAAGAAGCAGCATCTGGCTCGGTACGGACGACAAGGGCAGATCCTGCCATCTTTACTGGGAGCTTGCCGAGCGTATACCGGGTAAGGCTGCCCACATATTCATGGGAATCGAAGCCGATGGAAGAGAGACAACGATCCGGCTACCGAAGGACCTTGCTCAGAAAATACGCGACGTTCTTGATCCTCACTCCGGTTGGGAGATTCTCTGAGGTAATGCCGGTTTCGTCGAAACTTGGCAGCCTCTTGAAGGGAATGGACAAATTTCGTTGCGAATGTGTGGCCGACTACCGTCGAGCTTGATCCGTCGCAAGATCAATGAGAAGTACGTCCGAATCTTCGGTTAAGCGGTCGAATACAATTCGGCTGCCATCTGGACTGATATCAAAGGTGCGCATTACGGCCGAACTGGTCAATCGAGTCAACCGCCGCGAGCGCATCGTGCCAAGGTCGAGCAGCCAGAAGTCCTGCTCGGCCATCGTATTTCCCAGCATGTAAACCAGACCAGTGCCATCGGGCAGAAAGCGGGCCCGCTCACCTTCGCGCTGCACATTGATCTCCGGCAGCTTCGCCGGCGTGCCGTCCGGGTGCACTGCGAGCAGCGGCGCGAGCGTGAACACCTGGGGGCCACTGAATACAATTAAGTCTCCACGCGGCGACCATACAGGATCGAGGTACGGCCCGCTTGCAATCCGGATCGGTGAGCCGCCGTCAACAGGAAATTTGAATATGCCCAGTCCGTTGCGGTCGTTGCCCGCCACGACAATCCATTTGCCGTCAGGAGACCAGGAGGCGGTTCCCCGAACATCAACATCGCTCGAAAGAGGGCGAAGCCGTGTTCCATCCGGCGCCATTAATTGCAACTGTTGCTTCCCCTCTCGCGTCACAGCAAACGCAACGCCGTTCCCGTCCGCAGACACCGCGGCTGGCGACTGCAGTGCGCCTTCAGAGCCCTTCCAGATCTCCAGCGCTTTTCCGTCGCGATAGCTCCACAGCCCGTCAGCCCCGTCTCGCGAAGATAGGTAGAACAACGTTCCGCCCCCGAATCGCGGTGCTTGGGAGCGCGAGGTGGGCAGCTGGAACGCCTCGACATCCCGTTCCTCGACGAGGCGCTTGGCGATTGGAATGCTCCATAAGCTAACCTGAGCGTTCACGACACCTGCCACAAGACGACGACCATCGGCGGTTGCTGCCAGTGCGCGGTATTGTTCCAAACCTGAACTCACGCGGTTTGTAGTTCGCGTTTTTCCATCGAACGCCCACAACCATGGGCCTGCCCCGTCTTTGTTGTGGGCTACGAACAGAACCGTCCTCTCATCGATCGGTGTCGGGTACGCAATATCAGTGTTGAGATGTGTGAGTTGTTCTGCTTTTCCCCCTTCGGGCGATATGCGCCATAGGTCCATCTCACGGGTGGCGGGCCGGCCTCGTACAAAGTAAATCCAGCGCCCGTCCTTCGACCAGACTTGATAGTGGTTGTGCAATCCGGGATCGTTTTGCAGGATCAGGCGTGGATTGCCGCCGTAGTTATCCGCGACAAATGTCGGGTCACCTGGTTGCCAGGTGTGATAGACAAGCCGAGTGCGATCGGGAGACCAGGCAACTTCGGCGGCTCTTTCATCTGGAAAATTGTGTGGCGCCCCGCCAATCAGCGGCCACAGCATGAGCCTCTTGCCTTCGGTTCCCGCCCTGCCTTCGGTTCCCGCGCTCCACACTTCTAACCCTTCTCCGGAGAATCCCACCGCCCGGAGCGGCGCACGCGCATCCCCGAGTCGGCCCAGGGTAAGATTTGTCAGGTTGCTTCCGTTCGTTTGAATCAGCCAGATGTCGAACGCGCCACTCCGATTGGAAATAAACGCAGCGAAGTTTCCATCTGGCGAAACAGCAGGATCGCTTTTGGCTCCATTGAAGTTGGCAAGCCGTGTGAACTGAGCACTGGCAAGTGGATTTTGGACCGCTGCGCGGCCGCGATTGGCGGCAAACCACCCGCCCAATCCCGCTACCAGCAATGCCACAAAAGTCCACAGCACCCAGGTGTAACGCTTCGGCGCGGACACCGGCGACGGAGTTGCTCGCGAAACGCTGGAATCGGTGTCACGTTTCAGGCGCTGCAAGTCGGTGCGAACATCTGAAGCGTTCTGATAACGCAGCTGCCGGTCTTTCTCCAGTGCCTTGTGGATGATATCTTCGAGTTTTGCCGGAAGCTTGCGATTCAACTCTGCTGGTGGTACTGGAGCCCGATTCAAGATCGCGTCGTAGATAGTCGCTTCGCTTTCCCCCCGAAACGGCTGCGTTCCCGTCGCCATCTCGTACAGCACCGCCCCGAACGAAAACAAATCCGTCCGACTGTCGAGGTCCTTGGCCCGCGCCTGCTCCGGAGACATATAGGCCACCGTCCCCATGGCCGTACCGGGCTTGGTCTGCATGGGCTTGTGGGATTCTGCGAGCGTTTCCTGCTCCGGGTGGTGCGTGACTGACACTTTCGCCAGACCAAAATCCAGGATCTTGGCGTGTCCGTGTTCGGTCACGAAGATATTTGCCGGCTTGATATCGCGATGCACCACTCCTTTCCCATGCGCCGCCCCCAGCCCATCAGCAATCTCAGTAGCCAGTGTCAGCAGAGTGTCAAGCTCCATGGGCCGACCCGCGATCAGCCAATTTAGCGCCGTGCCTTCCAGGTACTCCAATGCGATGTACGCCCGTCCGTCTACTTCCCCAATGTCATAGAGGGTGCAGATGTTCGGGTGGTTCAGGGCCGAGACAGCCTGCGCCTCCCGCCGGAACCGGGCGAGTGCCTGCGCATCATCGCTAACGTTTTCGGGAAGAAATTTCAGAGCGACAAAACGGTGCAGACGAGTGTCCTCCGCCTTGTACACCACGCCCATGCCCCCGCTGCCGATTTTTGACACGACACGGTAGTGCGCGATGGTCTTGCCTTCTAAGACCCGATCATCTCTTTGTTCTGGAGCTTGCGCCGGAGAATCCTCCTTCGCCAACGCCTTGGCTGCTACTTGCAAGGCAGATGCGTCCATGAAGCTGTGAGCATCCTTCTCGAACGCCAGCAAGGACTCCACTTCGGCGCGCAGATGCTTGTCCCCAGCACATCGCCGCTCCAGGAACTCGGGCCGCTGCTCCTCCGCAAGCTCTAAAGCCTCCTGCACCAACTGCTCCACTCGGGATTGATTCTCAGGCTCCAACCCGCTTGCCTCCACTCATTTCCCGCAGCAGCCACAGTTTGGCCAGCTTCCAATCCCGCATCACCGTTTCAGGTGAAACCTTCAGCACTCCAGCCGTTTCTTCCACACTCAGGCCACCGTAAAATCGTAACTCCACAACCTGACTTCTCCTGGAGTTAACCTCGGAAAGAGCCTTTAAGGCCTCGTCCAATGCGACCAGGTCGGGACCGCGCTCAGGGGATACGACCAACGCCTCGTCAAAACAGACATGCTGAGCTCCCTTACCCCGCTTCAGATATTGTTGGCCACGGGCCCAGTCAGTAAGAATGCGACGCATCAGTTGGGCACAGACGGCGAAGAAGTGGGCGCGGTCGGCCCAGCTTACTTCCTTGAAAGCGACCAGCCGCAGGTAAACCTCATTGACTAACGCTGTCGTTTGCAGAGTGTGGTCGGGTTGTTGCCGGGCCATGTAGCGCTGGGCCGCTCGGTGCAACTCCCGGTAGACTAGAGGCGTCAACTGATCCAACGCTTCTTCGTCCCCGGCACTCCAGGCCCGCAATAATTGAGTGATCTCGTGAACTGAGGGTGGCCCCATTGACCCCTCGCGTAAGCCGATAGCCCTGACTGGTCACAAAGAGTAGCACAGCTGGATAACCCTTTCCACAGAATGAGTTCCCGGCGTTCACTCTTCACCAACAAGTTTTTTCTTGGGGGCATTGCAGTTCTTGTCGCTGGTTCTCGTTATAGAAGGTAGAGCGGGGAAGAGGATGGCAAGCGACTCTCGAACCGCCCGTAAAAGCTCGACAACAAATCAGTGTTCCCAAAACTTCTGGAGGCTACTATGCACAGCAAAACTTTCTTCTGGTCCGTAGGGGCGTGGGTTCTCGGGCTCGCGCTAGCGACAAGTGCGGCGGCGCAAGATTGGCCAGGCAGGCATTACAGTGGCGTGATCAATGACTATCCGTTATCGGCCAACCCGACAGCCGGTCCGTGGGAACTTCGCGGCCCGTGGTCCTTGAGTCTGCGATCGTTCGGAAGTGCAGATTTTTCGGCATCTCTGACGATGGAGTTTTCCGATTTAGGATCCGGCACTGGGTACAGCACCGACTCCCGACACCAGCACACGCACCACATAACGATGAAGGGCGCGACGCTAATTTGGAACCCGCCTCAAACCGATTGCCCAATCGGCATCACTCCCTTTCCTACCTACACTTGGGTTCTGGAAGTGAACGGAATGGCGGATGTAGCGGGAAATGGAGGATCTCCCTTTACCGGGCCAGTGCCGCTACAGGTCTGCCTTGGCGGCGGCCCGGACCTCGAGATTTCGAACATCACGCTGGTGTTTACGAATCTCTCACAGGCAACAAATCATTTCGGACAGCAGCCGATCCACGGGGTCGTTCAGCTTCCTAAAGAACCTGAATAGGGTGACAGAGACCAGGATTGAAGTGGACAGCCGGACTGGAGCGGGAGGGTGCCATGAAAAGCGAAGCAGCGCGGGTGAGAAAGCTCGCGGTTGGGGGGATTGTGAGCCTCCTGCTCCTTGCCGGATGCGGAGGCGGCACCAGTCCATCATCGATCAATCCGCCCGTGTCTAACGGATCTAATTCCACTCCAACAATCACCTCAATCTCTCCGAGCTGTACCGTCCCTGGCGCTGCGGCTTTCGTGCCTACAATCAATGGGATGAATTTCGTGGCAACTTCTATGGTTAACTTCGGCGGGTTGGCGGCCGCCACCACCTTCGTCAACTCTACGCAATTGACGGCGGCCATCCCTGCTGCCAGCATTGCCTCAACCGACACGCCCGCCGTGATGGTGACCAACCCCGCTCCCGGCGGGGGTAGCTCGAACGCGTCGACCTTCACCATAACGACAGGAACTGTTGATCCGCAATCCTTCGCCTATGTGGCGAGTTCGGGGGATGTGTGGGATATCGATTTTGGCACCGTTGTGACGTACGCCATCAATCCCACGACCGGGATTTTAAAGCCCACTGGACCGATAGCCACGGAGCTGTCTCCTACCTCGATAGCCATCCATCCGTCGGGAAAGTTCGCCTATGTGACGAATTCTGGCTCGAACAGCGTCTCCATGTACAGCATTGACAGTGCGACCGGGGCTTTGACGCTCATAGGGACAATAGGCACATGAAAGGCCGGCTCTGAAGCAAGAAAGAAACAGGGAACAGGAAGAGGAGAGAACCATGATTTCCAAAACGTTTCGCATCGCTCGAATGATTGTTCTTGCCACCTTTGCGCTCCGTTCCGCTGCCACCTGAGGGTCAGCTATCCCCCCTCACGGTTTGCGTTACCGGAGGGGCGCAGGTTGAGTCTTCGAACATCACGCTGGTATTCGGTGCACCTGCGAGCGGACATTTCGGCTCGCAACCGATCAACGGCGCCGTTCGTGACCGGAAATGAGGCGGTCGGATGATCCATAGAAGCACGCAAACAAAAAACGGGAATGCCTCAAACACGAACCTGAGTTTTGAGCCAAAAACATAAGGAGAATCAAAAATGAACAAGATTGGAAAGTATTTTCTTCTCGTGACGGGTTTCGCGCTCGTTGCACCTTTTGCCCCCATTCCGGGGGCCAACAACAAGGTTCATGCCCACGATCTGAGCTGTAGCGTGGCCAGCCTCAAAGGGAAGTACGCCTTCCGCAGGTCGGGCACGATCAATCTCGTGGGCGGTCCCAATTGCCAGGGCTTTACCGACTGTGGCCCCGTCGCTGAAATGGGCGTCGCCACCTACGACGGAAATGGGACGCGTGGTCTTATTCGCACCACCAGAAGCACCGCTGGTGAAATCCGACCCTGGGGCGATCAGCCCGCACCGAACGGAACCTACACCGTCGATCCGAATTGTACGGGATCATTCTTCGATACGACCGGCACACTCAGGGACGACGTCGTCGTCGTTGACGGAGGCAAGAGGTTCTTCGTGCTCAGCCAGGACCCGGGCACAGCCGTCATGGAAGAGGGAGTAAGGCTGGACGAGTAGAGGGACTAACACTGACTAATTGGCTG
>Ga0206803_1140_pt1 | contig 13877 bp, 4 predicted proteins | sample Alteio_BWOrgCont_61_FD_152909 | JGI IMG/M metagenome (GOLD analysis project Ga0206803, IMG submission 152909) | Enriched cells from forest soil in Barre Woods Harvard Forest LTER site, Petersham, Massachusetts, United States -... | ecosystem: Environmental > Terrestrial > Soil > Temperate forest > O... | reverse complement strand
TGGTCGCCCCAGCTGTAGTGTCAGAAATAGTGACGGTCTGCGTCGAGTTGTAGGTGCCGGCTGCCGGGGAGAAGGTGGGCGTGGCCGCCTGTGTCGAAAGTGTGTAGGCCGCTGTTCCCACCGCGGACTGGGAGAATCCCGCAGCCACGGCGATGGCCTCGATGGTCTCTGTGGCAGAGACGGTGATCGGCGCGGTGTACCTGGTCGAGGATGTGGTCGGCGTCGTGCCGTTGGTGGTGTAGTAGATGGTCGCGCCGGTGGTGGCGTCAGAGATAGTAACGCTCTGAGCCGTGGTGTAAGTGCCGGCTGCCGGGGAGAAGGTTGGCGTGGCCGCAGGCGGAGTGATGGTGTAGGCCGCCGTTCCCACCGCGGACTGCGAGTAGCCGGTGGCTACAGCGATGGCCTCGATAGTCTCCGTCGCGGAGACGGTGATTGGTGCGGTGTACCTGGTCGAGGATGTAGTCGGCGTTGTGCCGTTGGTGGTGTAGTAGATGGTTGCGCCGGTGGTGCTGTCAGAAATGGTGACGGTCTGCGCGGAAGTGTAGGTGCCTGCCGCCGGAGAAAAGGTTGGCGTCGCTGCCTGCGTCGAAATGGTGTAGGCAGCAGTGGCTACTGCGGACTGTGAATAGCCGGTGGCCACTGCAATGGCCTCGATTGTCTCCGTGGTTGAGACTTTGATCGGCGCAGTGTACCTGGTCGACGAAGTGGTCGGGGTGGTTCCGTTGGTGGTGTAGTAGATGGTAGCGCCGGTGGTGGTGTCAGAGATGGTGACGGTTTGAGCCGACGTATAGGTGCCGGCAGCTGGGGAGAAGGTCGGTGTGGCTGCCGGCGGAGTAATGGTGTAGGCTGATGTTCCAACCGCGGACTGGGAGAATCCCGTAGCCACAGCAATGGCCTCGATTGTCTCCGTCGCTGAGACGGTGATCGGCGCAGCGTACCTGGTCGACGAAGTGGTCGGCGTGGTTCCATTGGTGGTGTAGTAGATGGTGGCGCCGGTGGTGGCGTCAGAGATGGACACGGTCTGCGCGGAGGCGTAAGTGCCTGCCGCCGGGGAGAATGTTGGCGTAGCTGCCAGCGGAGTGATGGTGTAGGCCGCAGTTCCCACTGCGGACTGGGAGTAGCCGGTGGCTACGGCAATAGCCTTGATAGTCTCGGTTGCTGAGACAGTGATCGGTGCAGCGTACTTCGTGGACGAAGTGGTTGGCGTCGTTCCGTTGGTGGTGTAGTAGATGGTAGCGCCGGTGGTGGTGTCAGAGATGGTGACGCCCTGCGCGGAAGTGTAGGTGCCTGCCCCGGGGGAGAATGTTGGCGTCGCCGCCGGCGAAGTGATGGTGTATGCCGCTGTTCCTACCGCGGACTGGGAGAATCCCGTAGCCACAGCAAGGGCCTCGATCGTCTCCGTGGCTGAAACAGTGATCGGCGCGGCGTATTTGGTCGACGAAGTAGTCGGGGGGGTGCCGTTGGTCGTGTAGTAGATGGTTGCGCCGGCGGTGGTGTCGGAGATGGTCACAGTCTGCGCGGAAGTGTAGGTGCCGGCTGCCGGGGAGAAGGTCGGCGTCGCTGCCGGCGGAGTGATGGTGTAGGCCGCGGTGGCTACGGCGGACTGGGAGAACTCCGAGGCCACCGCGATGGCCTCGACCGTCTCTGTTGCTGAGGCAGTGATCGGCGCTCTGTACACGGTCGACGAGGTGGTCGGAGTTGTTCCGTTGGTGGTGAAGTAAATGGTTGCGCCGGTGGTGGAATCAGAGATGGTGACGGTCTGCGCGGAAGTGTAGGTGCCGGCCGCGGGGGAGAAGGTGGGTGTGGACGCCGGCGGGGTGCCCAGCAGCACTGAAAGGCTTCCACCTCCATGATTCGCAGTGGCAAGGTCTTCCACTCCGTCGCCATTGAAATCGGCCACAACCACCGAAGTAGGAACGGATCCCGTTGCGAATGGGCTACCCGGCGCGGGCGTGAAGCCACCCGATCCGCTTCCAAGTAGAATCGTAATGGTGTTGTCACCGGAATTTGCAACAGCAAGATCCGGAATGCCATCCCCGTTGAAGTCTTCCACAGCAAGGGAATCGGGACTCGTTCCCACAGCGAATGGGCTACCACTGGCGGTTGTGAAGGTGCCGGTGCCGTTCCCAAGCAAAACCGCCACATTGTTGGTTCCGTAGTTTGCAACGGCCAGATCCTGAGTACCGCCCCCGCTGAAGTCCCCGACGACGACGGAAGCCGGGTTTGACCCTGCCGCGTACGGGCTGCCGCTGGCAGCGGTGAAGCCACCAGAGCTGTTCCCCAACAAAACCGACAAGTTGCTGGTGGTGTAATTGGCCGTCGCTATGTCCTCAATCCCGTCCCCGTTGAAATCTCCGACGGCGATGGACCGCGGGTTTCCTCCCAGGGCGAACGGGCTGCCCGCCGCGGGCGCGAAACTGCCCGAGCCGTTGCCTAAGAGGATGGCTACGTTGTTGCCGCCATCGCATGCCGCGGCGAGGTCCTCGGTGCCATCTCCATTGAAGTCTCCCACCGCCAGAGAGATGGGAAGCGCGCCCGCGGTGCACGGGCTTAGAACCGCAGTTCCGGAGAAGCCGCCCGCGCCATCGCCCAGCAGAATCATGATCTCGTTGCTGCCGTAATTCGCCGCGGCCAAGTCCGGATGGCCATCTCCGTTGAAATCGCCGGCAACAATCGAAGTGTTGGGATTGCTGACAAAGATCCCGAGTGCAAACGGACTGCCAGGGGCCTGCGTAAAGCCCCCCGCACCGTTACCCAGCAGCACCGCTACGAGGTTCGTCCCATTGTCCACCGTGGCAATATCCTGAAAACCATCGCCATTGAAGTCGGCAACCACTGCGGCAGTTGGATTTGTGGTTGCCAAAACAGGACTTCCCAAAGCAGGAGCAAAGGAGCCCGACGGGTGTGCCGTTTCCACGGTGAAGGACAGCGTTGCCGACAGGGACCCCTGGCTGGCCTTGATGGTGCAGGTGCCCGTTCCCAGGAGCGAGACCAAGCCGCCAGCGGTCTTGCACACCAACGGCGTATTGGAGACGAAACCGACCGGAAGTGCGGTACTGGTGTGCGCGCTGATTACAAACGGTGGAGTGCCAAGAAACTGGGTGGGGATGGAATCGAATGTAATTGTCGGCGACCCAGCTGTCACCTGGAATGACTGAACCACAGGTGTCGCGGCTGCATAGCTCGCGTTTCCAGACTGGCTGGCCGTGATGGTGCACGTCCCCGCACGCACGAGGGTTAGGGTGCTCCCCGCCAATGTGCACACGGAGGTTGTCGATGAGAGCAGGCTTACCGGCAAACTGGAAGTGGACCATGCCGTCAGGGCGATCGGCGCTGACCCGAACGCTACGCTGCTCAGAGGCGCAAATGTGAGGGTCTGCGGTGCCCCTGTGAGGAGGGCGCTCTGCGAGATTCCAACAGGAAATGTTCCGCTGAGTGAATCGTTAAAGGACAGTCCAGAGTACCGAGTTGCTCCGTCAGGGTTGGCGGTAACGGTGACGGTTATGGGAGTGCCGGTAGTGTTCGGATTGAACTGTGTGCCGGATACCGGACTGAGAACAGGCGCCGGATCGTCTACAGCCGTTCCTGGAACGGTAAAGTCCTGGGTATACAAATACACCGAACAGAGAGGATTGTTGGCAGTTACTGTGACCGTCGCTGTCTGGGCCGCCCCGCTCAACGAAAGCAGTTGCGGCGAGAAGCTGTAATTGCAGGACGGTGCATTCCATGTGTTTGCGCCATAGGTGATTGGTGGGTCCGGCGTTGAGTAGCTGCAATTGGCGGCGAGCGTTGTGGAACCGCTGATGTCGTTGAGCCATGCGGTGATGTAGGCTATTTGGTCTGTACCGGTGCCTGATCCCTGGCTGTTCCACATCCTGTCGAAGGTCACCTTGGAGTTCGGCATACTGTGGTTCACATAGGGAAGGTTTATTCCCCCGCACACGCTGTATACCACTCCATCGGAAAGGCCTCCGCCGTCGATGTCCCACTGTCCGACCTGCGCGACGTGGCAAGTCCGGCATGAGTGCTTAATCACCCCAGAGTACATGTTGGGGATATTCGGGTCGGTGGCGTTCACCCACGCGCCCGCGACATAGGAGTTGTCTTCGGTTGTGGATCCGGCCGGCTGATACCAGGCATTGATGAGCGCCTGCGCGGAGGTTGTTGCGTTCGTTTGCAGGACCAGTTGATTGAGAGCGTAGATCTGTGCAGATTGGTTGGCTAGCTGCAGGCCGGTCTGGCTCGAGAAGACGAAGTTGCCAGTGTCGAACGGCAGAAAATGGGCGCCAATATTTGAAGTTCCAGTACCGTCGGTTGGATAGCTTCCCGCATAGTTTTCAGCTCCATGACAAGCTACGCAGGTGCCAGGAACGAATTTCTCGCCGCGACCATCAAGATTGACCGAAAGCAGGAGGTTTCCCGATGGGCCAAAAGTCAGAAAGCGCGTGAAGGGAACGCCGCCGTTCACATTCGGATTTGTCGGACTTGTCAAATAATCCATCGCGACGCAGGCGACCAAGTTCTGATTAGTCGCGGTACTCGCATTAGCCACGGCCGCATCGATCTCGGCCTGATTGGTGTCGTCCGCAGGTCCGACGTAATTGCAGACATACATGGCAACGCCATTCGCAGTTTGGATGCCATGGTGATTCCGCGTCAGGTTGAGGTCCACCTCGTTCACATAGCTGGCGCTCGCTTCTGGCGTGGTGTTGTAGGGCGCGAGACCGCTGGACTTCTTCCATGCATCGAAAGTAATTCCGCCGATTGGCGCGCCCGTCGCGTCGCAACTAGTTGCTGCACCGACAGCCACATAGTAGAGGCACGCTCCCATCCTCGTATCCACTCCCTTGGTGCTGAGAAACTGATTTGCCCTAGGTACGGAATTGGACGGGAGAGTGGCCGCCGCAGCGGTGGCAAGCGTGATAGGAGTTCCATTCAGGGTGGCGGTAAAGCCGCTGACCGCGGGAGGTGTCGACGGAATCGTCGCATTCACACCCGGATAGAGTTCAGTCTGGTACGGCGCAAGCACGACGCTGACGGGTGCGGTTTGAACGGGTGCCTGTTCGCATGCGATCTGAACCGAATAGGTTCCCGTTTTGGCCAGACGAGCGTCGATTTCATATGTCCCGAAAATATTCACGGGCGCCGGTAAGGACGCCGCTGTATTTGTATTGTCGTACAGCGTTGCAACCGCGTTCACGTGCAGGCCGAAGAACTCGCTGCTGTCTCCGCAAACTGAACCGTCGGCAAGAGTTACCTTCCCCGAAATGACGGTATTGCCGATCCGGTCCGGCCAATAAGTCCCGCCGCCATCGTAGTCGGAAAACGCCGAGTTGCCGCCAAGCCCCCAACTGCCGGAGGGATTCACGTCACCCGCAACCCTGAGAGGCTGGCCCGGTGCGTCCGCGATGTAAGGCACATAGTTGCCCGGAGGCAGGTTGTGGAATGCAAATTGTCCCTGGTTGTCAGTGATGACGGGACCGAAAGGCGTACCGGTGTACTCATTAACCAACTGCATCGAGATGCCGGGCCGCTGATCTTGCACCCATCCACGAATCGTCGCCAGCGGAACGGGGCTAGGCGGCACAGGCGGGATCGGAGGTAGCGGAGTTCCGCTCACCACTGCCGGATAGGCGGCGTTCGGATCGGTCGTGAATATTGCGATTCGTCTCTCCGTGTAGCCACCTTGCGAGTCGGATACCAAGACATAGAGAAAATGGAGCCCCTGCCCGCTAGGCAGGGTCCAGGTCGTTGACGGCGAGGAGGTAGGTGTATTCGCGTTCGGGACGGTTCCATCAGTGGGCAGCCAGCGGTATGACAATGCCGCACCGGACGGCGACTTTGCCGACACCGAGACGCTGATGGTCGACCCGGCGGGAACCGAGGTCAGCCCCGTCTGAGCGGACTCGTGTCCTACAAAAAACGCGCAGCAGAGCACCAAAACCAGCAACGCGGGGACAAAACACAGCAAGAGTCTGTTAGCCCGTGACATCCTAATTCCTCCGGAAATGCATGTTCGGCAACGTACTGGAACGGCTGTTGAAAGGGGTCTTCAGCCGTCCGAGCCCAACTACTCTGTCGTGAAGCGCAAAAAATGAATCCGGAGGAAACAAGATCACAAAAGATCCTGATTGGCAGTGCGCTCCCATCGCGTGAAAGTCTGTCAGGGTTCAGACGGCAAGAAGAATCGGAGAAGAATTACGCACAGAAGAATGACGACGTGATTGACACCTCTGTGTATACCTCGAAGGCAAGGGGATTCATCAATTGGCAACTCGATTTCATATCAAATCCATGTCAACTAGAAAGAGCATGCATTCCGAAACGCTCTCCGTAGCTTGAAGACAGAACAAACGTGAACATGGCGCGCGCATCCGCCTTGGTGGCTCAGGCCTGCATGAGTGTTTGCTTCATGGTCAATCTCCTGATTGCAATCACAACGGGAGTTTTCATTTCTTCCGGGGCAAATGGATGCGATAATCGAGCTTCCATCCCGGGCCAAACTTTCCCCTCGTTAATAGTCCACACGCTGTCCTCTCCTGACGGAGGAGCCGTCTTCTATGGATCGCCATACTGCCAGGGACCAGGTTGAACGACTGCTGAACAGTGAAGAGCTTGCCGGGAAAGACCAGCTCAAGAAGCTGTTGGATTTTCTGTTTAAAAGCATGGAATTGCAGGCGGTTCTCAAACCTGGAAGGGTGATTAAGGAGTTGTGGCCGGACCAGGCTGAAACCAAGCGCTCTTCAGACCTGGCCACTGAGATGAGCCGGCTGCGCCGCGCGCTAGAGTGTTACTACAATGGGCCCGGAAAAGCCGATGGAATCGTCATCCACCTTCCGAGCCGGGCGAGACCTGCCCAGAATGGAGCCAGGGGAAACCGATGGATCACGATTGAACTGCGCAGAGTTGCCGCGGAGGAAGCCGCGCCGGAGACAGGGGCCGCTCCACACCCTGTCGAGATTGCGCCGCCTGTCACTCCCCATGAGAGAAAGACCCAGAGGCCAAGGATTTGGTGGATTGGTGCGATGGCCGTGATTGCGATTCTGGTGTATGCGGCCGTCCGCCTCCTGGCGCAGAATCCAGTTCCCTCGAGTGGGCGCATCGACGGTACGGTGTTGAGCATATTCGATTCAAAAGGAAAGGAACTATGGCGGAAGGGCTTCCCAAATGGATTCTGGCAGGACTACTACAGCAAAGGCCTGGCGACGCGCATTTGGTTCGGAGATCTCAATGACGACGGAAATGCCGAGGTTCTTCTGCTGTATTACCCCGCCGTGAATCCGACGTCCCATTCCACGATGCTGATTTGTTACTCCGACAGGGGCGAAGAGAAATGGCGGTGGACTCCTGGGCGGGCTTTACCGGAGATCTCCGGGAGCCCAACGGTTTTCAGTATTGCTGCGTTTGGAGTTACGAAGCCAAGAAATCATCAACCGCGTCGGATTGTTCTATCGAGCAATCACTTTCCGTACTATCCGAATCAAATCGCGATGGTCAGTCCTGACGGGAAGACCATATCTGAGTATTGGCATTCAGGGCACCTTGATTACATGACTCTGGCCGACTTGGACGGAGATGGGCGGGAAGAGATTATCGCGACAGGGATCAGCAATGGATATCATCAGGCGACCATGGTAGTGCTCGATCCCGACCGCGTCTTTGGCGCCTCGACCGAGGCTGAACGACCGGAGATTCAACTGCACGGGATGGGTACGGGAAAAGAGCAACTGCGCATATTGCTTCCGAGGAGCGATTTGAACCGGGCCACGTTGGTGTACAACAGAGCCTTGGAAGCCAGCGTCGATCGCGACCGGATCCAGGTTCCGGTAAGGGAATGCGAACTAGTGCCCGACTGCGATGTCTTTTACGAATTCGACAAGAGTTTCAATTTGCTGTCAACAAAGGCTTCGGATGCATTCCGGAGTGCTCATACCGAGTTCTACTTGAAGCCCAGTGGCGGACATGCATTCGACCAGAACGAAGAGAATGCATTCCGGAACATTCGATGTCTTGCAGGCTGCGGTTCCAACCTGTTCTTACGGCCATCAAGATAAGAGTGTTGTGGCTCGCTCGCCCAATTCCAAGCTGTGGATTTGTCATCTCAAGCGGGGGAGTTCTGCAAGTTGGGGACGACCGAGGGCAAACTTGGATCTAGCGGATCGCCGACCCAGGTAGTGAACGATAAAGGACGCTATCGCCAACAATGCATGATCGCGATCTGCGGGGTTCCAGATTGCCCTTAATCACGGCCCGAATTCGCCGTTACCGCACGGAATTCCATCCCTCAGGGAAGCCGACTCAGAGTTGTTGATGTGAACGTCCTTTATCATTCACTAACTGGAGTGGCAAGTTTCAAGTGGTCTTGAGGTCACCTGTTCGCGATGGCGACTATTCGCTCAAGTAATTGCTGCCCAATGGCATTCCTCGACCCTGCTGCATTTTTGGTTCCAGAAGTGCGAGTATTCGCGCGTAGGACAGTACCGAGTTCCGATTAGACAACAGCGTGTTTGCGCGCCTATCGTGCGAAATCGTTTAGGCGAGCCTTGTCGGCCGGAGTTAGGAATTTGGAAACCCGGCACTCCGGGCTCTGGAATCGGACTACAAGCACAGAAGCCTTTTCGTGGCCGACCCGACCAAAGGCGTAATGGCCTAGCCAACCCCGCAAGATGGCAATGGCATCGGTATCACTCGTGTCGGGGTGGATTTGTATGCCAGCCGGCCCTTGTGACGGGTACCCACAGACGAGATGCTCCATACCCTCCGCGAGTGCATTGGTGAAGCCGTCCTCAGAGGATACTGTAGCTCTCGTGAAAACTCCCGGTACGGGAGACGCTTGATTGCAGGGAGTGAGTGACTGATCGTGGCAATCAAGTTCAGCGATCCGTTGCAGCGCTTGGTTGCGGTGTTCTCCGGCGGGGAGGCTAAGGATCTCTGATTTGAGTGACGAGTAAGCTTCATCGTTCCACGGCACGAAACCCTGAGATACAAGCACTTGGCCTCCTTGGGTAGGTCTGAACGTAACTACCCGCGGTTCCCAATTCACACCCACAGCGTACAGCCCTCTCGCCGCAGTCTCTTGCTCATCCCACTCGCTCCGCCAGAGATACGAGAGCGATAGGTCTGCGGTGTCGATCCGCGCCCTCTCGAATGATGCCCCGTAAAGTTCTGACCCGCTAAGTGTAGCGTACTTGAGTTGCGCTAAAGAAAAGGACGCTGCCTGCAAATGCGCCTCATCGAGCCGGGTACCTTCAAGGTGCGCATTATTGAAGAATGCAGCCTCAAGATTCCCGGCGTAGAGTGACGCTCCAGCAAGATGAGCATCATAAAATGAGGCCCCCTGGAGCCATGCGCTTTCGAGAGATGCTCCCTCCAGATAGGCATCATCGAATGATGCCCCTTGAAGGCGGGCAGCGTCGAGCACTGCTCCTTCAAGATGCGCGCCGGTGAGGTCCGCCTCCCCCCCGAAGTTCGCTCCCGATAAGATGGCGCCTTCGAGGCGCCGCCCTCGAAGATGAATTGCATACTCTTTGACATCCCTCTTTCTCGAGTTTGACAAATCGAACCCAGGTAAGACGAGCGTGTTGGAGAACCAACTAGTGCGGCGACGAGTAATCGGATCTACATCGCCATTGAAAATCCTAGCGTTCAGCCGAGCTGGCTCAACTAGAGTGAACCATTTCAAGGGCCACTCTCCCCATTCGCTCGGGAATGTTGCTACCGTACACGAAAACAGCATGGTGGCTATGCTTGCCACCCCCGCCAGCGAGAGCATTCCCCAACTCCTCTTGACGCGTCGCCAGATGCGCGTGTCATCCCGTCTCCCGAACATCTTGGGCCACAGCCACCAAAGCAACATCAAATCGCTGATGAGGGTCACCCGATGCGTCCAAGTAATGAAGGAACTATGGTATGGAAGGAATTGAATCTGAAGCAACATGAAAAGGCTGAGGGGTCCAAAAATAAGAGTGGTCCAAGTGATGGTTTTCAGCAGACGGCCGAATCCGCCACAGCAAATCTCGCTCGGTCCAGCGACAAGCTGCACAAAAATGTTGCTCGGTAACAGCAGACGTTGTTCATTGGGTACTGATGAAATCTGGCCTCCGCCAACCGGATATCGTTCTAAGAGACAATCATTGAATCGGCCTACCTTCTTTGCCAAGAAAACGAAGTGAACGATCGTATAAGCATGCACGACGAGGAAAAGTAGCGGCGCGACAAAGAAGAAGGCGATAAGCGGGAGCTCTACATTTAAGAAGGGTAGCTTGACCGTGTTCTCCAACAACAAATCTTCGTGCGTTACCGCACCAGCAGCTACCGCCAAATAGAATAGGACCAAAACGTACGAGAGCCAGAGGCCCGTATTTACCGATGAAGCGGCATCGACACTCTTGCTTAGCGCATCGAGATCGGCCGATGGAGCGGCGAGTGTGGAATCATCGTCAGCCATAAGTCTAAGGGAGGGCACAACAGGTTGGCGCGTCGGAACCAGCGCGGTCCGGTGTCTTCCTAGTATTGCACACGAGGGCGCCTTCCCCTGCATTTGGTCCACTTGCGACGAAGGTAGCATTGTGTTGATAGCCGGAGACCACCACTTTCCCCACTATCGAATGTTGGCGGTGGCGGCTGGCATTGTATTTTCGTCGGGATAGTGCATGATAAAGGACGTTCACATCAACGCCCCCAGTTCCTTGCTAAAGGGGGAGGAACTTCAGCGCAAACACAGCTGATATGGCGCTGGGTTTCCGGAGGACGAAACTCCGGAGGCGGCTAAGGGAATAGCCGCCTCCGATAGGGGCACTGGTCAACAGAGCTGGACGGCGTTCAGCTCCTCGCGATCAGAAGATCGAGGCCGGCGCTCAGAAGGCGGTCTGCTACGGGGTCGGCCACAATCGACCAGTTGCCGATCAGCTCTTTCAGCATTTCGTTCACGCGGTCCTTCGCTCCATTCTTGAACTGCGCCAGATCACCGACCGGCACGTGGCTCAGCCGCAGGCCGTCAAGGCGATGCTCGATGGGGCGAATCGCGGCCTGATTTGGATCTAGATTCAATGGCCCGATACCGCCGGGTTTAGAGATCCCCGCGTTGTCGAGGAACTTGCGGGCGTGAGTGCGGCCGACATCGTAGTCGTGATCGCGGAAGATCTGTTCGAAGAACCCGAGAAAAGCTTCAAGACCCGCACCGGCCAGTTCCGAGTCCATTGCGGTTACACCGTAAATGGTCGTCTTGTCGCGTGCGCCCAGTCCGGCGGCGGTTTCAAACGCCAGCACCGAGTCACGGAAGGCCTGAGGCGCGCCGAGAATGTCTTTCAAAGCCTCCATCTCTTCCTTGTACTGATTTGCGATGCGCGCCCGTGCATCTTCCAGGGCCTCGGGCTGTGCGGCTCCCGGAGACTTGTGCTCGTCGTTCTCGAAGAAAAGGCTGAGGATGGCAGTGGCCGTCGTCTGAAGGCATTCGACGTCGATCTTTCTGGCGAAGAGGGCGTCCTTCAATTCGCTAGCGCGTTTGTCGAGGAGTTTGATTCTCTCGTTGAGGCCTTCTGCGGTGATCCAGTCCTGAAATCCCGCCTGGCCGAATATGACGCCAATCAGGCGCAGCAGCAAGTGGACGTAGTCTGCATTCTCTTCGTGGAAGTTGTCGTTAAAGGCGGGGCGCCTGACTCGCACACCCTCTGCCAAGGTGCGAGGCCGTGTGCTCGTTGACTTGCTGCAGGGTTTGCAGCTTCGCGCTAAGGTTGGTATTGCGCGCGAGCAATTGCTGCAAGACGCTCGAAGCTATGTGTCCCTGATTCTTGGCGAGAAAATCTAACGCACGCTCTCGAAGGGATGCGTCCGGACGAGTGCCAAATCGCCGAGTCGTAAACTGACCCGCCGCTCCGTTGCCCTCCCGCTGGGTGAGCGGTAAGCCCTGAACTCTTCAATCCAGACGAGGCAGCTGGATTTCCCCCGCAGACTTGCTCGCATGTTCGTTCGACTTGATTCACAGCAGTATGTCAAGACGAGATGAGATTCGCCGCGATATACTCCCGGGATGCGTTCATTTCTGGTTGCTGTCACCGGCCTCATGTTGCTCGGGGCCCAGGGGCTCCGCTCACAAACCATCGCGTTCAACCGCGTGGAACTAGGCCAGCCTGAGATTTTCGTGGCTGCATCCGATGGCAGCAACGAACATCCGCTGCTTCCTAACCCCGATCGTGACTATGACGCAATCTGGTCTCCGGACGGCAAATCGATCGTGTTCACTTCCGAGCGAAATGGATCCGCGGATCTTTTTCAGGTGAAACCGGATGGCAGCGGGCTCAAGGCGCTGACTACAGATCCGGCGTATGACGATCAGGCTGCATTCTCGCCCGATGGTCAAAAACTCGTGTTCGTCAGCACGCGCAACGGTGGGACGGCAAACCTCTGGATACTGGATCTGACATCCCGCCGCACTCGGCGGCTCACCACAGGCGCAGGCGGAGATTTTCGACCATCATGGTCTCATGACGGAAAATGGATTGCGTTCTCGTCAGGACGCGGAAAACCTATGCCCTTCAGCGAGGGCCGGTGGGAGCGCCTTCAACTGGCCGATCTTTACATCGTGCATCCTGACGGCTCTGGTCTGAAGAAGGTCCCCGGGAACCTGGATTTCTGTGGAAGTCCAAAGTGGATGGGAGACAGTCGTCACTTGGTGGCCTACTGCATGACTGCCCAACAAACGCTTGCAAACCGGATCGCAAATCCTGCGCCGGGCAACGACACTCGCCTTATGTCAGTTGATACGATCATAGGCGCATCCATCGAATTGCCTGCTGTCGGCGTGAAGATCAATCCGTGTGCCCTGGGCCAGAACGAGATCGGCTACATACGCAAGGACACGGCGGATCCCGGCATTTATTATCTGAGCGGCCGGCGGGGTCCACGAGGTCCTATTCGAACCGCGTCGTGGTCGCCCGACGGAAATCTCGTCGTCTTTCACAAACGCGTTCCAGGCACGCCGGTGCCCTTGCGAAAGGCTTTCAGCGGGGATTCGAACTACGAACTGCAAATCGCAAACGGCGGCACTCTTCCATCGTTCAATCCGTCGGGCACACAGTTCGTAACCACCGGTTTCCCGAATGGCCATGCAAGCCTCTCTGCTATCACCGTGACTACGGTGGCGACAGGCGCATCACACGTCGCCTACCGGGACAAGACCAGCAATGCACTGGCGGGGTCGTGGTCATCCGACGGCCGCAAGATCATCTTTGGCATTGGTGAGTTTGCCGCGTTTTTTGATGGCTTCCATTCTGAGTTTTTGAAACCGGGCGATCGTATCGAGGGTGGGGCCAGGGTGGCACTCGTCAATGCAGATGGAACCGGATTTGAAGAACTCACAAGCGGCGCGGGCAATAATGCGTTCCCGTCATTCTCTCCCGATGGAAAACGCTTCGTCTATCGGACGTTCAGCCGGGGACATAACGGGCTACGCATTATGGACCTGGACACAAGGGCCGTGACAAACCTCACCGATGGATATGACAATTTTCCACTGTGGTCTCCACGCGGAGACCTCATCATGTTTGCGCGTCTCTCTGGAGAAACCTACGACGTTTACACGATCAAGCCCGATGGCAGCTCTCTGCGACGCCTGACGAATGGGAGAGGCAATGACGCGCACATGGCGTGGTCGCCGGATGGCGAGTACATTGCATTTGCAAGTTCAAGGATGGGCTTCAAGGATGAAGCAGCGTACACGGATGCGCCTCAACCGTACGGCGAGATCTTTGTAATGCGCTTCGACGGCACCGGCGTCAAGCAACTCACTGACAACCAATGGGAGGACGGTGCACCTGGGTGGCGGGGAGTTCCAGTGTCCCAGGTCGCAGGCGGGCCGCTGAAAGCGCGGTAGAAACACG
>Ga0206803_1139_pt1 | contig 13946 bp, 14 predicted proteins | sample Alteio_BWOrgCont_61_FD_152909 | JGI IMG/M metagenome (GOLD analysis project Ga0206803, IMG submission 152909) | Enriched cells from forest soil in Barre Woods Harvard Forest LTER site, Petersham, Massachusetts, United States -... | ecosystem: Environmental > Terrestrial > Soil > Temperate forest >... | reverse complement strand
AGAATACCAAGATATTTTCAACCTGACGCGTCGATGGATGCCGTGGGAAGAGCGCATTTGCTTCTGCGCAATGCGGGCGCGACGGTGACTGGCTCACGCTATGTTAGAGGCGGAAATCGATTCCGGGTTCTAAACGGCCGGACAAAACTCATTAGTCAGATAAGACAAGACTTCGCGGAAGAACCTCCCGCACCGCCGTCTTCGCTTAACGAAATCGTCGTCTGCGCGGGTGGTTCGGAGGACGGTGGAGTTCCAAGCCATATCGTCCGAAGCGGTACGCCGCCAACCGTTGTCCGGGCTGGAACTGTTGCGCGTTGGGTTTCTCTAGATCAAGCTCTCGCCGATGGGCTTTTTTAAGGGGGTGGGAAGCTGTGCGAATCATCGAAGAAGCAAGGAATGTGCTCGAAAACTATCACTATATCGTGTCTTCTCGCGGCGAAGGCATGCTGCAGTTTGAAGATGAAACGCTGTTGGGTTTTATCGGTGAACTCTCTCTGGAGTCTTTACTCGGAACGTGGAGCCGCAGACAAGACGATTTCCTACGAAGCAACTCCCGAACCCTCGGCAACTCTGCCCTCAAGGCGTGGAATGTGTATTCAGTGTTCTTGAGTTCCGATATTCCTGATGAAGCTGCGCGGAAAAGCATCATCGCGATTGAAGAGGACTTCCGAGCGAGCAGGAAGGTCGTCCTCGCAGGAGTGCAGACCACGGCCGACGTAATACGTGCCCTTTACCCGCTTATTCCGATACAAAACATAGCTGCTCTGGAAACGTCGGACTCGCTTCTGAAATTGCAAGGGCGACTTTCGGCACTGCCCTTAGCGGCTGTCGATGTACTGCTCAGGGACCCAAGTAGCAACGAATCTATTTTGAAGAGTTTTCAAGAAGCACATGAGATTAAAACAACTTGAGCTTGCAGCGTTTCGCGGATTCAAGGAGCCGACCACCATTCGGTTTGGCACCGGATTCACGATAATTACCGGGCGGAACGGAAGCGGGAAAAGTTCCATCTGCGACGCACTCGAATACGTCCTCACCAGGCATTTAAGTCGATTCGGTCCGACGGATGTCGAGGGCGGCGAACGCATCGACGATTACATTTGGTGGCGAAACGGAGCACGGTCTGCGAACCGACAGGTGAAGGCTGTTTTCGACCTCGACGATGGCACCGTAGGGGAAAGGACTGCCACGCCGACGGGGATAGAAAACACGTTCGACCAGAGTCTCTTTTACGACAAGCGACCTCAAGTCTCCGATCCGTTTTCCCTGTTAAGTCAGACGATGCTGATCCGTGATGAATCAATCGTTAAGTTCAGCACTGATCTTCCTGAAGCGGATCGCTTTGATTTTTTTTACAGGGCGATCGGTTTGACCGATCTCGTAAAAATTGAGGAGCGGGCGAATACACTAGTTAAACAGCTAGGGCGCAGGATGGAAGAATTGGAGAAGGATTATCGGCAGCGCAGAGAGAGCGTGGCGCAAATAATCTCCGAGATTAGCGAGGCAAGAACAATAGCTGCTCGTGCAACCGCTTTTGACACAGTCGCCCTCCAACAACGGCTCACCATTTTGACCGGACTACCACCGGAGACACCACTCCGGCAAGTAGCAGCAGGTGTCGCCCGAACACTTACAGATCAAAGGAGCAGAATTGGTCGCCTAGAGCGGCTCAGCGCGGACTTGTCGCAGTCTCGTTCGTGGCTTGAAGAATTGCGTAGGTTCGAGGATAAACGCGACGCCGTGAAGGCTAGTTTAGATACTGGCGAGTCATCGCTGAAGGAAGCGGCAACCTTGCGAATTGCCGCGGGAGAAGCGCTTAGGCAAGCCCAAGCTCGCAACTTGAGGCTCGGTGCACTCGCACAATTGAGAGAGCAAGGAATGCGAATCGGCTTGCAGAACGGTCATTGTCCCCTCTGCGGGTCTTCGATTAGCTCTACCGACTTTGATGCCCATCTAAAAGAGATTCAAGAGCTAATAAGCGCCGAAAATCAAGCGTTGGCTGAATTGACTGCTCAGGAAGCAAGCCGAACTGCAGAATACGAGCAACGCAGAAACGAATACCAGTCCCGTTCGATTGAGTACAGCCGTGCTATGTCCGATTGCGAGACCCTCAAGGCTGCAATGGCGCAGCTACAAAATCAAGCGCTACTTCTCGGCGTGAAACTGGAAGCCCCTAGCATCGAATCCGAATTGCTTGAAACCAGACGGAGGGTAGCAGAGCTTCAATCTGGATTGATTCAACTTGAAGGGTCGAGCGCATTCGATAGAATCGCCGATTTGGAGAAACAACGAGCGATTGCACAGGCTGAAGTTGAGCAAATCACAAAACAGATCGACGTGCTCTCTAAGGCTGCCCAAAATGCGAAGAGCGCGGCGGACACCACCAAACGCGTGTCTTGGGAGTCAGTGGACGATTGTTTGGCTGCGCTTTCCCCGCTCCTCTCCGAATTATTCGTGCGATTGAAACCGCACATGGACTATTCGGAGGTTCGCTACCACATGCGGGGCGACGTTAAGCGATTCCTCAGCTTTGAAATTGGCCACGGCATCAATCCGCGCTTCACGTTTAGCAGTGGACAGAGACGGGCGCTAGGGATTGCCTTCTTGTTGGCTGTCCATTTGTCCCGTCCTTGGTGCAAGTTTCCTACGTTGGTGCTGGACGATCCAGTTCAACACATCGACGACTACAGAGCATTGCATTTTGCCGAGGTCCTTTCTTCCATCCGTCAATTGGGGCATCAGATTGTCTGCACGGTTCAAGACCCAGCATTGGCTGATCTGTTGTGTCGACGACTCAGGAGCGCCAGTATCGGCGACGGATTGCGAATCGAAATGCAATACGAAGCGGGGGCGGGCGCTAGAGTGAAAGATGTGCAAGAAATCGGACCGCTGCCGGAGCGGGTTTTGATGTCAGCGTGATGGTCCGATGGGTCAACACTACGTAGCTCGCTTTTACCTCAGACCGTGGTCAGAAAATGGCAAGCTATATTGCCTCAATCTCAAAGCTCGACGAGTTCTTCATCGTGGCCTACGGGCAGTTGCGAACGAAAAGCTCTTTTATCGGCTTCAAGCGTTAACACGTGAGGAGCATGAGTTTATAGAGAAGGCTCTGATAGAGCCGTCTCCCGAACCCCTGAAAGAAATCCAGCGGAACTTTCTAGTTCTTCTTTCCTTGCCAGCAGAACTAAGGGAACACACTGGCAGCACAAGTCTTGGCTCGGAATTCACAGCGTCGCTGGACGACATGATCGTCAATGCGGCCGAGAAATATCACTCAGGCATTGAGACTTGCTTGAAGCCTTTTGTGGTTTCGATGTTGACTGGAAATGTTGACTTCTATTTGGATAAAAGGCAAGCAGCAGAGTTTCTGTATGCGATAAGCGTTCAATTCACGAGAACCAAACGGGCCAGGGAAGTTGCGCTGTCGCAGATCGGAACCAAGTACAAGGGCTGCGATCCAGAGCGGCTGTGGTCTGTCTCCTGTCACATTGTCGCTGCTAGTCTCGGCCAGAGTCTCTACGCCGACAGAAAGCAATTTAGGCTTGTCGTTGTTGATAATCCTACCGACACGCCGTTCATAACCGCAGACCAACCAATAATCAATCTGCACGCGACAGCAACAGGAAAAATGCCGGACAAAATTGAATTGTTTTATCCTCTGTCTCCAAGAAAAGCCATGCTGCTCGTGGAAAGTTCAAATCAGCGGCACGTAGAGCCGTCGCTCAGCAACTTCGCAGTGAACAACTACAACGTGCTCATGCTCAGGAACTCATACGAGCAGGTGTTCTCGAATTCTGCGGAATATCTGGAAACGATTAAGAAGCTTTCCCCGATATAGTCCCGATGCTTCTAGTGTCTCGCTGGCTCCTCGCCTGCCGATTCGCCCATCGGGAATTGGGTGCTCCAGCTTCACGGGCTGCTGCAAGTACCCTTTGTTCTGTCTGCTTTTTCTCCTGATTTCTATTCATTTCGGCTCACCAACAGAGCGTGCGACGGGCCAGCGCTCATCTATCTCTTCCATAATTCGTTCTGCCCAGCGGATCGAATCCGCGATGGCACTCACCGTGGCAGGCACGCGCTTCCCGCCGTCGTACTGCGCCAGCTTGCGTGCCGCGAGGATACTGGCGGCGATCAGCAGCACGCGCTTGCGACCTTCGTCCACGAACCAAGTGTACCACCTTTCGCCTTGCATTCGCCCAAAGCTCATGGCACTATTGACTGCATCAGTAACGGTGCACGAATCTGTCAGCACCTGTGCGCACACACAAGGGATATGTCATTGCAACCTAAGCTGTTACCCAGTATTCCACAGCGTCACCGAGATTCAACGTTGCTGCCGACTCGATCTACCCGTCAGAATAATTGGCTTCGTGCCAGCCAAGGCGATTTACTGGGGGATACACTAGAAAATGAAGGCATTTGATCTGCAACGCCGAGACGCGCAAAAAAAGATAATACCGAGGCAGCGACAGGGGCGGGGGGAATCCTATACGCCTCCGGCGGACGAGCTTGTCCGCATTTCTACTCTCGACGACCTGATTGCTGGAATTCGCACTATCACGCCTGAGCAGCAGGCACGGTTACAGCCGGATAGCAGGCTGTGGTCCGTAGGCGATATATCGTTGTTGCATCGCAAGTGCGTTGCTATTGTGGGCACTCGCGCAGTGACTCCCGAAGGTGCTGCACGCTCTCGTCGATTGGCACGAGAACTTGCAGCGGCCGGGGTCGTCGTCGTGTCCGGGCTCGCGAAGGGAGTAGACACAGAAGCCCTAAGCGCGGCAGTCGATGCGGGCGGCAAGGTCGTTGCGGTGATCGGAACACCTATTGACCGAGCGTACCCAGCGGAGAACAAACATCTCCAAGAACGAATCTATCGTGAACATCTCTTAGTCTCACAGTTCGCACCGGGAGAACGGGTTTTTCCCACCAACTTCCCTGAGCGCAACAAATTGATGGCGGCTCTCTCTGATGCAACAGCAATAATAGAGGCGGGCGACACATCAGGCACTCTGCACCAAGCAGCAGAGTGCGGGAGGCTCGGTAGATGGTTGTTCATCGCCAAGAGCGTAGTGGATGATCCCCTGCTTCAATGGCCGAAAAGATTCCTCGGTCAACCCAACATCGAAAGTTTCAGTTCCACGGAGGATATACTCAAGGCCATCGGAGCCAAGACCGAAGCATGGCATTGAGAGTCATTTCGTTCGCGACATATCTGACGAACGTTGACGTGGTATGGCGTGGCGAGGACTATGATGCCCTCAAGTTCGTGAAGGCAATAAAAGGAAAGCCCATCAACAAATATGCGTATGTGCCAGTGGGGAAGGCGAAGCGCCTTTTGCAGGAACGAAATGCCGACGATGCCATCGGTTGGTTCGGAGAGATGGCGATGGCTCCAACCAGAGACCTGCGAATACCACACCCGTTGATACTCGTACCGATCCCTAACAGTTCATGCACCACGACAAACGGAAAAGTCCCACGAACGACCCGATTGGCAAAAGCGTTAGCGGTTCAATTAGGCGAAGAAGTGTGGGATCGTCTGCGATGGAAGACAATTATGACTCCAAGCTCGCAGGGTGGAACACGCGACCCGCAAGAGCTCTATGACAATCTTGTTGTGACAAAAGAGCCGCCCAAAGGAAGCCTTGTGCTGATTGATGACGTTCGCACTACAGGAGCGCATCTGCTCGCTGCTGCCGCTAGATTGGCGGAAAAAGGTGCTCGCGTGCCTTTGGCCGCGTGTGCTGCAAGGACGGTCTGGAATCAGGACGAGGAACCGTTCTCAATCCTTGACGAGCAACTTGAGGATTTCAAGCCCCGAAAGAAATGACTCTTCAGAAGTTGACCTGAGAGACTTCCTCGCAGTCGATAACCGTACAATCTCGTGCCACGTCGTGAACGGCCATTTGCAGGACATTACAGAAGCCGCCACTACCCGGCTCCTTGCTCTTGTCCCACCGTGTGCCATTATTAACTGCCGTAAGCTCGGCTCCATCAATGCGGAACTCCACGGGGAATCCGCCTGAACGCTCTTTCCACTTCTCTCTGAAGGCTCCCGCGTCAATGGTTTTGCTAAGTCTTGCCTTGAAGGTTTGCATAGTGAGTTCGACTCTGACCATTGGCCTTCCTTTTGTTTTCACCTCCCGCGAATCCCTTATCTGGTCATCAGGGCAATCACGCGGTCAAGGCGACGTCAAACCGAGATTACCCTTATCATGGCGTCCGATCAAGAATATCCGCTTATCGGGAATCACGCCTCTCACCCCGCAGGTGCATCCAAGCCCAGTCACAGCGCCTGAAGGGTTGGTAGCAGAGGTGGTCACAAAGGCTGCCTGCACCAATGAAACGCCCAGCCGACCTGAACTCCGCGAAAATTGGAGGATTCGCGTCTTCTTTCCACGGCCCTCTTCTGGGTGGACCGCCGCTTGGCCGCGGCTCGGACAGGCATTTCGGACTGCGCCGGATCCAAACCTCCGGTCAGGCTAATCAATACGACAAACGGAAGTATCACGGTTGGGGTTGATAGCTTCGGCAGCGCCCCGGTCGTCCTACAACCAGGTCATCCTGACCGGCGACAAGGTCGAATTGCGTTACCGCGTTCTGCGAGTACCGTAATGTTGAATCCAACCTGCCACGTCTGTGTAGTCGCGCAACGAAAGCTGGTATTTATGCTTCTGCTGGAGCGTATGGGCGTCCTTCGAATACGAGGACGTCGTGACTAGCATGGCACTGTTCGCCTGGAAGTCGCACAGCGTTCCGTAGAGCGTTCGCACCAGCGACACCCCTATCTTGCGATCCTCCCGGTAATGCTTGGCTTCGACCAAGCAAAGAAAGTCGCCGCACTCGGTCTTTATTGAGGCTAGAATGTCCTTGCCGCCGTCCCGAGTGGCTTTTGTCAGCGTAACCTCATAACCCATATCGTGGATGAGTTCCGCAACGAGCTCTTCATACTGCCGAGGCGTAAGCTTAAAGATGTCTCTGGGCTGCTTTTTAAGCCCGGCGATCATGGCTTCATTCGCGGAGATGATGACCGGTCTCGCAACGGCAATCAGGTTTTTCTTTGCCGCCGGCGAATTGTCGTTCAGATCATAAAGGTGACCATCCAGCACAAGACGCAACTGCTCCGGATCTAACGACCGAGCCATCTTCGCAATCAGGGAAATTGTGAGCGGATGACCGTTGGCGACGCCGAGTACCTTCAACATTGATTCATGGCTGAGCACCGAGTTGGAAAACTGGTCTTCGATCAGCGATTGCGACTCAGCTTCGGGCAGGCTCTCAAGCCGCAGAACGCTCTCTCCGCGTAACTTCAATTCGTTGCGACTTGTAACAATTACGGTCCGCACCCGCTTGTAACTTACGACCCGGCGGAACGCCGTCCCTAACTGTTCCTCTGAAATCTCATCTGCGCCGTCGAGCACCACGACGACCTCACGCAACGAGCGATCTTCAATTTGGGATCGCATCGCCTCTTCGAAAGCTGGCGCGGCTTGCTCAAACTCACTGCAGCGAATCCAGATAACCTGCCGTCTCGTTTCAAACCGCCGGATAAATTCGGCAACGACCGCGGTTTTCCCGATGCCTGGCACGCCGGTAACCACTACAGGCATGCCGGGATAGCGCCGCTCACTCACTTCACGCTCAAGCCAATCGAGTTCGCGCTTGCGACCAATAAAGATTTCCGAGATTTTGGGCGGAATGAACGATTCACCGGCCATGAGAGTTCCAGACCACAGGAGGCTGCTCCTATTTACCTTACGAGGGCGCTCTTCGAATTCACCTCGTATTTTTGATCCGTCATGATTGAGCCAAGGAAGTCGTCATCCAGCATTTTTAGAATGAGCCAGCGTTTGTTCGGATTAGCTTCGAACAATAGCTTTTCCTGTCCGTTTTCCACGACGATCTGTACATCGAGTTCGAATGCCTCAATGGTGCGCCGGATATCCCGGATAGTCACGCGGTTTAGGTAAGGTTTGCGGGCGATCTGCGCCAGCTTTGACATCATTTGCATCTGTCCGGTGCCTGCCGCGCGGAACGCATCTGCATTACTTATGGGAATCTGCGCCAGAATTGCGGTCACCGTCTCGTCAGCCTTAGCGCGCACTTCTTCGAAATAATCGAAGATGCGCTGAAACGCGCCGATGCTATAGATAAACAGGTATCCACCCCAGCTGAAGCAGTCGATTTGACGGTCGAACAGAAAAATCTTGGTATCAACCTTGTCGTAGTGCCCTCGATTGAATAGTGCCGCGAATCCGGCCCGTCTCGTCAACTCCTTCTTTGGGCTGTACGTCCGGAGGAACACGGCATGTCGTTGAGCGTTCGGGCTAACGACGATGGCGTAAAAACGAAGATGATCTACGATCTCGTCCTGCTCCCGGAAGAGTTCCGCCTGCTGGACTTGCGAGATCTGGCGTATCAGTTCCGCGATCGTGGCATGCTCCGCGAGGTCGATGTAACACACCTCGTTCCACTCCGGCGTGTAACCGGGGTCATATGGCCTGAGAACAACATTTTCATCGGGGCGCGCCTCCTGGGCCGCGGTCAGGAATTCGGCCGCTAAATCTTGCCGCAGGTTTAATCGCTGAAGCACCACATCCGCGCCGGGCTCTGCAGCCACCAACACGTTGACTCCGGGATTGCCCGCAAATGCTTGGGGAAGGTTCTGAATAGCTTGTTGCGGCGGCATTATCTCTTCTCCAGCAAAACGTAGTCTCCAATGGAAATGGCATCGATTTCGGAATCTGTTCGGATATATGAGCGCTTGCATACCAGCGCGGTTGTTTTCCCATCGCTGTCTTCGATCTCGAAGATGTGATATCCAACAATATTGAGCACCGGGTTTGTATGAATCATGTTCGAGTTCACATAGAGAAGACCGATGACGGCAAAAACGATGCCCAGCGATATCAAATCAGTGGGATCGTTCAACTTTACGGCCAGGAAGGGCAACAGATAAGTCACGATATAGCTCATTGCATCTCCATCGCGGGAGATCACGGAAGCAACACGCACCTTACCAGCGGAGAGTTTGTGGGCCGTGTGCAGGAAAGCGAAGAGGACAACCACGGAGAGCACTGCAACAATTGCCAGGGCGACAGCTAAGTACCGACTTTCGCGCCAGCCGCGCATCGCAATGATCAAAAATAATGGCGCGTACGAGCTAAGGAACAGAATGAGCCTGGTCGGAATATTCGGCATCACTCACTCGGGGTGTCGAAATTACACGTGCACAGCCTATCATTGTGTGGTCCCAAGACCAATCGCAAACTACTCTGGTTATAGGCATCCTCTCCGATCGCTATGCTGTCAGCAGGACCGCCGCGCGGTTAGAAGGCCGCAACGGATTTTTGTATCAGCTCCCCGAGATTTAAAGTACGCTAAGCCGTTATGGCTGATTCTGCCTCCGTCGCAATCTCGGTGCTGGCGCTCGCCGTTTCGTCGGTGACCGCCTGGCTAACCCTCTTCCGCCGTGGTTCCGTCAAGATGACGCAGCCGACTGTCATTTTCTTTGGGCCAGATTCTCCACGGTCACGCACTGAAGTACCACTCTCGAAAGTGTTTCTTCGTACACTTTTGTTCTCAACATCCAAGCGCGGCCGTGTTATTGAGAGTATGCATATTGCGCTTTCGCGGAACGAGACACACCAGAATTTCAACATCTGGGTCTACGGCGACGAGAAACTCGTCCGAGGTAGTGGCTTGTTCGTGGGAGAAACGGGCGTCGCTGCCAATCACCATTTCCTGATCCCGAGGGACGCAGACTCTTTTCGCTTCACTGAGGGGCGATATAGGCTGGAAGTCTTTGCGCATCTTCTGGGCGACAAAGATCCGACTCGACTCTTCGCTCAAGTGCTCGAAATCTCCCGAGAGATGGCATCCTCGCTCACAGAGCGCGGCGCAGGACTTTACTTCGACTGGGGACCGGACTCATCGCGTTACTGGCCGCACGTCGAGAAAAGCCTCCCCTCCCCTGATACAGAAGAGCTTCTAAAGGTGCTGGGCGAGTTGCGCGCGTGAGGTAGGTGATAGCGCGGCCCGAAGACAGATGAGACATATGAACAAGCGCGGGCATACCATGAACGTGCTCATAAACCCGAGTTGGGAGCAAATAGTGGAGCGAGACCCCACTATTGCATTTTCCTTCTATCTCTCTGGCCGAAAGAACGTACTTCTCGCGATAGCCGATGAGATCACCGAAAACCTTGACCAGGCGTTTTCTGGAACGATCACAGAAGGCGGCCGACTTGAACGCGCAGACTCCTTGATGTGGCTGTGGACGCTCGGGGCGTACGAAGTAGTGCGAACAATGTGCCAAGCTAAGAGCTGCTTCTCTCCGAGAGTGTTGGACGGGCTCACTCAGCTCAAGAAAACCCTGTCTACGGTGCGTATGCCAGCTGCGAAAATGGAGAAACCTGGGAGGAAGGCTCCTGTAAGCTCGAATCGGAGTCCGTCAGGAGTCGATGTTCCCAACAAAGATCTACTCGTGAACGATCCCTCAGCGCCAGAGGTCTCAGCTCGATTCGTTCTTAAGGAATTTGGTCGGGTGTTTTCGTCCATCAAGAAGAACGATGTGCTTGGACGCCATGAAGAGTCCTACACTTGAAGGCCCTGCCAATTGTAGGCACCTGGCTAGTTGCCTTTATCGCCGGCGAAAAAACTTCTTCAGGTCAAAGCCGATGCCCCAGACCTTGGGCTGCAATACGACGGCATCGACGAATGCTTCGGCCACACCTCGCCGCATTCGTTTCCCCTCCCGGAGCTTCGATAGTTGTTTTTCATCAGAATTTCCTCTCGCACCGTCTCTTGCACATTGGCACCAACGTGCTATTGAACTCAAGTCAGCCGAAGACTAGAGTCCTCATCGCAAACAAAAAGCCAGGGCGGCGTATCCGAGTCCACATCAATAAACGACTGACCAACAGGATCATGAAACAGGTAGGACTCCGGCGCAAAGCAATTCGCGTTGGCGCAATGATATGAAAAAGCTACTTCAGCTCACATTAGCTTTGCTGTTGCTCGCCACTCCGACATTCGGGCAACGGGTAAAGCATTCTACGTCGTCGGGCCACACCCATAGCTACACAACCCGTCCGCACTATAGCGGATCGCATCACACCACGTCGCACGGTGGAAGATACGTTGGTGAAAGGAATGCTCACCACAAGGGCGGGCACTACGTAAATCCGAGGAGCAATAATCGGTATGGAGTCCACAAGCCGCACTAACGATTATATTCTGACTAATACCATTCTAGATACTTGACCGATAGCACTGTGGAGCGCGTAACATTCTCGCAATTCGGGGTGAGGCAATGGATGAGCAAAGGCTAAGGGCGTTTTTCCGACGTATATCGAGCAAACTGGCCCTCCTTCTGGGAGGCGCTGTCGCGCTTAGCAATTCTTCTCCCTTAATCGCTTCCCCAACTCTTCCGCCCCCTTCGGGAAACACCTCTCGGGTCATCGAGCCCGGTACGCAGCATCGGTTGCCGTCGAAGCTCGTCCTCAGAAAGACGAATAAGGGTCTGAAAATGATAGCGCAGCACTCGTCTCATTCCTCGCATGCTTCTCACGCTTCGCATGCTTCTCACGCGTCTCACGCCTCGCACTCCTCCCATTCTTCGCACTCGTCTCATTCGTCTCATTCGTCGCACGCTTCCAGGGCTATATGAGTGTCCAGTTCGGACCCGTTGAATTTGACGATCAACACACCGCCGCGACCATTTCAATCGATAAAAAGATCTACTCAAAATCGGCGGTCCTAAGAGCCTGCTACTGGTTTGGCAAAGACCTTTATTGCCACTTGAAGGAGAGGGGCGACCTTCTAGAAGTGACAGTCGGACTGCGTGTATCTTTCCCAACTCTTGACCAACCCAAGATTAGGAAAATCGATGAATGGCTGCCCGAAATATATGATGCCCTGTTGGACTCGCAACTCCGCATAGAGATTCAAGCGGAAACCGCCGGCGTAAGGGAACTAATTGTTGCAAAGGCGTTTTCTGAATCCGGAGTATTGGAAGATCTCCCGCCTGGTACTTTTGACGACCCGGTTGCGCGGAGCGATGGTGAATCATCGGATCTAATCACGATAAGTACCAGATCCTCTGAATAGATGGAGCAACGCCAGTGGCGCGATCCTTCTTACCCATAACAGATTTCGTGCCGTCCAAAGCCGACTATCGACTTCTGCCGTTCCGGTTTCACCGCCTCGATAAAGAAACCGAAATCCTCGTCAATGAATGTGGTGAATTCCTTCTCGCGCCTCTCGGCACGGCCGAGAGAGTCGTAAGACGAAAACTGACTCCCGTCGAGGATATATATCCCAGCCTCAAGGCAAAGCACTTCATCTACGACGACTACTCCTCATCTCTTCTCGATGTTCTAGCGTCAAAGTACCGGACCAAGTTTGACTTTATACATGGATCGACCAAGTTGCACATTTTCGTCGTGACTCTGCGTTGTGATCACTCCTGCCACTACTGCCAAGTGTCACGCCAGACGGTCAACAAGGGCGAATTTGACATGCCCCAGGATGTGGCGGCCGCAGCAGTCAATATGATGTTGCAATCGCCATCCCCACACCTCACCCTCGAACTACAGGGCGGAGAGCCGCTATTGGCTTTTGACACGATTAAGTACATCGTTTCAATCGCAAAACCAGGCGCGGCCCGGCTAGGCAAAGAACTCGACATCGTCATCACCTCAAATTTAGCTTTCTTAACCGACGATATTCTTGACTATTGCAAGACCGAGCGGATCAAGCTTTCCACCTCGCTTGACGGGCCGGATTTCATCCACAATGCAAATCGTCCGCGGCCTGGAGGAGATAGCTACAGAGTTGCCATCGACGGGATAAAGCGGGCTCGCCGCGTGTTAGGTGCCGACCAAGTTGCAGCTCTGATGACGACCACGCAGCTCTCGCTTCAACATCCGAACGAGATCATCGATGAATACGTGCGCCAGTCATTTCACACGATCTTTCTAAGACCGATCAGCCCATACGGATTCGCGATCAAGAGTAGTCACCGAACTGGCTACCAAATGGATGCTTTTCTAGACTTTTACCTAGCAGGTCTGGATCACATTTTTGAAATCAATAAGAAGGGCTACAATCTCGTCGAGATATATACAAAGATCCTCCTCCAAAAGATTCTCACGCCTGAAGGAACCGGCTATGTCGATCTGCAATCTCCGTCCGGTGCTGGCTTGAACGTCCTCGTCTACAACTACGATGGAGATGTGTATGCGACAGACGAATCCCGGATGCTCGCGGAGATGGGCGATCATACATTCAGATTGGGCAACGTCCTGACACACTCGCGGGCGAAGATATTCACAAGCCCCGCGTTCGTGAACCTGCTCCAGGCAGCGTGCAACCAGTCGTTACCTGGGTGCTCAGACTGCGCCTTTCAGCCATACTGCGGAGCCGATCCCGTCTATCATCACGCCACCCAACGTGACATGTTCGGCCACAGAGCAACAAGTGGATTTTGCAAGCGGAATATGCGCGTCATCGAGCACCTTATTTCGTTGTTACACAACGGCAATCCGGATACTCAGAACATCCTGTGGGCATGGGTGACTGATCGAAATCTGACCGAGATTCGAGCGAGTCTTCCACAATGAGACTTCACACTGCTGGCACCGCACGTGGCTTTGGGAAACCGATTGTTGCGCGCATCACGCTCGAACCACTCCCCGCCAGCCAGAGAAAAGATTCCGCGCTCGTCTTGCCTTCGCTGGATCAACGCCCAAACGACTTTCACGGATATGCAGCCGTCATTGTCAAACAGGAAGTCAATGCCCGACGGTTTTCTGCGCCCCTGGTGCATTCAGTTCGAGACATTGATCACCTCAGCTCAGGGCACATTGTTGTGCTCGAATCAGCAAACGGCTTTATTCGCACGCTGTACCGCCCTGAATCTCGCCACAACACACTATTTGCTA
>Ga0206803_1138_pt1 | contig 14041 bp, 12 predicted proteins | sample Alteio_BWOrgCont_61_FD_152909 | JGI IMG/M metagenome (GOLD analysis project Ga0206803, IMG submission 152909) | Enriched cells from forest soil in Barre Woods Harvard Forest LTER site, Petersham, Massachusetts, United States -... | ecosystem: Environmental > Terrestrial > Soil > Temperate forest >... | reverse complement strand
ACCAGGCCGACTTCGAAGCGGGAGACACGTACTCCGGCATCAACTACGGCGAACGCTTTCGCGGAATCCTGGCGCTGCGCGGTCAGGAAACCGTCATCGGCGACGATCACAAGCCCAAGGTCGTAAAGGAAATTGGAGACACCAAAGAAATCCAGTCCCATATTAAGAAGGAAGACTGGAACGAGTACCATATCACGGCCAAGGGTTTCACATTCACGCATCGAATCAATGGAGTTGTCACGTCGATCTGTAATGATGAGGATACTGAACAGCGACGCGCCAAGGGAGTCCTCGCACTCCAACTGCACGCCGGGCCACCGATGAAGGTGCAGTTTCGGAACATCAAGCTGAAGCAACTCCGGCCGGAAGCCGCCACGTCATCGACGGGCAAGAAGAAAGCATTGCTGCTGGCTGGAAATCCCAGTCACGGGTTTGGCGCTCACGATCACCTGTCGGGTTGCTCACTGCTGGCCCGACTGCTGAACGAAAGTGGTCTGCCGATCGAAGCAGAAGTGTACTCGCTACAGAAGCAGGGTTGGCCCTCTCCCGAAAAGCTGGCATCCGCAAATACGATCGTCATCTATTCGGACGGTGGCGGTGGTCACCCTTTTAACTCGCATCTCGACGAACTCGAAGCGTTGACAAAGAAGGGCGTTGGTATCGTCTGCATTCACTACGGCGTCGAAACGGTGATCGGCAAACCGGGGCAGGCATTCATCGACTGGACCGGCGGTTACTTCGAACCGAATTACTCAGTGAACCCACATTGGACTGCGTACTATCGAGCACTGCCAAAGCATCCCACGACGAACGGTGTCAAACCATTCAGCACGAACGACGAGTGGTACTACCACATGCGGTTTCGTGACAAGATGGACGGGGTGACTCCAATTCTGACCGACTTGCCACCGCTCGAGACCCTTGTCGTCCTCGACAAGGACAAGAATATTGTGATGGAAGAAAAGGATGGCAAGCAGGTGCCAAAACTCAGCCGCCCTGAGAACCCGCACAACAACAACCCCTACGCTCGCAAGGCGATCCTGGAAGACAAGGAGCCTCAGCACATGGCATGGGCCACCGAGCGCGCCGATGGTGGTCGTGGCTTTGGGTGCTCCGGCGGACACGTTCACTGGAACTGGGGCAACAACCAGGTTCGGAAGCTGATCCTCAATGCCATCTCCTGGACGGCAGGGTTAGACATCCCGGCGGATGGAGTTGCCGCCGGAAATGTGACGGTGGATGATTTGCTGCAAAACCACGACGAACCAATCCCCGCCGACTTTGACACAAAGGACCGTCCTCGGATCCAGGCTATGCTGGACGAATGGAACAAGTAACATCGGTTTGAAACACTGAACAATCCTTTTTCAACGTCCGGCAATCTTCGCATTCTTTCGCTTTCACGGAGTCTCACCGCGATGCAACGATGTTCACTCGTTCCATTGGCCGCGCTTCTTCTGTTCGGCACGAACAGCTTCGGTTTGGCTCAAGAGCCGAAGTTTCAGTCGAAGGTCATCAATACTTCCACTCCCGGAATGTCGGTGGAAATTGATGTCGATGTCACAGGCGCGAAGGAATTGTACCTGGTCGTGCGTGATGGCGGGGATGGGTTTGGCGCGGACTGGGCCGACTGGGCAGAGCCCAGGCTGATCAGTGCCAATGGCGAAAAGAAGCTGACCGAACTCAAATGGAAATCGGCCGCTGCTGACTGGGGCAAAGTGGGACTCAACGTCAATGTTGAGGGTCATCCGTTGAAGATTGCCGGGAAGCCCGTCGAATACGGAATCGGCACTCATGCCAATTCGGTGATCGCGTTTGAGTTGCCTGCGGGAACGACGCGTTTCAAAGCGCGCGGCGGGATCGACAACGGAGGTTCTGATCAGGGGAGCAACAGTTCGATCCAGTTTTTCGTCTTCACTCAAAAGCCACCCGCACAGTTCGCTCAAGCAGCTCAAGCAGCTCAAGCAGGAGGCGCGGGGAGCCGAGATCCGAAGGATGCTGTCGCGGGACTCGATGTCGCCGAAGGACTGGAAGCAACTCTGATTGCGAGCGAAGCGTCGAATCCACCGATGCTCAATCCAACCAGCATCGATATCGACCACCTGGGCCGGATCTGGGTCTGTGAAGTCGTCAACTATCGTCATCGCAATGGAGAGCGAAAAGAAGGGGATCGCATTCTGGTCCTGGAGGACAACAACTCCGACGGTGTTGTCGAAAGGCAGACAGTCTTCTATCAAGGCCACGATGTTGATTCGGCTCACGGCATTTGCGTTCTGCCAACGCCGTCAGGAAAAGGAACGAAGATCATCGTTTCCTGTGGCGACAGCGTCTTCTTTCTGCATGACGACGATGGCGATTTGAAGTCCGATCGCAAGGAACTGCTGTTCACGGGGATCGAAGGAACTCAGCACGACCACGGGATTCACGCGTTTCACTTTGGTCCGGACGGCAAACTGTACTTCAACTTTGGAAACAGCGGCCGGCGGATCAAGGACAAGAACGGAAAGCAAATCGTCGATCGGTCCGGCCGCGAAGTTCACGACCACCGCAAGCCGTACCAGGAAGGAATGGTCTTTCGCTGCAACATGGATGGGAGCGAATTCGAAACGCTCGGCTGGGACTTCCGTAACAACTGGGAAATCTCCGTCGACAGCTTTGGAACACTGTGGCAATCCGACAACGATGACGACGGCAACAAGGGAGTCCGAATCAACTATGTCATGGAATTCGGAAATTTCGGCTATCGTGACGAGATCACCGGCGCAGGTTGGAATTCACCGCGCACAAATTGGGAAGCCGAGATTCCACAGCGCCACTGGCACCTGAACGATCCGGGCGTCGTCCCCAATCTTCTGCAAACCGGAGCAGGTTCGCCAACGGGAATTTGCGTGTACGAAGGGGATTTACTCCCGGAAGTCTTCCGCAATCAGGTCATTCACTGCGATGCCGGACCGAACGTGGTTCGCTGCTATCCTGTTAAGAAGTCCGGTGCGGGTTACAGCGCCGAAATCGTGAATGTCCTGCTAGGAGCCCGCGATAATTGGTTCCGTCCCTCCGACGTGTGCGTGGCGCCGGATGGGTCGCTGATCGTGGCCGACTGGTACGACCCCGGTGTCGGCGGCCATCGCATGGGCGACGCCGATCGAGGCCGGCTGTTCCGAGTCGCTCCACCAAAGACTCCGTATGCTGTCCCAAAGGTGGATGTCAGTACCGTGGAAGGGGCAATCGCCGCACTGAAGAGTCCCAACGAAGCGGTGCGCTATCTCGCCTGGACCGCCTTACATTCCATGGGCGAAAAGGCCGAACCGGGACTGAGCAAGGTCTATGAAAGTGATCCAAATCCACGCGTACGCGCTCGAGCTTTGTGGCTGCTGGGGAAAATCGACGGCAAGGGGCCGGCAATCGTGGCGAAAGCTGTCGCTGACGCAAATCCCGATCTTCGCATCACAGCGCTGCGTCTTGCACGGGAATTGCACGCCAAGCTGGATCTGACACCTGTCCTGACAGCGTTGATCAATGATCCGACCGCGGAAGTGCGACGCGAGTGCGCTATTGCCCTGAGCGAATACAAATCTGCGAAGCACGCCGAGTTCTGGGCGGCGCTTGCGAGACATCACGACGGCAAGGATCGATGGTACCTGGAAGCACTAGGAATTGGCGCGGGAACGGACTGGGATGCCTGCCTTGCAGAATTCCTTAAGTCACCACCTTCTTCAGCCGCAACAAATGACATCATCTGGCGATCCCGTGCCAAGCAGACACCTGAATTGCTGGTCAAGATCATTTCCGACCCTGCGACAACAGGGGCTGAATGCCCGCGTTACCTCAGGTCGTTCGATTTCCTGTCAGGGCCTGAAAAAGACAGTGCCTTGATTCGACTCGCATTTGGAACTCTCGACAACGAGGCCAAAACCCGATTCGTTAACACGGAAGCCATCAGCCGACTCCATGGTTTTGATGTTTCGAAGAATCCGGAGCAACTGACGGCATTGACTCGTCTTCTTGATGAGCTGGATGGCGATCCGCAATTTGTCGCGCTGATCGACAAGTTCAGCGTGGCCAATCGTTACCCTGACCTGGCGGAACTGGCTGCGTCAAAACCCGATGATCAGATTGGGATCGATGCCGTGCGTGTCCTGCTGAACAAGCGCCAGACGGCCTTGCTGGAATCCATGCTGAAGCCGACCACAGGCCGAACGGCCTTGGGAACCGCGACGGCACTCAGCAATTCGGGAGACGGACAAGTCGCCGCCCTGTTACTACCGATCGTTAAGGACACGTCTGCACCCGCCGACCTGCGAAGGCAAGCCATCAAGGGGGCAACGTTGAGCAAACCAGGGGCTGCCGAAGTATTGAAGCTTTCCGAAGAAAAGAAACTCGACGATTCATTCACTCCCGCGCTGGCAGCGGCTCTGCAAACCGCAGCCTTGGACACCGCGCAGCGAGCCCAGGTCATGAAACTCTTCCCACCCCCAGCGGGAAAGAACGACAAGCCACTCCCTCCGCTCAGCGAACTGGCCAAATTGAAGGGGAACTCCGGACAGGGAGCCAAACTGTTTGCCACGACTGGCAAATGCGCCACCTGTCACGTTGTGAATGGTGAGGGGAAAGAAGTTGGCCCGAATCTGTCAGAAATCGGCGCCAAGCTGGCCCGGCAGGCATTATTCGAATCGATCGTCTTCCCGAGCGCCGGAATCAGCCACAATTACGAAGGATGGACGATCGCTCTGAAAAATGGGACGACGGCAAGCGGCATCATCATCAGCGAAGATGACGCGAAACTGACGTTACGCGGGGCCGATGCACTGGCACGCTCGTTCGAAAAGAGCGAAATTGAAGAACGCGTCAAAAGCACCGTCTCATTGATGCCCGCCGATCTGGCAAAGCTGCTGTCGCCAGAAGAAATGGCGGATGTCGTCGAGTACCTGACAACACTGAAAAAGGCGACGGTTCCGATCAAGTCAACGGCCGCAAAGTAAGCACTTCAATCGTGAGTAGCATTTGGGAATAAGAGATTTGTCAATTGTCAGCGGTCGGCACTGAAGTTAATGTGATCCCGAAGTTGCATTGATGGTTTTCCGGACCAGCTTTGTTTTTCATCTGGAATTGTCTCGAAAACGGCTCATTGCGAGTAGCCGGTCAGTCGTCGCTTCCGTCCGGACATGCCGGAACGGAGAGCGGACGAGAACGAAATCATGCTGGTGGTAGCTCCAAGTTGTTGGTCCCGTTGAGACGTGCTCAACGGAATCCAGAAACCGACCAATGGAAGCGTCGCTCAACACAATGAACGCTCCGATTTCCGCCGGGCTTGCCCCGGTCGGGATCACAACTGATCAGCTACCACAGTTCGGCAACATCGTTGCCTATTGCTCTCCGTACCGGCTCGCCCGGACGGAAGCAACGACTCTTCAGCTACCCTCACCCAAGGTAACTTGCCCGCGATTGACGGCGGGCTTCCGTTCAACACGCCAACACTTTGACCCACCAGCGACTGCGGGTCAAGTTGACCTCCTCGGCACGAAACGGCAGCGTTTCCGCTATTCAGGATCGATGGCTTTTCGGACCAACGGTCCAGCCGTTCTTCCAGCCAGGGCCCTTTCGGCCCTGGAGACAGAGAGAAAAAAATATCTCTTCAGGCCCAAGGGGCCGGCCGTTCGTGGATTGCGGGCCGAAGAGACGAACTGCCGACCCTTTGGGCCTCAAATCCATAATTGTGTGACTTATCCCCGGCCCGTTGTGCCGGGCTGGTTGAACGACTGGCCCCCTTGGGCCGGAAATCCAAGGCCCCAATACTACGAACAGAATTGCAACCACTGCCGTAAAACGTGGTCCTCATCCCCAAGCGGGGCGCAATTCGACAGGCCGGGCCGGACAAATTGAAACGCAGAGAACGCTGAGAAAACATCTCCGCGATCTCTGCGTCCTCTGCGTTTCTCCCCTTGTTTTTCCACAAGACATGTTTGGTGCGTCGCACCGGTTCAGTCCGGGCGAATGACGCCGTCAGCAGAAGCAATCCGCAACGAGACGCAACCAAAGCCAGCTCAGAACTCCGTCAACGAAACTTGTGCGGAAATATCTCTAGAATTCCTCGCCACAATCAACGTGCGCTCTCTTGACAGGTCGGGTCCATATACACGTTCGGCTTGTGGTGCGATACTCATACGAACGGTCCTGCGCGTTACTCGTCTGGACCTGCCAAGTAGTAACACAGAATCAACCCTCCGTAAATAAGAAGGATGACTCCAAGCACGGCAATAAAACCGCGGGGTACCAGTTCGCGGATGGGGGGATCATGAACGGGGCTCGACGGCCCAACGCATTCAATCAGTATGAGAGTGAGTCCAGGACCGATTAAAAAAATGATCCCCAGCAAATCACCAATACTCCCGATGATTTGCTTGGCCCGGCTGTGCGTGCGCACACGCTGCTTTCGCCGCTCTTTGTCCATGCGAGTCACCATTCACCGTCGTGCCACGACAACACCGATGACGACAGCATCCTTGCGAGGAATCCGCCGAACGTATTGCCCGCGATGAATAGCGGGATTCCAATCAACACACCAACACTTTGAACCACCAGCGACTGCCGGTCAAGGTGACCGGCTTGTTCGCCAGGGATGGCGAAGGCGATCCGGAAGCTTAAGAACTGTATGTGTCCCCTTTTGTTTTTCATCAAACGATCAAAGCGATGCACGATCGATGTGACTTCGCAGGTTTCCCGAAGATGATTCCTCTCGTTCATCATCTTCCTGTCACCAATGTTCCTGTCTCGTATCGCTTCTCATGTCCATGCTGTCACACTCCGGCAGCATGGGGCGAACAGGCTAGACAGGAAGATTCTGGACAGGAAAATGGAGCGGCTGGTCGGAAAACGGCGTTCTCGTATCACCGAATTCCCCCTCCCCGGTTTCTCTGTGCCTCTGTGGTTCAAATTCTGGATTTTCCTACTTTTGATTGCGGGCCACACCCGCGCTGCGGCTTCCCTGCCACATAAATAAGTTTCTTCTTTTTTCTGTTTTGTGTTGTTATTCCTCTGGATCTCTGCGCTGGATTCGGTAATAATGATTGATGCCAGAATAGGAAATGCCCACGGGATGGAAGACGACCGCTCTTCCTTTGTACATCTTCCCGCAAATGGGGGAACAGTTTTCGGCTGATTCCAATGTGGCACGATGCTCCGCATCGTGAATTCACGACGCGGAGCGTCGTGCCACAATATGTGCTCCCCATTTTTGAATGATTGGAGTCACACTTTCCATCGGCTGACCTGCCCGACGGAGCGGCAGGGCTACTTTCGGAACATTCACAAGCTCTCAGCACTGGAACAACCAGGCTGAAGCGGTAGTCATTCGGCGTCAATAACCTGATTTGAAATCGGTACTGAAACACTCAGGCCGGCTGTCTGCTTCGCGAAGGCGATGCGGATTGCCGGCCTGTTTGCGTTTTGTGACATCGGAAATGAGTTTGCCAGATTCATCCCACGAAAGGAGACCTCCCATGTTGATCATGAAGGAAAACAACCAGACCGCCGCCGAATTCATCGAGCCTCTGTTTGAACCGATGTTTGCTCCGTTTGTCGAGTTTCCGGACGAGTGCTTTCCGGAGCCGGTGCGAAACTACGTGCTGGCGCAGGCGATCGCCCTGGATTGCGATGAATCGGCGATTGCGATCCCGGTTCTCTCCGCGCTGGCGGCGTCGATTGGCGGCAGCCGGCGGATTGAAGTCGAACCGGGACAACAGGAACCGGCGATCCTGTGGACTGCCGTCGTCGGTGACGCCAAGACGAACAACCGGCCCGTCCTGCGTGCGGCGGTCAAACCGCTCGTGGATCGCCAGGAACGGGCGCTGCGCGGGTATGCTCGCCAGATGGCGGAGTTTCAGAAGAATCGGGTTGCGTCGGGCAAAAAGTCGGATGGAAGCCCGCTGCCAAAGGCGGCCGACCGGTACGTCGTCCGCGACTGGAGGACGGAATCGCTGATCCGTCTGCTCAGTCATCAGCCGCGCGGAGTGCTGGTGCATGCCGATGACCTGGACGACTGGCTCGGTCGGCCGAATTCCTCCAGCCGCAGCCGGGCGATTGAAGTCTCCCGCTGGCTGGACATTTACGACGGCGAATCGTCGGATGTCGAACTGAAGTCAAAGGATCAGTCCGAATCCTCTCTGGCCCATGCATCGGTCAACGTCACCGGGACGGTTTCGCCGCAGGCTCTGATGCACAAGCTGATGAACGCACAGAAACCCTGCGGCCTGACGAGTCGCCTGCTGTTTGCGCAGCCTCCTTCGATCCCGCGGAACTGGACGGCCAAGCCTGTCGAACCGTCGCTGACGGCGGGATACGCGGCGGTCGTGAATCAGCTTCTGTCGCTCCCATTCGACAAGCGATCGGACGAAGAAGACTCCACGAGTCCCGATGGCCAACCTCCACCAACGGAGCCAGATGGCGATTCCGGAGATCTGGCGGTGGATCTGGTTCCCGTCGTGGTGACAGCGTCGCCCGAGGCGCAAGCAGTGCTGAGCCGGTTCGTGGGCCGCTGGAACGGTGAGCACCTGCAAGTCGCGGAGCCTCTGGAAGCGTGGTATACGAATCTTGCGAAACAGGCGACGCGGCTGGCTCTGGTGCTGCACCTGACGCGCTGGGCGGCCGGAGAAGAGGTCGACCCGGCGGTCTGCGATCTGGAGAGCATGCAGCGCGGGATCATGCTGGCCCGCTGGTTTTCCCGGGAAGCTCAACGCGTCGTCGCGCTGTTCAGCATCAATCCTGAACACAGCGAACAGTTCAAACTGATCGACTGGCTCTCCCGGCGTAATGGCGTGGCGACCGTTCGAGACCTGTGCCGATCCAACGGACGCAAGTATCCGACAGAAGAAGATGCTCTGGCCGCCCTGAATCGGATCGTCGACTCCGGCGTCGCCCGCTGGGTCGACATGCCACCTGGGAAAAGAGGAGGCCCGCCGTATCGCATAGTGACCATGGGGCTGACCAGTCTCGGACAGAACCAGCACGAAGGAAGCAAAGACGCTGCAAGTGTGGCACGCCCTCAGTCTTCGCAGGGCGCGGGGGTGCTGTCAGAGACGACAGCCAACGGTCCCACGACTGGTTCTGGAAGTGCTGTGTCGCCAGCCCACGCCGCGGAGCGTCGTGCCACACTGGTCCCGAACCAGGTTCGACCGGCAGGGCAGCGATGGACCATCGAAGAACTGGCCGCTGCCGATCCGCGCGAACGACTGGAGGCCGGCCCTGGTTCTGGAAAACCGCGAGGAACGACGGAGACGAGTCGGAACAGGAAACAGTAGGTTGCGGGATTTGAGGAAGATATTGGTGATTGACGATTGGAAATTGGTCATTTGTTATTGGGAAGACAAAGACGGGATCGGAATTTCAGATTCCAATCACCAATTCCCCAGTTGTGTCGGACAGGATTTGATTCAGTACTCAGTACTCAGAGGCTGTGAATGTAATCATCTTGGTCGGCAGGTCACGAATATTTGGGCAAACTGGGTGTTTTGATTTGATGATCGTTTGCATGCAGTTGGCCGGGGAATGGAATGAAAGGACGTCAGCAGCTTTCGTCGCTCAAGAAACTTTCCAATCTTCCCAGGCTTCTGTTTTCAGCCAATGATGGGCAGCAGGTCTCGCTCGGCGCGCAGCGTCAGCGTGCGAAGCAGATTATGAGCCAAGGCGTACCACAGCGCCATGACCCGCACCTTGGGGGTTCCCCGAACCGTGACGCGATAGAAGCCGCGATTGCGGGCTTGAGCGTTGGTGCATTCGGCCGTCGCGGCGCGTTCTGTGTAGATTTCCTTCGCCTCCGGAGTGGCCATGCGTTGCCTCCATTGTGCCACTGCAGGTGCGTCGTCATCGCGCGGCGTGTGAGGATCGCGGGAAGAATCTTTGGACTGCATGACCGGGGCATAGACCGTCGTTCCTTGGGGAGCGGTGGGCGACGGCTGTGCGATCTGCTCGATGTCTTCGTTCTTGACGAATCCGCCGTCGACGAGCATCTCTTGGGGGCGGCGGTTGTAGCGGGCTTCGTGCTGTTGAACCATTGGCAGCAGTTGTCCCCGGTCGCTACCGGAGGTCGTGACTTCGACTCCCGTGATGACGTGCGACTGCGTGTCAGTCGCGAACTGGACGTTGTACGCCGGACGGAAGCCGCCGTCGCCCATCTTCATGACGCGGGCATCGGGGTCGGACGTCGAGGCGCGAGCCTTGTCCCGTTCCTTCGGCTTCTTGGCCGCTTCGACGTTGGGCAGTTGCTCGATCGCCCGGCGAACGCGTTCCACCCGCTCTCGGACGGCTCTTTCGCGGGCGGCCTGCTGCCGCATCGTCGACGCTCCGGGATTCTCCTTCAGTTCCTCCCGCAGTCTCCGCACCTGTTCGTCGGCCTCCAGGCGGCATTCTTCCAACGTCGGTCTGCGGCGGAACGATGCGGCGCCAGCGCTGGCTCGCACCTTCATTCCGTCCTGCGCGACACGATCCAGCGTGACCAGTTCCTCATGCATGAGCACCGCGACGCTGTCGGTGAGCAGTCGGTCCAGCAGATCTTCATGAGCCGTGCGGAAGTCGGACAGCGTGTGATAGTTCATCGACACGCCGCCACAGATCCACTTGAATGCCGTGTGCTTCACGCACAGGTCCGTGAGCTGCCGGGCGCTTCCAACGCCGCGCAGGGTCGCGTACAACCACAGCGACATCATGATCCGCGGGTCGGGCGGGGCCTGTCCCGGTCCCCCTTCGACGGCCTGAATCCGACTCAGAAGCTCGGAAAGGTCCATCTGACAGACATAATCCCACACCGCCCGCGCCTGATGGTCATCGGGAATCAACTCGTCGAGACTGCATTGTTGGAACTGAACCTGATTCCGCACTGCCGCGCGAATCCGCCTCCTGCCAGCCCAGGGGGCATCCGGCTTCCGGGGTGCCTCCTCATCCCTACTGGAGTCATTCGGCTCCTGAAACAGAGATCGCTCCGTCATCCATCCGTCTCCAATAACGCCAACACGCTTGATCAACCACGATCGAGCGGAGTTTTAGCGCCAGCACAGGAACCTTGCAACCTCCCTGTAGAAAGATTCACAGCCTCTCAGTACTCAGTAGTCAGTAGTCAGCAGAAGTTGTGTCGGAGTGCGCCGGTAAAGGCCGGAGGAGGGTAGCGAATGCAAGTTTCGTACTAGGTAAGACTTAGCCAGTCGCCTTGACCTCGAGTGATGCTTTCTGACGGGTGACTGTCAGATCGAAGCGTTCACAGGGGAACAGCCGGGCTGTGTATTGAGCTCCGAAATCAAACCTCTTTTGTGGTGGCTGACTTTGTTCCGATAAGGGGAAAGCAACAGTGATGTCAAACGAACATGGCGAGTCTGATGTCACCCCCACGGAGTCGCAGATCATACGCACGGCTGGAAACTTTCCTCACGGAAACCGGGAGATCCCGGAAACATCCGTCACCCCCATGGCGACGGATCGGTCGGAGAAGGCGCGAGGCCACAATTCCGACATGGACGTTTCCGGGAAGTCAGACAGCTTCGTAGTACCGAAGAAGCGGGCGAACAAGACTGGACCGCCCCCAGTCGCGGAGTCCGTGGAGGGAAGGAGGCTGCCCAAGGAGAACATCGGGCAATCGCTACTGGACCGGACTCAGCGCCGGAACACGGACGGTACGCCGTTCAGACCCAGGTCGCGTGGATTGTCAGGTGTACGAACGGCGGCACAGAAGGACCAAAATCCCGATGTGCGGTTTGCTCGTTTTTATCTGAGGGAAGAGCCGTATGCGGTAGTTCCGCACGTACGGATCTGTGCGGGGGGCGATCAGCAATGATCGTCCCTACCGCGATCAGAAACCAGGAATGATTTTTCGTACCCAAGTCTCACCTGCCGGGTGACTTGGCCGAGCTAAAGCCATCAGACGAACTGTCGTCATGATCTTTGACAACTTGATGCAATCAGTCTTCGTAAGGGGCATGACCGACCTACCGGAACCGCCGACCAGAGATTCTCCCAGGGAGATATTCGGTCCGGCGTTCCGACTGGGTCGGATGCCCCGCGTCGCGGTGGCACTGTCGAGTACGGGCCGAACCGGACTTTGATTTTCTCTTCGTGGAGCATCGGGATAGGATGGCAGGGTTCGCACACTCGCGGTTAGTTCACCAGGCGAAAGCAGATACGAATGGACAGCTTCTTCCACGGCTGGCGGCGAAAGGTGGGATGCACTCTGCTCGTAATTTCGCTCCTGTTCATGATCGCGTGGATCAGGAGTTTTGTCGTGGACGATTTCGTCGCATTCCCTTTCGAAATCGAAACGCGCCATTGGTCGCTTGTGGGTCTGGCGGGTGAGAGCCAGTCGGTGGTCTTGTATGGTTACTGGATGGAACCAACGCCGGAACACGATCCAATAGAGATCCCGCTGGCGAGTTCTGTCACGACAATTCCAGACGCGCAGCCCGAAATGCACGAGCTTGATCCGGCCGATGCTTTATCTGCGACTGTCGACGCAGAATCACTTTCCGATGAATGGATCGTTGCTGGAGGGGGGATATCAATCAGATCCCACACAACAACCATCTCGTGCTCTTTGCGAGCGCCCGTGCCACTCGTGATAATACCTTTTCGGTGGTTTGTCATCCCCCTGACGCTTGTCTCGGCCTTCCTGATTCTGTGGAAACCGCGAAAAAGGGAGACGGCGAAGTGGCGCCCAAACTCGTAGGCTTCACATATCAACAGAAGCAGTGGCTATCGCGAAACGGAGTTCCTGATGAGAACACTCTACTTCGGAGCGGGTTATGTCGTTGGCATCCTTCTTCTAACGTCGAATGCCGGCTGTGAAGAGGGGCTTCAGCTTCCAGCCATTCGTAAGCGCGGGAACTTCCTGGGCGAAATTGACGCCAGCTTCAGGCCGAAGTTGGATCAAATTTCGTTGCAGGTCCGTGGCTTGATTGTGCGACCGACTGGCCCGATGGGTGAGTGGAGGCGAACGTTTGATGTGGGGGACAACATCATCCGCATCAACAATTCGAATGTCTCCGCCATCGCGGGTGCCGACAGACGGGAAAAGTGGACAAATACCTCGAAGAGCGGAACGGATTTGCGCTGGCTGAATCATCATTTGAATGTGGGGTTACTTCAGGAATACAGAGCGGAACAAGAGCGTCCAGACCGTCGAGTTCTGGAACCTGCCAGGCTCTCGCGCATTGACCTTGAGACGGGGAAATGGCTGCAGGATCTTGAACTTGATGTTGGCGAAGGACGAAAGGTCGAGATCGTGCTTTCCGCATTGGGGGACCAGCAGGATCTGGCCGTCCTGGCCACGTCGGTCTCCGATCGAGTTGCCGCGGACGAAATTCCGTCCACCAGAGCATATGATGTCCTTTGTTTTCGTGGGAATGACCTGAAACCACGATGGATAAGGTCCTTCGCAGCAGGGCAAAAAAGCCGTGAGTACGACGGCGTGTTCGTCTGGGGAATTCCCCGCCCGGATTATCCCTTTTCCAATCTGCGCCATTTGAACTGGACTGAGGAGCGTTTGATAGTTGCGGTTGAGGCCCTGCAACCGATCAGATCGCTCAAAAGGGAATCGGGCGTGATGTCTTGGGAACTGGGCAGAATCTGGGAATTCGAACGAGGGTTCATCGGTCCGAGCGTTTACAGCCATTACCTGAGTCGGTTTGGAATCGACGACCACCGAGCTGGCTTCGTCCCGGGGTCTGAGAGATACTTGGAGGCACAAGAAAATCCAAAGGGGCTTGCGGAAGCACGGAAGAAATTTGATGAACTGAATTCCTGTGCCATCGTTGGTGGGCCTATCGTTGCACGACTCAATGCTGACAGAGAAGGACACGTTGGTCGAGCGAATCGACGAGACCCCGGCAGTTACAGCATGTTCGTCGCGATATCCAAAGCTCCCAAGCATGGGTGGTCGAGTTACATTTCGGACTGCGTCATCTATGAACTGAGCGACGCGGGCGAGATGCTGTCGATGATCAAGTCACCGCAGATGGTTCGTGGAGAAACTGTCGCAGTCGTAAATGGTGGCATTGTCTGGGCGGGT
>Ga0206803_1136_pt1 | contig 14133 bp, 11 predicted proteins | sample Alteio_BWOrgCont_61_FD_152909 | JGI IMG/M metagenome (GOLD analysis project Ga0206803, IMG submission 152909) | Enriched cells from forest soil in Barre Woods Harvard Forest LTER site, Petersham, Massachusetts, United States -... | ecosystem: Environmental > Terrestrial > Soil > Temperate forest >... | reverse complement strand
TTTGCCGGATGAATGCCGCCAAAAAGGGTGTAGAGAGAAAGCTTGCCGATTGGAATCGTCATGCCGCCGATCCCTTGATCGCCAAGGCCGAGAATCCGCTCGCCATCTGTCACGACAATGACATCGATCTCTGACTGAGAATAATTCGCCAAGACTTCGTCGATCTTATCTTTCAATTGATAGGAAATATAAAGACCCCGTTGATGGAAATAAATCCGACTGTACTCAATCGCCGCTTCTCCGACGGTAGGCGTGTAGATGACCGGAAGAATCTCAGAAGCGTAGCGAGAGACAAATTGATAAAACAGAAGCTCGTTGCGACTTAAAAGAGCAACCAATGATTCATATTTCTCCAAAGGCGTCCGACGCCCATTGAAATTTTGGTAGGAGCGCTCAATTTGATCTTCAACTGTGGAAACGCAAGGAGGCAGTAACCCATTGAGGCCAAGCTGGTCTCTCTCTTCTTGAGAAAATGCAGTCCCTTTGTTGAGTAGGGACGTGTTGAGAACGGGAGATCCTCGCAACTTCAGCTTAATGATTTCTTGTTTGCCCATGTTCTTCATATGGCACGACAATCAACATTTGTCAACATTAGAGAAATATGAGAAAATCTGTTGTTATATGGAAATACCTCAGTTTGGCAAGTGGCGTTCCTTCTTTTGGCCGATCCACCGAGCTGAGCTGAAAAAATTCCTCCCGATGCTCTTCATCTTCTTCCTCATCGCATTCAATTACAATGTCCTACGCTCTTATAAAGACACGATTGTCGTCACGGCTTCCCATTCCGGTGCTGAGGTAATCCCCTTCATCAAATTATGGGCAGTTCTTCCAAGCGCCCTTCTTTCTGCGCTCCTCTTTACGCGGCTGTCGAATCGCTTTACCAGGGAAAAAGTCTTCTACATCATCATGTCCTCCTTTCTGGTGTTTTTCTTTGTGTTCGCTTTTCTTCTCTATCCTGCCAGAGAATCCCTCCATCCAAATGCCTGGGCGAATCAACTGCAAGAAATTTTGCCCAAAGGATTTAAGGGATTTATCGCTATTTACCGCAATTGGACCTACACTCTTTTCTATGTGATGTCAGAGCTATGGTCGACGACCATCTTCACGGTTCTCTTCTGGGGATTTGCCAATGAAGTGACAAAAGTCGGAGAAGCAAAACGATTCTACGGCATTTTGACTGCTGGCGGCAATATCGCCGGTGTTTTCGCTGGCTGTACAGCCATCGCTTTTTCTGGAAATGTTTTCATCTCCTGGCTCCCTTACGGGAAAAATTCCTGGGACCAATCTCTCTTTTTTATGACCTGCACCATGATCGGAACTGGGTTAGTGACCATGTTTATTTTCCGCTGGCTGAATGTCCATGTGATCGGCCCTTCAGAAAGAGCGCGGAAGGAGGATGAGATTCCTCCGAAAATCAGGATGTCCATGCGGGAAAATTTCTCTTATCTCGCCCGCTCGAAATATCTGATCTGCATAGCCCTCATCGTCTTTGCGTACAATGTAGCGATCAACCTGGTTGAGGTCGTTTGGAAAGATCAGATGAAACGCCTTTATCCAGACGCTAGCGACTATAATGCCTACATGGGCCAAGTCATGATTGCCATGGCGATCCTCGCAAGCGTAGCGGGACTCCTCACCACCAGCAAAGCGATCCAGCGCTATTCCTGGACAGCTTGCGCTCTCGTCCCCACTGCAGTCGTCGCCATCACCGGGATGGCTTTTTTCCATTTTGCGGCCTTTCCCAATCACGGCCTGACGTGGATCGTCGCCGCCTTAAATGTAACCCCCCTCGTGCTCTGTGTCACACTCGGCTCCATCCAAAATTGTTTCAGCAGAGCTTCCAAATACACTTTCTTCGATGCGACCAAGGAGATCGCCTTTATTCCTTTGAGCAATGAATCGAAACTGAAAGGAAAAGCGGCCATCGACGGAGTCGGCTCTCGCCTCGGCAAATCAGGGGGCTCCGCCATTCATCAAGGGCTCATTCTCATGTGTTCTTCGCTGAGTGCAGCGATTCCCTATGTGGCAGGCATATTCCTCGTCATCATTTTTATTTGGGCCCTTTCAGCGATTTCGCTCGGCAAGCGCTTCGATCAGCTCATCGCTGAAAAAGCAAAGCTCGATATCCCCGATGCGCCTGTAACAGAGAGAAAAGAAGCCCTTCACGAGGGATAGTCTCTATGTCAACAGCTTGAAACAAAACTAAATTTTAGTTTTCACCGATTTTATCATTGCAACTCTTTGGATGAAAAGGGTATCTTGTTTCCCATCTTTAAGGAGACTTTATGAAAAAATTCACAATGACCACCCTTCTCTTAGCAGTTTTTGCCTTTGCGGGCTTCTCTGCAATCCATTCTTTTAACCCCAGCTTTTGCGACAAATGCAGCAAAGGCAGATAGATGTCAAACGTTGCAGTTCATAGTCATCATCACGGATGCTGCCATGCACAGGCTCCTACAGCATCGATCAGCGAGCGCCTTTTTCAAATTCTAGAAAAGGTGAGCGCTGTGGCTCTGGGCATCTTCTGCGCTTATGCGAGCATGGAGCTCTTCATCCCCTTCTTTTTAGCGGGAATGGCCATAGGACTTTATCAACATTTTTCTTCTACGCCAGAACAAAAGGACGCCGCCCGCATATCCTCTTGCGCCCAAGGATTTTTGGAGCAATTGACCGGCGTAAAACTACCGCCTCTCATTTCCCTCATAACGAATTTGGCGATCACTTGGTGCCATATCGATCACCATACGACGATCTTTGTCCCTGTAGTGGGAGTGTCATTAGGGGCATGGGCTGGGCAAGCTGCAGGTAAATTGGGCTCGCAGATCTGCCAGGCTTAAAAGATTTGCCTAGAGAATCTTGTCTATTCATTAAAATGCAATTTACTTATTAGTTTGTATAATATATAATATCAACATGAAGATAAATCGTGTTAATACAAATTATTTAAATTCCTCGTTCAAACAAGAGTCTGCAGCGATTACGCTCCAGCGCCGCTTTAGATCGATGCTGAAAAAAACATTCAACAGCGACTGTTTGAATCAAACTTATTTAAAAAAGCATAAAAATGAATCGAGTAAAGCAAAAAAATTGACGATCACTCAAGTCGATTTCAATAAGAAAAAGAATCGGAGATTGATCCGATCGTGTGTCCAAAAATGGCAAGAGTTCGTTCATCATAAATTGCATAGGGCAGAAAAAAATCCCAAGAGATACAGCAAAGAGTTTGTGGGTAAACTGAGGTCTTATGGAACTGTTTTTAGCTGTCTGCAACCCGATTTGAAAGGAGCCAACGGGATGGATTTTTTCATTGCAAAAGATGAAAAAAACATCCAAGGAATTTGCGTGGCAAAAAAAGTGGAAAAGGATAGCGCTGTCTGGAAGATCGATGAATTGATGTCTTCACCGATCAATGCTCACAAAAAATATCGAGGCCAAACGCATGTTGAAGGAGTGGGGCCTGCTTTAATTGCCCACACTGCCCTGCAAAGTCACGCAGATGCAATGAAAAGCGGGGGAACTGAACAAAAAGATCGGGCAATGGTTGTTCTTATCTCATCCGGAGGGTCAGATCCGTTTTATGAACACTTAGGATTCAATGAATATGATGGGGACGATGAAACGCTAACGCCCATCAGAGATACTTGCACTTTTGATCGGTATCTTCGCGGCGAGGAATTACGTCTCTTGTTAAGAAAATATGGTGCGCGCGCTGAGAAAGGGGCTCATTGTTAATGCGCAAAATGGCATTCGAGAGGTAGAGCAAATAGACTTGGCCTTGGTTATCGGGCGGGTTCGAGTTTCTGCTTGCGGAAAAGAACGGTCACTACGGCTAGCCAACCGAGAAAGACCGCGAGGGAAAGAAGACTCGCCGCAGGCAAGATATAGCTCGCTGCTACGGCTTGCAGGATGAGAAGGCCGAGCGAGACAAAAGCTTTAGAGGTGCGGTAAGCAAATACGTCGATGATCGCTTTAGCTCGGTATTTTTCGTCGAGCTGTAGGGGGATATAAAGCATCTCCCGAATCACCCCAAAGAGAGAAAAGTCGATCGCCTTGATGAATACATAGGAAAAAGAAAGAATCGCGAACGAGGGAAAAATCCAAAAAGTCAGCCCACTTGTCAGGAGAAGAATCGGAATCATAAAATGACTGCGCCGAACTCCCAAGATCCGGATCATGAGAAATCCCCCCACAAACTGTAAAAGCAAGCTGGAGATATTGACCCACGCTGAGATCTGGCCGCAATAAGCGGTGCGCAGGTCTTTGTCGAGGATATGGTGTTCGAGATGGGCATTGAATTGATATTCCATGAGACCCACAGAGACCTGCATAAATACGACGAGGAGAAGGATCGCAATCAGAAACGGGGATCTGCGGATGAGAGAAAACCCTTCTCGAGAACGGGGATCGGAAGTTAGATCTTGTTGGAATGAGTCCCCGTTCACCCCACTGAGCCGAAAAGAGGCAGTATAGGCAAAGATGAGGAGTAGGTAAGCGGGCAGGGTGAGAAAAAGGAGTTTTTCTGAACCCATTTGAACAGCTAAGAAGCTTGGGATCAGACTTCCGCTAATCGCTCCTAGAGTTCCCATTCCATAGATCGCGCCGTAGAGATATTTCGCCCGCGCGGCGGGGATCGTGCTGTGGATCATCGACCAAAGCTGCTTCAGCATGAGAAGGACGTAGATGTCTTTCCAGGCATATTGAAAAAAGATAAACTGAGGGTATCGAGAATAAAGAAGTCCAGAGAGGGCATTGATGCTCATCGTAATCAGAGCAAAGATGCAAAGCGTGCGCAAGGGGCCGATCTTGGGGAGAAACCGGTTATAGAGCGTGATGACGAGGAGATTGAGGGGCACCGTAGCCAGCCAAACCCAAGGGTAGGCCTTTACTGAAAAAACAGTGAGAAAGAGGGCGTTGCTCGTGGGGCGCGTGATGGCGTATTCGCCGCAAATCAGCGCGGCAGAACACATGGCGAAAAAGATAAAGAGCTTTTCTGAGCGAGTGAAGTTCATGATTTTTCAAGGAAATTAACGAGCTCGAGATCGTGCTCCGGAGAGATATAGACCCAGTTCGATTTTTTTGAGGGAACTTTGAGGAGAAGATCGGAACAGTCACGGGCCTTTTGAACAAGGACGTGGTGGCGCGATACAGGGAAAGAGAGTCTATTAGGAGGAAGCTCCGCTCTATGGAATTCCCAATCGATCTCCGCATCGCTCAATTTATGCTTCTCTTTGAATTTCTTTAGATCTGCTTCAACCATACTGTCAGGCAAGGCGATGGCCCGGAACCGATGCTGACGGAAAATCACACATTTGGCATCGCCAGAACCAGGTAATTTGGGGTCTTTGGCCGCTTTATTGAGGGCTGAAATCACGTCGGTATCGCTCAAGGAAAGAAACTCATCGACCGTTTCGAGCTTTTTCGAATAATTAGCGAGCATATACCTGCGCAAATGGAAGTTGTAGGCTTTCACAGAGGAATATTGGTAAATCCGGCGGTGCATAAAATGGCGCGCTAGGAGAAGCGCTTCGCAAGATTCAAGGCCATTTTCATCAATGCCGAGCTGCAACTCATCCGATCCCCGATCGACACTGGGTAAAATGCGGAGCATCTCAATGAGCTGATGGTAATCAAATAGTCCGTAAGCGACGCCCGTGCTCTTTGCATCGCGCAAAAGATAGTCGATCCGGTCCGCGCCAAAGAAATCGCCAGTAATCACTTCAGAGACAATTCGCTCCCAAGGGGTGAAGGGGGCTCCCCCAGAGGCTTTCCACTTTTCTTCTCCGATGGAAATTCGCTTAATGTCATCGACAATATTCCGCTCGGTTAAATCCTCGTGATACGCAGGCGCTTTGCGCAGCTTTTCCCAAACGGATGCGAGATAGGAGCTGTCGATGATCTTCAACGTCCAATATTCGTGGCCCAAAGAGCCGAGTAAGTCTTTCTCAGCGACATGAGAAAAGGGCAAATGGCCCAGATCGTGGCAAAGAGCCGCCATTCTCAGGACTCTACGCCAATAGAGATAGTCAGAGGAACCTTTGCGAGGAACAAAATGGAAAACATCGGGGCGGACCGACTTGCAGATCTTTTCAAACATGAGGGTCGCTAAATCCATCACACCCAGCGAATGCTCAAAACGGGTATGGGTCGCCCCGGGATAAACAAGGTAGGCGATCCCCAATTGATGGATGTAATGGAGCCTTTGAAACGGGAGCGAGTCGATTAATTCCTTTTCAAATTCATCAAAAGGAATGAACCCATGAACCGAGTCATAAATTTTTTTATCTGCGTATAAGAAATCTTTAACCATAGAGTGCCTAGATTTCATTATCGCTGATGGAGCTATTCTCATCAATCAGTCCGGTCGAGGTTTACTTTCATGGATGTAGGAAGCGGTCACTTGGACGAACTCCGCTTTCCGCTGCAATTCCTTAAGGTTGCGGGCTCCTCCATAGGTCATTCCGCTCCGGATCCCCCCTAAAAGAATAGCGATTAACTCCTCAGCTGTCCCCGAAACAGGCCCCCAGAAGTCGATCCCTTCCGCCACCGTCTTTGCTTTCAGCCCCCCATAAAATTCATTTTGAAAGTCAGCCGATGCCTGGCCGCGGAACTTCGCTTCATAGCCAGAGGCGTACTTGTCCGTCTTTCGCTTTGGAGCGGCCGATTCGAGAGTTTGGCCAAAGAGTTTGCCCACCATAACGGTACTGGCCCCCGCGGCTAAGGCGAGGACTACATCGCGGCTCGTCCTAATTCCCCCATCTGCAATCAGAGGAACGCGGAGTTTCTCAGCGATCCGGGCGCAATCTTGCACCGCGCTGAACTGGGGCACCCCGAACCCAGTGACCATCCGCGTCGTGCAAGCAGCACCAGGGCCAACCCCGACCTTCACTGCATCTGCGCCCGCATTGACCAGATCGTGATAGGCCATGGCCGTGCACACATTGCCTGCAATCACATCCTTGTCGGGATGGGTCTTTTTTAGATCTTCAATATGCCTGAACATCCGATCGGAATGGCCATGGGCGACATCGATACAGACGCCGAGAGCCCCTAAGTCGAGCAATTTCCGCGCTTCATCGAGCTTTTGGATGCCACAAGAGACATAGGTCTTCCCCCGATACTTCTTGACCCATTTCTCCTGTTCTTCAAAAGGAGTAAAACGGTGGAAAATAGGGATAGACCCTTGTCCGATCAAGATTTCTGCCAGCTCTTCGCTGATCACTGTATCCATGTTCGCCGCGAGCAAAGGAATCCCGATTTTCATCTTCCGAGTCAGCCAGCTCTCCAAAGACGGTTCTGTTCGGGAAGGGATGTTGTTGAACTGAGGCACAAGGGCCACATCGTCATAAGTTAAAGCATGTCGCATGAGTCACCTAAAAAAACCAGTATTAGACTAAGTGAAACGCCCCTTTTTCGCCATCTCAAGTTTTTAAGGTATGAAAAAAATATTTGCACTTTATGAAACCTATGTCATATAAAATTTTTTAAAATTAATTAATCTTTAACAAAATATTTATTTATTGTATAATGTTCGTAAAAACAAATAGGTAAATAAATGTCTAGTCGTAATTCCATTAGTAGTTTTAATTCGTTGTTTTCACCACCATCATCTGTTCACAGCATTGACGACGATAGGCTTGATCTCGACTCTGATATTTATTCATTGGGTTTCCAGATCCGCACCCCAGATTCATCTGTGCCAACCACTCCCCTTTCAAGTGGACGAATCACACCTATTTCTCCGCAACCAGGCACTCCGCCGATTCAAGCAGATGACGATGATTTCGCTATCGACGCCCTATTTCAATCACCAGTTCCTGCGCCCCAACTTAGACCCGGAAATTTAGTGGAAACTCCGGGTTTATCCATGAATTCTGAGCAAACTGAGGGTTTATGGAACTGGTCAGAAGATGAGATCTTAAGGATCCCTGCAGCAATACTGGATGAAGCCCCTTCAGATTTCTCAAGTTCTGATCCTATTGCAGGGCAGGCTTCTTCTCCTGATTCTTATGTCGAAATCCCTCGTGAAGAAACGCCTCTTAGTTTTTCGTCTAATGATTGGGTCAGATGGGAACGTGATAACAGTCCTGCCTTCCCGAGACATTCACAGGCATCCAATCAGACACCATCTCCAGTTGCTGAACAGCTTCGTCGGAGCGCCCATCGGGCATCTCCAGCCGAGGATCTGCTTCGTCGAAACGGAATCATTCCCTCTCCGACTCAAGCTCCTCCAACTCCAGCAGGAAGTCCGCCCCGCTCATCTCCGATACCATTCTCATCAGTATTGTACGGTCTTCCCGAAGAAGAAGAGAAGCATCCTCGTTAATGAATACCCTCAGAGCCTGTGAAAAATTATCAGCCTGAGGGATTGTCTTTACAGTTTCCCTCTCTCCTTCTATCTTGCCAGTTATGGATAACAGAGCGAAATGGGGCACTCTTCTCAGTTGTAGTTTAAGCTGCTTCATCGCTTGGCTCGATTTCGCCATTGTCAATACGGCTCTGCCCGCCATTGAAAGAGATTTATCAGCCTCCTTCATCCAACTCCAATGGGTTATGAATGGCTTTGTCCTATCTCTAGCCGTCTTGATCGTTACTTTGGGTAGACTTTCCGATCATGTGGGAAGAAAAACGATGAATATTTGGGGAGTCGTCTGCTTTGGCCTTTTTTCTCTTTTGGCCGGCTTATCCCCTTCTCCAGGCTGGTTGATTTTCTGCCGCGTGATGCAAGGTGCCGGGAGCGCTGCGATCATCCCCACTTCTTTGGCGATGATTTCCCATGCTTTTCCTGGAAAAGAAAAGGCAAAAGCCATTGGGATTTGGAGCGGCGTCACAGGACTCGGAATGGCAGCAGGCCCTGTGGTGGGAGGCATTCTGGTCAGCGCTTTGAGTTGGCCTTGGATTTTTTACATCAATGTCCCCATTGCGATTGCAAGCGTTATCATTAGCGTTTTTTTCGCCACAGAATCTCTGGCTGAACACGGAAATATGAAACCCGACATCAAGGGTTTTTGCCTTTTGACCGTTGGCTTAGCTTCTCTAATCTTTGGATTCATGCACGCCCCTGATTGGGGTTGGGCGAGCGAGAAAACCCTTCTTCTTTTCGCTCTCGCCTTAGCGTCTCTCGTTTGGTTTTACTTTTCCGAAAAACGGTCTTCCTCGCCAACCATCCCCTTTTCCCTTTTTTCGAACTCAGGCTTTTCCTGTTCTACAATGGTCATGTTCGGTCTCGTCTTTGTCCTGACCTCCGATCTTTTTCTCGTTCCTCTCTATTTAATCCAGGTCCGCGAGATGGCCGCCTACCAAGCAGGGCTCACAATCCTTCCCATCACTGCCTGCATCGCCTTCATCTCCCCTTTCGTTAGCCACCTGATGACCAGATGGACCGCTAAAAAGCTGATACTCGCAGGCCTCACCCTCTATTGCGCAAGCACTATTTGCCAAGCCTTTATCGAAACGGATACCTCTCTCCTTTTTATTCTGGGGAGTTTTATCCTTTTAGGGGTAGGATGGGCCATTGCAAGGACACCTGCCACAACAACCGCGCTGACCTCTGCGCCGGCCCACCTTGCAGGGACGGCAACCGGAGTTTTATGGACTCTGCAAAATAGCGGAGGCGCTCTCAGCATCGCCATCATCCTCACTCTTTTCCGAAAAATCTTCGAGGCCGATGCAACACCAGCCTCTTTTCTTGTCGGTTATCGCACGGCCATGTGGCTCTTGTCCGCAATGACTTTCGCCGTGATTCTGGTTCTCCTCTTCATCCCGTCCAAAAAGCGATAGTCTCTGACTTTGTTGCATAAATGCTCACCAGAATCATTTGCCACAGAGATAGATACCACAAAGGCGAGGGGAGCCCTCGCGCTCCCCAAACTTCATCGACTTTTTTTTGGGGTGTGGGGCTTTCCTCACCTCTGTGGTATCTATCTCTGTGGTTAATATTTATACAACAAGGCCATAGTCTCTTGCCATTTTTTGGCCGTCTAAATAGTATTTCATCTTTTAAATTCCAATAGGAGGAATATGATGAGAGCCTTTCTGACTGCAACGGCGATGGGTTTCGCCTCTATTTTATTTACCTTTGATGCGACGATTCCGGTCTTGCATCTTCCCGATTATCACAATGAGCAAACGCGCAGCGACTTTTTGCAAAAGATGGAGAAAGCGGCTGTAGAAGTGGGTTTTTTTGCTTTAACGGGAACGGGCGTCGACGTGGAGACCCTCAACCAAGCCTATGACGAGACGAAAAAGTATTTTGCACTCGATCGGGAGGAGAAGATGGCTCTTCTCACCAAAGATGGACAAAGAGGGTACGTTCCTGGAGAATCGGCGAAGGGGGAAAAGCGGATCGACTATAAGGAGTTTTTCCATGTGGGAAGAGAGTTATCCGATCCCGATTTAAAGCGACTCGGTTATGGGAAAAATGTTTGGCCCACAAACCCCGAAGGGTTTCGGCCGGCCATGCAACGCCTTTACGAAGCTCTCGATGTTTGCAAAGAGGCGATGGGAGAAGCCTTTGCCGCCGTTTTAAATCAAGATCCCCAGTTTATCAATCAGATGATCCATGAAGGCAATAGTTTGCTGCGGGCGATTCACTATCCAGCAAACCCACCGGCCCAAGCTATTTGGGCAGGCGCTCACACCGACATCAACCTATTCACCATTCTTCCCCGCTCAACAGCCAGAGGGCTTCAGCTCTGCAATCAGCAAGGAGAATGGCTCGATGTCATCGTTCCAGATGGAGCGTTTGTCATCAATTGCGGCGACATGCTGGAAAATTTAACGAATGGGTATTTTCGGAGCGCGCTCCACCGCGTTGTAGATCCGGGCCTTGGCGAAGAGAGATTCTCCATGACCTTCTTCGTTCATCCCTGCTCGACCGATCGGCTCGATCCCCTCCCCCAATACATAGAAAAAACAGGAGGGACTCGCCTCTATGCCAATGTTTCGGCTCTCGAACTATTGGCTGAAAGGCTGATCGATCTAGGCCTAGCCTCGCGGCAGCTCATGGAGTTTTTTGTGCAATCGGGTGCGATTGAAAAGCTCAAAGAAGTGGGAAGATACAGCCCCAAAGCAGAAGAAGCCCTCGACAAAGCGGGTTTCTAGATCCAAGGGCAGCGAAGAAACTCGCTGCCCCTCTATCCCGAAAAATTATACACAATTACACTACACTAAAAATACAAACTTTATTATAATATCTTTGATGGTAAAATCAGAGCTAGTAAACAATGGCCGCAATCCCTAAAACAGATCATGTTTCAAATGCAACCCAAATTTTATTAGATTACGAAATATCTCCTATTCTCTCGTCTCCAGCAGAGCTTGAACCCATTTATGTCTCGACGGAACAATCAGACAAATCTTTAAAAGGATTAGCTATTTCCTATTCATTATTGCCATTGCAATATCGCGATAAGGGCTGTCAACTATTCGAGGTACCCGAAACAAATGATAATTGTCTGCAATATTGCGGAAGAGGATATTCTTCTTCGACCTCATTGAGTTCTGGTTGGTGGAATCCGACTGAAGATTGGGTCCAGCTTGCGGATAAGACTGATTTTTCTTGCCGACAGTCATTTGAAAAGATCTTTGTTTACGCTAAGCATATTGGCAGACAATGGGGAGATGGAACGATCCTAGAAAAAATGGGGCGGACAAAATTCGGGGCTACTCCGGTCTTTCGATTTACCGATCCTCATCATCCTTACATCACCCATGGATATGGAGAAGTACAATCTGTTTGCATCCGAAAAAGTCAAGAGCCCATTCCACCTCCGTTTTATCGTTTTGAAAGCACCTACACAACTGGCAAATGCTCTCAATGCGATGAATTTAGGTCTGAAGAAGATGTGATTCTGAGCTCGATCACACCATGGACAGATATTTACGAGAAACTGGTTAAAGAGAGAGTGGCGTTGCAATATTAGAAATGTTCATTTCTTCATCACTCTTATTCGCGTTACTTGCCATTAAAGAAGGGGATGCATTGCATAGCCTTAAAAATATCCAGTTTTCCTGCAGTTGGATGCACTATCTTTTTCCTTGACATTTCTTTCTAAAATCTTTAAACATATACATGTTTTTTTGAGGAAGCAGATATGTCCACTCGATTAGAATATTCACAGGCTTGCTTGATTGCGGCTAGCATCAGGCCAAATCAATCCCTACCTTCTCCAGAAGGAAAAAAGAGAGTATTGCCCCCCGATTACCCGGTTATTCGCCCTCAAACTACGGGAGGAAACAGGCGTGGAGAAGAGAAGCATGCCGTTCACTCTTCAAACTCGGCATTGTCAAAAACTAGAAAATTGCAAAATGCTCATCTGAATCCGCAGCCTCAGCCGGCAAAAAAAACTTCCCCTTCCCTAATTAACAAAAACGTCTCTCCTCTTTCAAAAAGCAAAAGTTTTCAAACGAATAAGCATGTTGAGGTGCCTCTAGCTTGGACGCCTCATTCAACATGGCTCAATCGGATGATATCCAGTTCATCGTCGAGCTCCAATTGCGCTTCGGAGATACCCGTTAATTCTCAGCCATCCCATTCGGTGCCGAGGCAGCAACCAGCAGTGACCCCGTCGTCAAATTTAATGCGCCCGCCCATCAATTCGCCGTTAATATCCAATCGTTCCCAGGCGGCCTCCACTTCTCATCCGATGCCAGGACAGCAATTGTCGTCCTCAACTCTGGGGCTCTCTTCCTCGCCATCAAGCTCCAATCGCGCATCTGGAATACCCGTTTATGCTTCACCCTCCCATTCGGTGCCGAGACAGCAACCAGCGGTGACTCCGTCGTCAAATTTAATGCGCCCTTCCACCAGTTCATTAACATCCAATAGTTCTCGGGCGACCTCTACTTCTCATCCGATGCCCGGACAACAATTGTCTCCGCCGTCAACTCTAGGGCTCTCTTCCTCGGCATCAAGCTCTAATCGCGCATCTGGGATACCCGTTTATGCTTCGTCATCCCATTCAGTGCCGAGACAGCAACCAGCGGTGACCCCGTCAAATTTAATGCGCCCTTCCACCAGTTCATTAACATCCAATAGTTCCCGGGCGACCTCTACTTCTCATCCGATGCCGAGACAACAACCGTCGATGACTCCGTCACCCAACCAGGGACGCCCTCTCGTAGTCTCGTCTTTGACAGCCCATCCCACTTCAATAAGACATACCTATCCCCCGACTTCCCACTCGCAGCAGGCACCGCGACCGTTTGGTACTGCGCCGCCCAGCCAGAGCCTCACCCCCGCAGATTCTCCTCCAATACTCAACCTCCCTTCGGCAAGAGAGGCTCATTCTTCAACTACCCATTCAGCTTCTCAAAGACCTGTCACAGGAAAATCCTCATCAACAGGACCGCGATCAGCAATACCTGTCCGCGCTCCCCAGACAAAAACTAAAGCTCGCCCTCAGGAGAGCACCTCGTTTCGCAAGAGCGGTATTCACTCGAATCCCTATCAACACCCATTATCGCCTTCTTCAGGCCCAGTTAAAACCTGATAGAGCCCGGCGGATTAGTAACTTCAATGAATAGTCGAATTATTAGTTAGCAACTACCCCAGCATCTCTGCTGACTCCTGTGGGCAAGCTGCCGAATTTGCCGCAAAGGCTGGGAATTTTGATGCCGCCGTTATCTTTTTCAAAAGAGAACAGATATCCAGGAGCATTGGGTAGAGACCGCTCTTTGCATCGCTAACATAGCCGTGCGCAAAGCGGAGATGCTGCGTCAACAGCTCTTAACCGATCCGCGGATGAGTGGAAGAGAGATCCTCTATCGGTCGCCGTGAATATTCCCTTTATTGTTAGAGAGCGGAACCCTACTCGATCGCAATATAGACCTTCACTTCGGGGTTTTCTTGCGGATTAAAATCGGCGCGGTAGAATTCAAAATCAGTTGTATAGGAACGGTTTAAACTCGACTTCCAAATCGCTTGCCAAGCTGCCACTAGTCCTTGAGGGAACTGTCCTTGACTTGTAAATACAGCATACTCTGATTCTGGAATCACTTTTCCAACCAACCCAGCAGGCACAACATCTAAACTAGATACTTCACATCCAATGATGCACGAATAGGGTTGAGTATGATCCCCTTCATAATCTGTATAAAGCGCAAAGACATCGCCGTTCACTTTGTTTGCAATCT
>Ga0206803_1135_pt1 | contig 14143 bp, 12 predicted proteins | sample Alteio_BWOrgCont_61_FD_152909 | JGI IMG/M metagenome (GOLD analysis project Ga0206803, IMG submission 152909) | Enriched cells from forest soil in Barre Woods Harvard Forest LTER site, Petersham, Massachusetts, United States -... | ecosystem: Environmental > Terrestrial > Soil > Temperate forest >... | reverse complement strand
AACTGATATAATAAATAATTTAATAACAACTTAATTAGAGAATAAAGATGAGTGCTTTAAGTGTTGGATCAAGTCTATCCGTAGCCACCCATGCAGAACCTCCGCGGCACAAACGCAGCTGCTGTGGGATCGCAGGCAGAATTGGGTTAAATGCTGTGAAAGCGCCCTTTCGAGCCGTAGGCTACCTCGGAGGCCGCCTTTTACGGGTACCGGCTGTTATCCAAAGGGGGGTAGGGGCTGCCTACGCGAGGTGCGCCAGGACAAAACACCTGGAAGTCGTCACAGACGAAATGCTCGCAAGCTGCCAAGGTAAATCCAAGACGGAAAAGCGTCTCATTGTTCAGAAATTCGTTGCGGATCATGCCTCAAGACTGGTGCCATCTTCTTGTTGCGATAACCCGGGAAATCGCAAAATCTTAAGTGATAGAATCGCACAAATTTTGCTAACCCATGCTGATCAGCCTGAAGCGCTGCGCGCTCAAATTGTGAAGAACGCCATTCGCAACTTTAAGGATCACCTGACCTCCTCCGTTGCGAGGATTAAAGAAGATATCAAAAATGATGCTGATTTCCAAAGCGCCTTTGGCATTCGTCCCACGGATACAATCATTCGCATTCAGGTTTTGGGATGCGAAACTCATAACAAGGGTAAGAATCCCTTATTTATAGAACTGTCCAGTGGTAAAAAAAATATATATAAGCCGCGCTCGCTGATTTCTGAAAAGCTCCTATGCGGAGGAAGGGGGAGCGCTTTTGCGCTAGTGGGGATTAGAGGTGTTTATCCCGTATGTGATCGAGGCGGTTATGGCTACGCTGAATGGTTGGAAAATAGAAAAGAGGAAAACACTTTTGCAAGCCGCGAAGAGCTAGAGGAATATTTCTCACAGTTCGCTTTAATAGAGGGCGTAGCTAGTTTTTTTGGCGTGAGCGATCTGCACCAAGACAATGTCATCACTCGTAGAAAATGCCCCTGTCTAATCGATACAGAGGTGATTGCACCTGTGGATTGCGAAGCTTATAGCACCAATCTGTTGGGAGATGGAGTTTCTGGATATTGCCCTGCGAGTGATTCCAAGAATCGATTCTGGATGACACGCGGGATATCTGCGGTGCATGAGAAGAATTTAAAAATAGCTGATGACCCTCTCGATGCTTTTTACGTATCAAGGGAGATGGGAATCCATCACGTTCTTTTTGATCCCACTGCAAAGAAGAGAACTGCAGAATATTTGGAGACGTTCGCAGGCGAACTCACTTCACTACGAGAAGAGCTGAGCAGACATACTCATCGAATCGTCTTAATAAAGACGTGTCAATTAGATTATCTCATTAGATCGAATCCAGATGAGAGTTTTGATGAATTTTATACCTCCCTTGTAAAAGGATTAAATAGCTATGCATTTACCCAAACTGTTGACAGAGATACTTTAAAAAGACAATTTATCGAAGACGTCATGAATAATGATGTTCCTGTTTTTTATTATTGTCCAAATACGGGCGAGGTGATGTATGGGCGCCACGTAGTGGGAAGAAAAGTCAAAACAGAACATCTAACGACAGCTGTTGGTTGATAAGATTTAGAGTTTATTGAATAGGCGGGAGAAGGCTTCGCCGAATTCCGCTTCCATCTGCTCAGGAGTCGCTTCGACAAACTGAGCCGAAGGGTCCTTCCAATCAAGCACCTGCACAGAGCGCGACTCTGCAGGGTTCGATGGATTGCTGAACCTGGCATGCAAGACCTTGCCGCTGCTGCTCTGCACGAGGAACTCATGAGGAGTTCTGCAGCCGTTATATCGCCCAGTAACGATAAAGGGCCAGCGATTCTCGCGGAAAATAGATTCTCCCTGCAAGACATCTTGGAAAACCTCTTCTCCATAAAGATGATGAAGAAGGCTCGGCAAGACATCGACATGGCTGGCCATCTTCGCGTGCACCTGTAAGCTAGAATATGCGGGATCGCCAAACCGGCAGTAAAGAGGAACGGTGATTTGCTGCTGGCTTAAGCCCGAAGCGTGAAAGAGGTTGCCTTCCTCGAAAAACTCTTCGCCGTGATCGGCCGTGACAACAATCACTCCGTCTTCCATGTTCCCTGTCCGATCGATCGTCGAAAAGACCTCCCCCATTAAACTGTCGATGTAGTGAATGGAATTGCGATAGCGATTTTGAATCTGGGCAATATTTTCTTTAAGACAGGCGGCCTTGAAAAAGTTAATCTCTTCGCAGATAGGCCCAAATGTTTTCTCTTGGCTCTGCGGCCAGCTATAATCGAAATGCGTCGATTCGATAAACGTAACAAATAGATGTCCTTCTTCTTCTTTGAATGTGCGAATATCCGCGCATAGCTTGGCTAAAGTGGCCCGATCGCATTGCCAGGCTGGATGGTCGCGCGAAGGAAGCGCAATATAGGAGTCATCGGCCAAACGGTATTCCGGGCCGAAAAGCATCTGGTCCATTCCATAATACGAAAGCCTCGATGCCGAATATAAATGCAGCTTATAGCCTGCACTTTTAAGAATTTGCACTGTCGGGCAGCCCGAAACCCAATTCGCTTTCTTGACTTGGCCGAAATGTAAAGGAGATTGGGAAAAAAAGATGGAAAACCAAGAATACTGGGTAGCATTGGAGCTCGACTTCGTTTCCTGGATGGAAATATTATTCTTTTTGAATGCATAGAGATTAGGGGCGATCTCTTCTGTAAGAAATTCTTCGCGCATCGTTTCAATGACGAAGATAAATACATTCGGTTTTTTCTGAAGCGGCTGAACGTGTGCCGCGACAGCTTTTTGGAATTCCTTTTCCTGTAGAGTCGGTTTGATTTGACAGGGGATCTTCAGCGTCTGGGATGAAGGGGAAAAGAAAATGCGTTTGAGCGGCAGGGCCTTCGTCAACCTGTCGTATTCTTTCACCCCGATAGTGTCGACCGTCGAATATTCCAACACTCCTAAGGACAGTACAGTCGCCGCCAAAACAGCTTTCTGCTTCTTGGTCCCTATAAGGTTCAAACGATGATATCCTTTTTTCTGGATAAACTTCTCTGAACCCCGAAAGAAATAGAAAGCTATAAAAAGGACTGCGGTCAATAGAAAGATTCCGAGCAAAATCTTGCTGAAGGGAACGGTACTGGCAATCAGCAGTTCGAGAAAGTTCCGCCAGGATTCATCGAGGACAAAATCCAGGGCATACCAAATGGAGATATCCATGAGGCGCACCAAATGAAAATCGATGAAGTGGACGATACAGATGATCACTGTCGCCGCGATGAAAATTTTTTGGGCTACATGCCACCCTTTTCTCTGCAAAAGGGCCGCTATATAGGCAAGAAGGGCCGCTTCCAGACCAGCTTGCACAACTGCATGGATGACAAAGATAAGGGGGGACGATGAGCTGAAATGCGCTGCAAGCAGCACGCTATAGACGTGCAAAAGCGATAGAATAATGAATAAAAGGCCGAAATAAACGAAGTTCAAAACGAGCTTAGCAGGATGCTGCGAACCCTTGTCTTGGCCGTTCAAGCGATTAGCCCTCGTATGTAATTATAAAAAGGGGTATCCCCTTAAAACCGATATATTCGATATTAGGGGGTTTCGGTCAAGGACGTAATTTAATAGAATTAAAGCAAGAAGCGCACAAGGCCTTCCCAATCACGGTTTTCCAGGTAATGCCGTATCCTGCTCTCATCGCGATTGACGCGAATTGCAAACTCTTGGGCATAAGGGAGCAATCCCCCACGGCGCGCTTCCCCCTCAATCCGATCTCTCATTCCATCGATAAACCCGTTCCACTTAAAGCTACTGCGTTTGATTTCGCGCATACAATGCCGGAGGTAGGGGTCGGCAAAGATATGTCCTAAAAAACGGAGAGGATGGACATGCCGGACCTCGTCTCCCTTTTTTTCCATCTTCTTACGCTTTAAGCCTAATTGGATCACATTCTTATTCGCCATTGTATCGATGATTTCATAAATAATCGCTTTTTCATGTTCATGCAAGGGGAGTTGTTCAAATAAATTAGGAGGCAGCACGACTACAGGCAAAGCAGCTACCTGCTGCGTTTCCCCTTTTTCAACGAAATCGATGATTTGCTGGGCCTCAGCTATCCATGCCGAGTCTTTGACCTGCGGAGTTAAATAGCTCACGGTGCGCAGCTCTTTGGAAAAACATTCGTGCATAACAAGGGCGATATCCACCGGCGTTATCGAGTCGACGAGAAGCGAGGCGGAGTCGAGAAAAGGGCTATAGTTTAACGAGCTAAGACTGCGTAAAAAACTTCTAGCTTGGAAGGCTGCTCTAGACGAAGACGATAGGGCCCCTTTTTCTTTCTGCAATTCCTGAATAGCCAAGAGGCATTCTCTTTTCGCGGCCTCTAATTCAGCCTGTGCGAACCCGATCTCCGCAATTTCTTTGACTTGCTGCAGACCGAATTGCAGATGTTTCTGCCAATTCTGTTCCTCGGCAGAGAGAACAATTCTGAGGCTAGCCTCCGGTAGAAGGAACTCCCGGGCATCGAAACCATGCGGCGCGAGCATCCCTTCGCGGGCTAAACGCTGCATAGCCATATGCTGGATGAGCTCGATCGCCCATAGCTTGCGCAAATCCCGGTAAGTTCTTGCCGCTGGAAGATGAAAGTTATAAGCCAGAACGGCATGGGGAAGCTGGAGGGACTTGTCCATCACGATTTGTACGGAAGGATGTCCGGATACGGCCATCTGGCCCAGCTCTGAGGGCTTTTGGCTATGCGTAGCCATTTTGTCTAGCCATTCCCGAACCTGGGCCTGCGATGATTGCCCTATCAGAACGAGGCCCGCCCTTTTCTGCCCCTCCTCCATGCCAGACTGCTCAAGAGCCTTTTCGCACTCTCCGAGAAAAGCGGCAATGCCCGCGGGATCATGAGGATGGGAAAGTGATAGAAAAAAAGGATCGCGGGATCCCCCACGATCGATGACAAATACAAGTGCCTCAGCATCAGCATCATTTACAAAACTTGCGCTGATATCTGGGGATACCTGTTGCCAGGACTGCAGCGTCTCAGAGGCGATAGTGTCGTCTAGGTCAAACGAATATAGGGGCGATGCAACAATACCGATAGCAGCTAGAAAACCAATGCAGAAGCGCGACATAGGACCTCTTTTTTCCATGCCCCTATTTGTAAAATATTTTTTCCTTTTAACACAATTCGTTTAGTTGCTTGTCAGGATTAAACTATTTTTTTATATGTCAGGTTGCAGCTGTCTAAATGGAGGGCGCCGCGTGCGTCACACAATTTTTCTTTTCGGAGAAGCGGAAAAAGGGGATTTCTGCACGCCCATGCACTGCCATTCCCTAGTGCAACTCGTCGAAACTTTTGGCCATCCCCCTGAGGAAAGCAAGGGCATCCTTTATGCTGTGCAGGCGCTTTTATATGATAGAGAATTGATCTTTTATCGCGTTAAAGAGGAGGGCTTCAGCATGCACGATTACATGCGCGGTTTAAGATTGCTTTCAAACCGCGATATCCCCTTGACTCTGAACGCCATCTGCATGCCCGGGGTGGGCGATGCCAGCATCATTGACGCTTCACAAGCGGTCTGCCAGGTCCATAAGAGCTTTCTCATCATCGACGAGAAAGACCTTTATGATTACCTCACTTTTCTTCCGCCCAGGAATTGATAGTCATAGTTTTAAGAATAAGAATCGGGCACGCACACGGGCACGGGCACGGGCACGAAAGAAAGAGAGCGAAGGAACAACAATAGCCTCTTAATCTTTCGTGCTCGATCCCCCTCTTCTCTCTTTCTCTTTCTTTCGTGCCCGTGCCCGTGTGCGTGCCCGATTCCCCCTCTCTCTTTTAAGAGAAATAGGTGAGAAGTCCCTCTGCATTGGGACGCATGGTCTTCATTCCCGATTTCCAATTCGCCGGACAGACTTCCCCGTGGGTCTCGTGATGGATCAGCGCATCGAGAACGCGCAAAGCCTCATCAACGGACCGGCCAATGGGTAAATCATTGACGAGTTGGTGGCGTACGATCCCCTGCTTATCGATGAGAAATAGTCCTCGATAAGCGATCCCTTCATCCTCTTTTAAAACGCCAAACTCGCGGGCTATCGTCTTATTGAGATCGGAGACCAGAGGATAGAGGATACCTTCAATACCGCCTTTCGCTTTAGGGGTCTGCAGCCATGCTTGATGCGAAAAATGGCTATCGACAGAGCACCCCACGACCTGCGCACCCCGGTTGGTGAATTCTGCTTGTTTTTCCTGGAAAGCATGCAATTCGGTGGGACAGACAAATGTAAAATCCAGGGGATAGAAAAACAGGACGACATATTTGCCCGAATGATCCTTGAGAGAAAAATTTTCGATAACCTTGCCGTCGAAAATGGCCTTTGCACAGATTTCGGGTGCAGGTTTTCCAATGAGTACGCTTGTCATAGTTCCTCCTCGCATAAGTATTTGATCATGGCCATTTCTTGCCCTATGGTCGTCGGTTCCCCGTGGCCAGGGTAAACCCGCGTTTCCGCAGGCAACTGCGCCAGTTTCTGAAGGGAAGTTTTCATGAGGGCGGGACGCGCCGTAGGCAAATCGATCCTGCCGATACTTCCCTGAAAGAGGGTATCCCCCGCAATCAACAGCTCTTCCTTCGCCGAGTAAAAACAGACGCAGCCCGGCGAATGCCCAGGAGTATGCAAGACCAGCAAAGAGAAGCCATTTAGATCGAGTTTCTGTCCGTCATGCAGCAAATGGTCGGGCTGGGCACCCGTAATAGGGAAAAAGAGCGGCAGGCCGTCGCTTCCCGGCTCGCGAAGGTTGCCTGCGTCTTCCGCATGAATCCATAAGGGGCAGCCAAAAGATTTTTTTACCTCGGCGGCGTCGACTATGTGGTCCCAATGGGAATGCGTCAGAAATAGGCCTTCGATCGATAAGGAGAGCTCCTCCGCGCACTGTTTCCAATACTGGCAGCAGCCTTGAGGGGCGTCAAAGATATAGGCTTTTTTTCCGGAAGAAGGGGCTAGCAAAATCGAATTCGTAGCCAGGGGGCCGAAAGGGCGAATTGTTAAAATCATTTTGACGATTTTCGCCTATAAAAAAGTGGGCGTAATTGCAAGCTCTCGCAATACGCCCAAAAATGCACCGGAGTGGACTTGAACCACTAACCTTCCGGTTCGTAGCCGGATACTCTATCCAATTGAGCTACCGGTGCGGGAATGGAGAAATCATCTCTTATATACACGTTTTTCAGCAACATCTATCTAGGGCTTGATGATAGCTAGTTGATCTTTTCCATTCTTATAATCGATGTAATCATGAAGAATTTGGGCATGATCGAATGCAAGTTCATCCCAGGGGATATCCTCAAATTTGACCACAAATGCCTTGGCTGCATCATCGCCAGCCGATGGTAAACTAAATGCTTTGGCTATATGTGTAACTTCAATCGAGTGATGTCTAAAGTCCCTTGTAGGTTCCGAATAAACATGAAATTGTTTTAAATCACACAATTCAACGTTCACCTCTTCCATCATTTCTCTTCTTACAGCGCTCTCCACAGTTTCACCATATTCAACTTTTCCACCTGGAATTGCCTTACCGAATGGAGCTTTTCCTCTTTCAATGAGTACAATCCCCATAAATTGGCCCTGATCATAAATCTCTATGATTGCTGTGGTGGTAAGAATTGGCGGTGTATGTTGGGCTTTTACAGTTTGTTCCGCTGAGGCTACGAGAGGAGCAAATGCAAGAACAAAATAGAGGATAATTTTTTTCCAAGCTGAAGCCATGGTTCCTTGCCTCGACATATAAATAAATTTTTTGTAAAGGATGCCCCAAAACAAAATTTCATGCATCCACTTTTCAGCTGTTCATGGAAGAGATTGTAAAAACAAGGTAGAATTCTACTCGCTCAATTATCAGGAGACGCAGGTGAGAAACCAGGTCGATTGGAATGCTCAATGGAAGCAGCATGCCCCTAACTTTGAAAATGGTTATGCCCGGATCGATTTGAACTGTTATGGCATGAAGGGATCGCTCCGGTTACTGCCAGGCGCTGGCTTTGGCGATACTTCCCATCCAACGACACGGCTTGTCCTTCGCCTTATGGCAAACCGCGTGCAAGACCGCACCATCATCGACATCGGCTGCGGCTGCGGCATCCTTTCTTTAGCGGCTCTAACTGGCGGGGCTTCTCGCGCGATCGGTGTCGACATCGATGAAGAAGCTGTTGAACATGCCAGGCTCAATAGCGAGCTGAATCAACTCTCCAATACTTTTTTCGCTCCTAGGCTACCCTATACTATCGAAGGCGATCCCCTGATCGTCATCAACATGATCTCCTCCGAGCAAAAAGCAGCCTGGCAAGCGAGCTCCGGCATCCATAACCTCGCTTGCCCCGTGATCGCTTCAGGCATTCTCGCTTGCCAGCGCGAATGCTATCTGGAAGAAGTGCGCGAGCAGCGCGGCTGGCATTTCATCGACGAATTGCAAGAAGAAGGATGGCTCGCTTTTCTTTTCCAACAAGCTTACCACGAACCGCTTGCAATAATTGACTGAAACGATCTGTTGAGCTATTTTTGCCTTTTCTCATCCCACCCAAGAGTTTTTTTATGCGTATCGCTTCATTTCTTTTCCTGACTCTTTTTGCGCTTCTTATTCCTTTTTCAAGTCATGCCACCGCAACGTGCGAACAAAGTACAGAGCAGCTAGATATCCGCATTCCGGTAGTCGACATGCGTGATTTTACCAACACGGAAAACCGAGGCCAATTTCTCGATACGCTTTATGGAGCGTTGACAGAGGTAGGATTTTTCGCGGTCCGCAATACGGGAGTGGACGCCCATGTGATCCGAGAAGCGTACGCACGCGCGGAAGAGTTTTTTAAACAGAGCAGCGAATACAAAGAGAAATGCTACGCGAAAGGATTGAAAGGGCAAAGAGGATTTGTTCCAGGCGAGATAGCGAAAGGCAATCAGCGCAAAGACTGCAAAGAATTTTACCATATCGGTAGAGAGAACGCATTGCCGCAAAACGTATGGCCTGCAGAATCAGGGTTTAAGGAAGCGATGACCACTTTGTATAATGAGCTTGAGCAGTACGTGATCCCTTTGCAACAGGCGATCATCGAGACAATCAATCGGCATGCGGCAGAGAAACTCCCCCTCAATCTCTTGAACGCCACGACAAAAACTGGCGATAGTCTTCTCCGCGCGCTCTATTACCCTGCACTTTCAGAAGAACAAACGCGGGACCTCAAGCAACCTCATTATTGGGCAGCAGCGCACACTGACATCGATTATCTTGCCATTTTGCCCTATGCAACCGAGAAAGGCTTGCAAGTCGAAAAAAATGGTCAATGGCTGAATGTGGTCGTCCCCGATGACGCCTTTATCGTCAATGCAGGCGACATGCTGGAAAATCTCACCAACGGCCTTTTCGTCAGCGCCCGTCATCGCGTAGTCGCTCTAGAACCAAATAAAGAGCGTTTCTCTATGGTCCTCTTCGTTCATCCTACCGATGACACCCCTCTCGACCCTCTCCCTGCTTGCATTGAACTGACAGGCGGCATCCAGCGTTATGCCCCTGGAACAAGGCAAGAATTTCTCTGGGAGCGCCTTCTCGAACTCAATATCGCACCGGGACTTCTGGGACTCTATTCCAAAACAGGCCATACCGAAAGGCAAATGCAATTCGGGCGGGAAAGCCCTCAAGTCGTCGATATGCTTATCGACAACCATCTCGCCAGCAACGAACTATTGGAAGCCATAGCCCAGAAAAAAGAAGGAAAAATCTAAATAACTTGTATTAATCTGCATTGTTTGAGCACGACTTGTCGTGCTCCTCGAGTTTGGACATTTCAACAACGAATTTCATCAGCGCAGAGCGCGCTTTTCGCGCGCTCTGCGCTGATGAAATTCACAGACAGAGGCTAGCGGACTGTTATACAAAATATTGTGGGTAATAGGATGCGCATGCCTGCCCGTGCCCGATCATTCTTTCCTGCAGCTTATTTCACAAAGAGATGCATGCTGTCCTGTATCAGTGCATCGACAGCCTTTTCCATATTGCGATTGAAACCATCATAAGCGGTTTCTTCAGGGAATCGCTGAAAAAATTCGCCTGCCATTTCCGCTGTTTTCAGCGCGAAATTGGCGCCCATTCCTCGATAGAAGCTCGCACATCCTGCAGCATCGCCCAAAAGAATCGCTGACTTTTGCGGATCGAAAAAAACTGCCGCTCGCTGAAGATAGACAGGGACACTTTCTATAGTCAATACCCCACCTGCTGCTATCAACTGCGCTTCATCTACCCAACCCGCTTCATGTGTGAAATTAGCGAGATCTTTTTGCGTAATCTTCTCGATAGATGTATCAGGGCGGCCTTGTATCAATAGAACACTTGCATAGGGGATTGTGACTTTTTTGATAAAAACATCCCCATGGTTTCCAATTTCAATACCAATTTTTTCCTTATCATTTGTCGCAGGAACCATCGCCACGCCTGCAATTGCTTGCGCAAGACGGGGGCAAGGAATAGCCAGCTTTTCCCGAACAAGGCTGTTAGCCCCATCGGCCCCCACGAGAATATCGTAAGGCACCGTAATTTCCCCGTCTTCGATCTGTATTACAGCGGCTTTCCGTGCATCTGCAAAATCCTTAAATTCACCATGCAGGATTTTAATTCCCAATTCATTGACTCGCTTTGCGAGACCCTCTTCTAAATTTTTAATGAGGACAAATCCCCTTCTTTCACCTTTTAAATACAACGTCTGCATATGCGGAACGTCCACATTCCACTTTTCGAATAGGTCTAGCGTTACCCTATATAGAAACAGAGTGTTCTGCCTGACATACGATTCCCGTTTTTCGATGACGATGACATCAGCTCCCATTAAATGCGCCTCGATAGCAGCAGCTAATCCAGTGGGGCCTCCCCCGACCACAACAACAGAAAGCGGCTTCGTTTCTGAAGCGAAAGCACAAAAGCAAGAAACCAAAAGGGCAATGAGAAAGAGAAGTCGTTTTTTCATGGTAGATCCTCGGGGAGTATGGTGAGAGCGAGCAGTATGGAAAAAGCTTCGATTCTTTACAAGATATACACATCGTGATTCAAAATTCGGAATTTTTGCAAAGTATGCGCCCTGAATTTGAAGTAAGCGCAGCTGGCGTCGAAGCAGCGCCTGTGCAAGCACAGGAGGGGTCCTGTTTTAACGAGAACGATTTCTCGTTAAAATTGGGAGGGGGTCCATAGACAGGGATGCAGGCGTAGCAAAAAACCGATTTTTGAGTCACGATGTGTATAGCTCAAAAGATATCTTGCGTTGCGGCCATTAGAAAATATCGTCTATCTTAAATCAGCGATTTTCTCGCACATTGGAGTTACTATGAAAAAAGCTATCTTTCTCGTAGCGGCAGCGCTTGCCGCATCTGCCTCTTTGTCTGCTGTGGAACTACACAATACGACCCATGAAACCCCGGTCCATATAGCATTCAAAAAACAAGCGGATGCAGCACAATACAAAGGTTCTGATTACACGAACGCTGTCCGTGTTGAAAGAGGGATCTCTCTTGAAGAAGCCTTCGAAATAGCCAAAAACGATTCCAACATTGATTACTTTTTTTATACAAAGGGATGGTCAATGGTCCTGGAATTCCCGCCGGATGTCGTATTCGATTCCGCCAAAGATCCTCTAAGACTCGTCACTCGTAACCGCTACATCTATGATGCCGGTGGGCTTGGCGAAGGCTATTGCCGGATTTTCCATCATGGCGATGTTGTCTTTTTCAAAGAAGAAGGCATGTGGCTTGGTACTGCGCCAGGCTTAGCCGATGTCTACACCAAAGTAAAAGACTAAGCCTTTTAAAAAATTTCGTGCCCGTGCCCGATTGTCTTCGGGCATGGGCACGAGGTTTAAGAAAAAAAACCGCTCCACTTCTGGAGCGGTTTTTTTGTGTTATTTATCGGAAGAGCAACCACCCGAAGAGGGCGGTTTGCCGCAGGGACAGCACCCCCCTGAGGGCTTCTGGCCACCATCAGGAGCATTGTCCTTGTTCTTGTAATCGTTCAGGTAATAGCCCGAACCTTTAAACTGGAACAAGGCGCTGCCTCCCGCGATTTGCCTCTCTGCCTTGGTATCCGAGCATTTTGGACACGTAGCGTGAGGCTCATCGGAGATCTTCTGGAACACATCAAAACCGTGGCTGCACTTTGAGCAGCGATAGGGGTATGTCGGCATAGAGGTTACATCATCCCCATTCCGCCCATGCCACCCATACCACCCATTCCCATTCCTCCCATACCACCCATTCCGCCCATGCCATCCATCGAAGGCACTGCAGATTTGGATTTAGGCTGAGGCTTATCCGTGATCATGGCGGCAATCGTGAGGAGCATGCCCGCAATGGAGGCCGCATGCAGCAGCGCGCTCTTTGTGACGAGCACCGGATCGATAACTCCCGCTTTGACCATATCGCAGAATTCATCGGTAAGGCCGTTGTAGCCGAAAGCGCCTTGTGCCTCGAAAATTTTCTCGGCTATCAGGTTGCCCTGCTTACCGCAGTTTGCAGCAATTGCTGTCGCTGGTGCAAAAGCGCTGCTGCGAACAATTTCGACGCCAATTTGCTCCTCGTCTGACAATTTAAGCTTGTCAAGGCAGCGCACAGCGCGCAGTAGCGCCACGCCTCCACCCGGAACGATCCCTTCAGAGATAGCGGCTCTTGTCGCATGCAACGCATCTTCGACTCTGGCTTTTTTCTCTTTCAATTCGGTCTCTGTCGCAGCGCCAACATTGATGACGGCGACTCCTCCTGCGAGCTTTGCCAGGCGCTCTTCTAGTTTCTCACGTTCATAATCGGAGGTGCAGTTAGCGATCTCGGAGCGCACTTCAGCGATTCTCTTTTGTACGAGTTTCGTATCGCCTGCGCCGTCGATAATCGTCGTCTCTTCCTTGCCAATTTTAATCTTCTTGGCACGTCCGAGGTGTTCCAGACCGGCATCTTCCAGCCGCAGACCGACCTCTTCTGTTATGACAGTTGCCCCGACCAGTGTTGCGATATCCTGCAAAATAGCCTTGCGGCGATCGCCAAAAGCCGGTGATCTGACAGCGCATACAGGCAAACCGCCCTTAATTTTGTTGACGACAAGCGTTGCCAGAGCTTCGCTATCGATATCCTCTGCAATGATCAAAAAGGCACGGGGGCCTTTTTCCATGACTTTTTCGAGTATAGGCACGATATCACGGGCAGAAGAGAGCTTCTTATCTGTAATGAAGATCGCTGCGTTTTCTAACTCGACGGTCATTTTCTCTGCATTTGTGATGAAATAAGGAGAAAGATAGCCCTTATCGAACTGCATTCCCTCTACGACATCGAGGATCGTATCGATCGATTTAGAATCGGCGATGGTAATCGTCCCATCCTTGCCCACTTTGCTCATGGCCTCTGCAATGATCGCACCTATATCGGCATCATTATTGGCAGAAATCGTTGCGATCTGCTTGACTTCCTCGGGCTTAACCACCGGCGTAGCGAGTTTAGTCAGCGCTTCACACATAGCCTCTACAGCCTTATCGATTCCGCGCTTGACGCTCATCGGGTTAGCTCCGGCGATGACGTTTTTCACCCCGGCGGCATAAATGGCTTCCGCCAGCACGATAGCTGTAGTTGTGCCATCCCCGGCCGTGTCGGATGTCTTGGAAGCTGCTTCCTTAACGAGCTGGGCTCCCATATTTTCGAACTTGTCTTTGAGGGCTATTTCTTTAGCTACCGTTACACCGTCTTTTGTAGAAAGCGGGGAACCGAAGCCTTTGGTAATGACAACGTTGCGTCCCTTCGGGCCAAGCGTCACAATGACGGCTTTTGCCAAGGTTTTTACTCCTTTGAGGACCGACTTCAGCGCCTCTTCATGGAACTGGAGCATTTTAGACATAGGGAACTCCTTATAGATGAAAATTAGGCGAGAGCGAGAACGCCGAGAATATCGTCTTCTGACATGATCAGGTATTCAACGCCGCCTTCTTCCGTTTTTACTTCTGTACCGCCATAGGTGGTGAAGAGAATGATATCGCCTACGCGGACGTTCATCGGCTGGATTTCTCCATTATCATCCATTTTGCCGGGTCCCACGGCCACAACCTCGCCTTGGCGCGGTTTTTCTTGAGCTGAATCGGGAAGGATGA